>Ga0082212_10000942_pt1 | contig 42880 bp, 32 predicted proteins | sample TergutNt197P3_FD_71548 | JGI IMG/M metagenome (GOLD analysis project Ga0082212, IMG submission 71548) | Neocapritermes taracua P3 segment gut microbial communities from Petit-Saut dam, French Guiana - Nt197 P3 | ecosystem: Host-associated > Arthropoda: Insects > Digestive system > Gut ...
TTATCGCCGTACATCCCAAGTAACGTTTCCTGCGCTTCCATGCCCAACGCCTTAAATATATGGCACGCCACGTATTCGCAGACGCAGCTGTTTGTGTAGCTTGCTTCCGCATTTCGCACAGGCTTAGGCGGAAACTTAAGCATATAGTGATCGCCGTTATAATATATGCTTATTTTACTGCCTTTAGAACCTCCGTACATACGCAGCTTGTTTACTATTTCATTCGAGAAATTTATTTCATTACCCATTGTATCAGTTCTCCATGTTTAAATACTTTGATCGTATATAGACAGCCTGTTCTTCTGATATCTCTCCGGAATGAAAGGCCGAGTTCACAGAGCCCTGCAGTTCGCAAAACAAGCAATCCAGTACCGGTGAATCGCTTTTGCGGCCTTCTTCGAAAGCGATTATATCTTTTGTTATGTATCGTGGCAGAGATGCTTCAAGTATGTCTTCGTATGATTTCTGCATTCCCCGGTAACTCTCCTTAATATCCAATATGTGGTGTTTTTCGGTTTGGGCAGTCTGTTCTCGTACACATTTGGCAGTTATGGAAAACCTTCTCCGTTTGGAACATAATACCTGACCAGTATTAAGTTGGTGACATGAGACAGCTAAATGAAAGCACAACGCCTATGTCGCCGGTTACCCCTCCCAGTATTTCAAACAGCAGAGGCTGGCTTGTAATCGGCCACTCAGCCAAAGAACCGGGGTTTATCGTTGAGATCTCCCCATCACTGAAGTATTTTTCTCTCACAAATGTTCATCCTTCAAGTCCTGCCTCAATGCATTTCTTCCTACATGCAAAAAGCCGCCGAGCAAGCGGAGAGGGCGGCAATCCTGCAAGGCACACAATTACACGAAATCATATCTGTAGATAGCGAGGTCAGGCAATCCCGTAAAAGAGAATCGAATATCGGTTCGCTAAACGAGGTTTGCTTAAATCGTCTCCGAAGGAGACGTTGCAAGCCACTTTTTCGCGCTCGTTTCGTATGATGATTCTCAGTTCCTCGTGTTGCAGAAAAACTAACATCCGATGTTGCCACCGGACGTTTCGTTTGTGCAGGGTACTCCTTTGGCTATCCAATTCCGGTCCGCCCGGTCTCCCTACAGATTGGATTGTACCACATATTCTTTCATTTTTCAACAAAAAGATTTTGAAACAATTATTTTTTAACTTCAACAATTTTTCCGCATTTATCTATGAGAATAACCTTATTGACTTTTTTCATCGAAGGTCGTGTATTTAACTCAAAAAGAATCTTTTTCTCAATGGTATCATATTCGAGTTTCGTCCGGCGCGAATCAACTATTATATTGCGTGCCTGCTTCGAAGCACGCCGGAACACATTTTCAATTGTGGCTTTTGAATCACCTATTGGGCATTTTAACTCCCATTCCACATTGAGCAATATAATGTCGGCTGTTTTTCGCTTGTAATCGTCAACAGGAATTAAGAACTCAACCGTGCTTTGGTAATGACACGCCAAAACCGTTGCGGCGTCTACCTCATGTTGCTCTGGCGGGTTTGGATGGTTTACAGGGATTATGACCCGACCAGGATTATCTCCTTTACGTTTTTTCTTACTCATAAACACATTATAGCAGAATATCAGAAAATAGAAACACTTCCCGGATCGTTTCCAGTATTTCATCCAGTTCGGCGTCATCTCGAGCCGCTGACGCCGACGTTACTGCATCTCCTTCAGCTTTTTCAGCAGCTTGTTCACTCTGGTTTGCTGCGGCGGCGTCAGGTGCGATAACCGCTTCTCCAATACTTCGGTGAAAGCCCCTGCGTTTTCGCTGTTGAAGCACACAGAAGCGCGCTCGGCGTGCTGCGCCACTTCTTTTGGCCTGCATTTTTGAAGATGGCCCAGAATCACCGGCAGAACTTTTTCTGAGTAAAGGCTGCCGGCTTTGCACAGTTTGGCAAGCACCGTGATGCTGTTATCGACCGTGATAACGCTTCCGTTTTCATAAGCTGATATGACCAGTTGCAGTTTTTCAAATATCGGCTCCGGCGCATATTCCGCTATCGCCGCCAGAGCCGTCATACTTCCCCACGCTAATCTGTTATTTTTACAGTTAAGACAGGAAATGAAATCGTCCGCGTATTTTGAAATCAGTTCCGGTTTCCTTGCGCCTGTTTCATACAAGACCTTTATACAGTCGTTGGCGACCGCCCGATCCGCGCCCTTAAACCCATTGACAATTTCATCGACTCCGTCGGAATCATTATGTTTACAGAGATATTCCGCGAGTTCAATATTCGGCGTCTCATCATTGCGCCCCAGCTTGCAGGCCAGTCTGTTGATCACACTTGCCATGACCAAGTCCTCCCCTTGATTAATATAACCTATGACAGTCGCGCAAGGCATTTTCCGAAAAGAAAATGTTTTATCGCGGCTGTATCCTCGGTTTCATAATAGCCGATCAGCAGCTGTTTATACTCATGTATACCCTCTAGCATGGCTTGCTTGTAGATAGAGTCTACCATATTTCGTCTCGCAAAATCAATATTGGTGCGGACTTTGTGCTGATGATGATCCGTCTTTTGTTTCACAACTCGTTTGAAGTGACGCGCAGGAGGATGACCGCCAGAACACGCACGGCGGCGAGAAAAGGTATGATATGTGGCCGGAAAAGGCGAGACCCTATGGTATGCTTGGAGATGTACTTGCTGAGACAGCTTTAATACGCAACATAGATAACCGGGCGTTTTGGACTCAATCTGCCAAAGCGCCCGGTTTGATGCTCAGATCACTCTGTCACTCTGTCACTCTGTCACCGCTTCTATCAGCCGCGTGAGCATAGCGGCTACTTCCGCTCTTGTCGCGTCGCCTTTCGGGTCAAATACACCGCCCGGTTTACCCTCGATGATACCTGACTTAAAGAATTTCTCAACCGCTTCCCTGGCGTACTCCGCAATATCCTCATCGTCAACGAAACCTGAATACTCATGCAATTCCGGCAGAGCCAGCCCCGCGAAACCAATATAATTGTCAAGCATCACCGCAAGCTGCTCTCTTGTGACGCTGTCATCCGGTCCGAAAAGACGCCCCATGCTTGCGGAGGTTTCGCCGTAGCCGGATACGATACCGTTCGCCGACGCCCATTTTACCGCGTCGGCGTACCATTTATCGCCTGCCACGTCGCCGAATGGATCGTCAAGGCCGCTCACGTCCGGGCTGCCTGCCATGCGGTACAGGATGGTGACGATCATACCGCGTGTTGCGGTCGCGTTTGGGTCGAATTCCATGGGGTCTGTACTTGTTCCGATCATCAGGCCGTGGTTATAAACGAACATCACGCTGTCGTAATACCAACTGGTATCGGATATGTCCGCATATGGGTTGCTTGTTGAAATGAAATAACCGAGCGGAACATCCCCGTCGAAGATTATCTCCATACCCTCCGCTATATTTAGCTCCATACCGCCGTAGCTGTAAGTCGCGCCGCCCGTGCCGACCGTGAGCTTGCCGTCATTACTGATGGTGCTGCCCGGCGGGATGTCGAGCGTCTTGCCGTCGGGCAGGCCGACCTGTGAGCCGCCGCCCGTTATGATGTTTCCGGCGCTGTCGATGGTGCTGCCTCCGGGGAGTATGATCCCCTGTCCGCCGGGAAGCGTAACAGTCGCTTCTTCATCGGGCGGTATTGTGACGTTTCCGTCCTTGTCGATCGTGGTCCCGGCAGGAACTTCGATTACTGAGCCTCCGGGGGTTTCCACTGTGCCGCCTCCGGGCAGTGTAGTATTGCCGTCGCTGTCTGTGACAGGGGGTTGACCTGACGGCGTGGTCAGGGTGTTGTCGCCGGTTTCGGGTGTGGTCGGCGTTATCGGGGGTGTTCCGCCTCCGCCCCCCGTCTGGCCTCCGGGATTGCTGCCGCCACTGTTAGCGATCACAAGATTTGCGCTTGACATACTGGCAAACGTGGTCATAGTAGCTCTATATCGTACATTGTAAGTTCCCGCCGCAAGTCCTGTTACCGATGATCCGGTAATGTCTGTCCATACGCTCGCGCTGCTCAGTTTGAATTCCATAGTTCCGTCAACGCCTGTGATCGTACCGTTGTTTGAGCCGCCCGTCGTGTCGGTCGCGACCAAACCGGACGGCGCGGCAGGACGTCCGGGAATCGCAAGGCTCTGCGGGTCGCTGTCGCTGTACGAGCCTGTTGCTGTTTTAATAATATTGATCGTTGTGCCTATCCATCCGGCTTCTATTGCAATGTTGCCGCTTGTGTCGGCTGTTTTTTCCGCGCTGTTCACGGTATAGGCTTCGCCCGCCACAAGCCCTGTGAGTATTTCAATGGGAAATTCGATTGACGCGGTTGGTATGCTTTCCTGCGGATTGTCCTGCGCCGTGATGGTCACTGTCACCGGGTAAGCATTATAATTCGTCCCTCCGGTAGATGCGATTTCGACTTCCGCTACATAGCCGTCAAGCGAGGTATCCAGTGTACCAAAACTTAGTGTAGTCTGGTTGGAAATAGTAAGAGTCCCGTCAAGTATGCCGTCATCTCTATAAATCTGAGGCGATTCGTAGCTTGCTCCTGCCGGAAGCGCGGGAAGGGTTACGGTATATGTATCGGCGACGCCGGCCTTTACATTTTTCGATGCTGTCATCGTCCCTGTGTATGTGCCTCTGTTAACCGTGATCGAACCGCTTGTAACGGAAACATCATTGTAATTTGCGTTGCCAGCCATAGTCGCCGTAATCGTGAAGCTGCCAATGCCGACAAAGTTCACGATATTTCCATTCACAGTCACAACGTTTGCATTGCCGGATGAGTATGTGACCTCGCCTCCTGTTGATCCGCCTGTTGTGCCGATTGGGAAAGCAGCGACTCCGTAAGTATACGGCCCGGTAAGCCCTGTTATGCTAAGGGCGGACTGATTTGCCTTGTTTACCGTGAAGCTTACGGAAAAGCCCTGAGCCGTAATATTCGCGCCTCCCGTCACCGTCACTGTGGCGGTGTAAGTTCCCGTTGAAAGTCCGGTTTTGGGGACAACCGTGAATCCGTCGATGCCGAAAGAAAGGCTGCTGATAGACGTTTTATTAAGCTCAAAGCTGCCTGCGTTCGTGCCGGAAAGCGCCACTGTCAACGCGCCGGTTGGTTGATTGCCTGTGTTCCCCACGGTAACATCCAATGCCGTCTGCGCCGCGTAACCGTATGTGGCGGCAGTGAAAGTATACGGCACGGTTTGACTGAGCGATATGCCATAGGTCGGTGTGGGATTATCCGGAGTTAATGCTGACGCCGGTTCTATAAGCTTTGGCAACTCGCCCTCATTGATGATCCAACTGTTTGTGCTTGTATCCCATGCTGAGCCAAGCCAGTTCCCGGGGGTTGTCCAGAAGTCCGCTGTAAGAACGGTGCTTTGCGCAACATCACCACCACCTCGGCCTGCTCCATCATTATCGCAGAACCCGTTGCAGACCATGTCAATGAAAGCATAATTACTCGAGAGCGTAGTTACGAAGCCAATAGCACTACCCAACACTCGCCCAACAGTATCTTTCACTGCGTCATAGCCTTGGACTGCAGGATTCAGCGCTGCGCAATTTTGCAGCTTTACATTTGCCGGGCTCCCAACATTATTCGTCATTCCAACTATACCGCCGATTTCCTTACTACCTGTGACGTTTCCTGTTGCATAGCAATACTCCAGTAGCATACTGTCGCAGAGATCGACGCAGCCCACGATTCCTCCGAGAGTTTCAGCGCCGGAGAATAAACCAGTGACGTCAGAAGTCGAGTAGCTGTTATTGACCGCCAGAGAATGGGAGCTTGAGTATCCCAGCAAGCCTCCCACTGAGCTATCCCCGCTCACTGTTCCGGTCGAGAAACAGTACTCGATACGAAAGACGTCAGAACTAACCGAACCGACAATGCCTCCTACTTGGCCAGCTCCTGTCACAGTACCTGTCGAGCAGCAGTGTTCTATAGTTCTTATTGTGTCCGGTGGATCACCACCACCGCCATCGGGATCGGTGGTGCCGACGCGACCTACTACGCCTCCGACGCCATATGAGCTTGAGGCGCTGACAGCTACGTCAGAGCGGCAGTCTCGTATTGCACCGCCTATAAAAAAACCGACAATGCCGCCGGTATTGTCACCGGAGCCCATAACAGAACCGGTGGCATAGCAACTCTCGATGACGCTTCCGTCGTTCAGATTTCCGACGATCGCGCCGACGGAAGCGCGACCGGTGACGTCAGCGCCGATGACCGCCAGATTTTTTATCGTTCCGAATACGACGCCGAATAGTCCGATGTTGTCTTCTCCGCTTTCGTAGATATTCAGTCCTGTTATGCTGTGCCCGGCGCCGTCAAAGTCGCCCCCGAAAAAGTATTCCCCATCCATACCGATTGGCTTCCACCCGGAGCTGTAAGCAGACAGAGAAATGTCGCCTGCAAGCGTAACAGTCTGTCCGGCAAAAGTTGTAGTTCCTTCGTTTACAAGCTTAGCCAGCCCCGCCAGTTGATCCGCAGTGCTGATATTAAAGCAATCGTCGCTCGTGTTCTCGTCATACCAGCTTGTGTCAGGCACTCCCACTGCCGCCCGCGCCGGGACCGCCGCAATCGGCAGCAGGGTCAGCGCCATTGCAAGTGCGAGCAGAACGCAGAGTGTTCGTTTGACGGTTAAGATTTCTCCTGTTTTCATAAGAAAAGTTCTCCCTTCGATGTACTTGTTTTCGTTGCTGTCGTCAGTCCGCAGCATGACCGTGTTTTGCCTCACAGTATTTTTCACAGTATAAAGTAGAAATAGACAAAAAGTGGCGAAGGTAACAAAAATGTTACCTTCGCCGCAGTGTTTTTGAAACGAGCGGTTACTTATGCCCTTTCGAAGCAGTACCCTTCACCCCTTGACGAGGTGATATGCCATCCGCTATCCAGTATTTTTGCCTTTAGACGATTTATGGTCGTTTTGAGCGTGTTTCTATCGATCATTGACGTATTCCAGACCTTTTCGTACAGATATTCCATGTTGACGACACGCCCTTCATTCTGGATAAATATAAGCAACAGCGCAAACTCTTTCTTTGCTAACAGCAGATCGGTTCCGTCCAGATCCGCCACGCCGGACGTTATATCCAGCGACAAGCGGCCTTTTACGATGACTTCCGGTACGCGCCCGGCGCGGCGCAAAAGCGCTTCGACACGCGCCAGCAGTTCGGAAAAGTCGTAAGGTTTTGTCAGGTAATCGTCGCCGCCTGCTTTTAAACCGTTAACAACATCCTCTTTTGCTGTCAGTCCCGTGAGCAAGAGTATAGGTATGCCGGAGTTTTCACTTTCGCGTAATTCCCTTATGAAGTCAAGCCCGCTGCCGTCCGGAAGCATGATGTCAAGCACGATCGCGTCAGGCTTGTGCTTTTCTATACAGGAGCGGGCGTCGCGAAGCGATAAAGCGGCGATGGCGTCAAAGCCCTCCCATTCAAACATTTGCTTGTTGCCATACATGATTTTTTCGTTGTCCTCAACCAGCAGTATCATCCTGCCGTTACTTGTCATTCCGTTTCACCCCCAAATTGCCCCTCGTAAAAGGGGAGCGTGAAGAATACCGTCGTTCCCCTGTCGCTCGCGCCGTCAAGCGCGCTTTTGTCATGCGCGCCGTCAATCGCGCCTTGATCGCTTTCGATCCATATCCTGCCGCCGTGGGATTCCACGACCGTCTTACAAATATAAAGGCCAAAACCTGTGCCTCCGTCCGACACGCCCCGCTCGAACAAGCGTGACAATATCTCCGGGGATATACCTGTTCCGTTGTCGGCTACATGAATGATGATTTCTCTATCATTTCGGGCCGCCCCTAACTTGATAACGCCGTTTATCGTATGTTTATCAGAGTTTTGGATCAGGTTGATCACTACTTGCGAAATCAAGTCCGCGTCGCCAAACACGGTAAGCCCTTCTTCAATATCCGTTTCCGGTTCGTTGCCGGACTCTTGCAGATGGATACGCAGTAAGTCCATTACTCCATGTAACAGCGCTGAAAGGTCTGTCCTGCGCCTCTCTCCGCCTTCGCTGATGGAGGCCAGCGTCAGCATACCGCCCACCATTCGCGCAAGCCGTATGATTTCGCTTTGCGCGTCCGCAAGCAGTTCAATCACTTTCGCGTCATGCGAAGTCTCTCCCATACGTTTCAAAATACCTGATACAACCTGCACGTTTACGGAAGTAATTGTCAGAGGCGTCCTCATTTCATGGGAAGCGTTAGCGAGAAACTCCGTTTTCATACGGTTAAGCTCGCTGAGCATAGTGTTTTCTTCCGAAAGCGCGCGCTCGGCTTCTCTGGCTTCGGCTGTGATTCGCGCATTGGCAAGGAACAGGGCTACCGTTTGTGTCAGTACCATAATCAACCAAGCGGATTCGGTCATGTCTATCCAGCCAAATATGGTAGAAAAGCCGCTGTAAACCAGCATATCATTACAGATGGCGATTGCCATTACTATATACCCCGCAATGGCGATAGCCTGATCGTTTGTCGGCTTCCTGGTTCTCCACAAAAGCCTCGCAAGAGTATAGAGCATAAACAAAGTAAAAAAAAGATACCAAAACTGCAGGCACCATGTAAAAAACACATTCGTGGCAAAAATCGTTATCGAAAGATAACTCAGCGCTCCCAGACAGGTAAACCATTTGAAGAACCGCTGGTAAAGGCCGGGGAATGCCTTGCCCATGTACAGGAACAGGAGAATAGTGATCAACGGGGTTGTATAGTATTCCAGCCGGACGATTTGAGGTCCGGGCAAAAATGAGAATAGCGTCGGCCCAAAACCAGCAAGCACGCACCGGCGCACCGCCATAAAGAAAGCGACAAGAGCAAACCACAAGTTTTGTCTTGCTTTGAGATGCGTCAGCCATATCGCAAAAAGCAGCAGCGCTAACCCGAACAATGCGCCGAGGATTATGAGGCGGTATGGTACTCCGTGGTCAAGCGCGCCGTATTGCTGGACAAAACCTGATTTTGCTATAAAGATGCCAAATCCCCCGACGCCCTTTTCAATATGGTGGAAGTTCGCAAAATGGCATACAATGTCAATTTTTCCGTCTTTCGGGGTTGCGTAAAGTTCATATCTATCATAATAGCCGCCTTTTACAGCTTCAGTTTCCGCAAGTGTGGTTCCGGGCCGGCCGCTTGTCAGCTCCAATCTTCCATTGACATATACGCGCCCGGCATAGGTCGAGCTGGGAAACCTGAAATTGAGGATGTACGCATCGTCATCCGGCATAGTGAGCGACATATGGACGGTACAGTATTCGTCGTCTCTCGTACGCGGGACGCTCTTCTCCCGGTAAAGCTCAGAAGGAAGGAGATATATAGCCGGATAGTATTCGGCGCCTTCCAATTCGTAGTAATAGTGTTCAAAATCCAGCCCCCGGAGGTCGTAGTAACCGTCCTCGCTGTCAATGTACACACGGCGTTCCTTCCCGATGTCGGACTTTTCTCCAAGAACGGTAACGGGATAGAGCAATAATAGCGCCAAGACAATGTATCCAAGCGCCGGGAGGTATTGCTTCGCTTTCGAAAAGCGAGACTTAATAAGCTGCGTGATTTTTTGCGCCACTTCCCCTATGTTTGCCAAAACAACGTGCCCCCTTGCCGCCACTCCTTATATAGAGTTGACAGAACACGGGGCGCCGCGTCTGCAGGCCTCCGCCTGACGATTCACGCGTCATCAGAGTTCATCCCCGCGCCCCGTGTACCGTTACCATACAAACCCGAGTATCGCCTTCGCCTCGTCCCGGCTCGCCAGAGGCCGGCCGACTTCCCTCGCGATCTCCTGCGCTTCCTGAAGCAGTTCGACATTCGTGGGGTTACGGTCCGGGTCGTAGAACAGCTCGAGACCTGTTTTTACATGACCGCCAAGCTCGATGACACGCTTGATGAACGGGCGGGTATCAACGCCGCCCTCGCCCCAGATCGATACGAACCATGGCAAATCGCAGTCGCCCATAAGGTCGAGGTAAAAGTACAGGCTCTCAATAGTTGGCGGGACGCCGTTTGTGTTCACAGGCGGCAAGGCGACTGAACCATAATCCCCGAAGAAATAAAAATCTATACTGGAGCCTTTAGTCACGCGCCCTCTTTTTATGTACTGCTGCGCCGTGCGCAGATAGCCCGGTTCGTAGATCCCCCATATAATGCCAATATCGTGCCTGATGCACGACTCGACCTGCCTGTTGAGCACGTCGAACGGGACGGCGTACGTCACGCCCGCTATGTTCCCTTGCTCGTCGATGTCAAACGGCAAGTTCGCCGAACCGCAGTCGACACAGCTGAGGCATACGCCTTCTCTTTGCTTGAGAAGCTCGACGTGCTCGTTGCCTGACAGCACATCGCTCGTGGCGGAAGTGCCCGTCGGATACCAGAACAGTTCGGGATGATGCTTCTTTATCAAGCGCGCCGTCCTCATGTAGTCCTCGTACGCTTCTTCCCCGCCTAAATGGATGTTGGAATTGTGGAGGTGGATAGCGCGCGCTCCCGCTTCCCAGCATCTTATTGCGTCAGCCGCAACTTCTTCATGCCCTACCGGCGTGTTCGGGTTGTGGTCTTTTGTCCTGAGTCCGTTTATGTGGGATTCAATGATCACCGGCGTCGTCCAGCCCGGTTTCGCCTCAAAAAGCCGCATAAATCTTTCGCTCATTTTTCTTCCTCCTCCGCGTTTGTGCCTTGAAACTTATACTATGCAGCTATCATATCAGCAAAAGCCCGATGTAACAACACGTTTTTTATCGAGCGTTCAAGAGGTATTTGATGGGCACTGTACACTGTCTGCCCATCAAGGGCTGCGCGGTATGGTTTTTTGATGAGGGAAAACCCGTGAAAAGGCCGGCACTGACCGAAACAACAAAAACCATGCCACGCAGCTTTGCAAACGGGCCGTCCCCTGAACAGTTACGTTTGATGTTTTCGTATCCGGGTGATATAATGGCGCTTCTTGCAGGAGGTAAGATTTTGTATGGATGAGAAATTAAAAAGAGAGTTTGCTGAAAAAGCTATGACGGCCGAAGAAGCAGTGCGGCTTGTCAAAAACGATGATACTGTCTACATCGGCACCTGCTCAAGCGTCGCATACGGGCTGCTGGAGGCTCTGTGGGAGCGTCGCGATGATCTCACGGGCGTGACTTTGACCGGAGCTTTAGTCGAGGCGCCGGCCGACGCCATACTCAGCGACAAGTTCCACTACATCTCCTATTTTTTTGGGTCACAGGAGCGCAGGCGGTACAATTCCACGAAAATTGACCTGGCAAGCGTCCATCTGAGCCAAACAGATATATGGAGCAAAAGTATCGCCAGGCCGGACGCCGCTTTGTTAGACGTTTCTCCGCCCGACGGGAACGGATACATGTGCTATGGCGCAGGCGGCGTCGGTATCGGGTCGCATATCAAAGACGCAGCCGAAGTTATTATCCTTCAAATAAACAGGAACGAGCCTTACGTCTACGGAGAAAACAATCTGGTACATATCTCTGAGGCGGAAGCCGTCGTCTATTGTGATATTGATCTACCCGAACCGTCCGAGCTGCCGAAAGACGAAGCTATCGGTACGATCGCGGACTTTTTGATCGGGCAAATCCCCGACGGGTCGTGCATCCAGTTAGGGCTCGGAGGCGTAGCGACTGCGGTCGGGTATGGGCTGAGGGAGAAAAACGACCTGGGCGCGCATTCGGAACTGGTGAGCGATTGCATTATGGATCTGATGAAACTGGGCGTACTGAACAACAAAAGAAAGAACTTCTTCCCGGAAAAAACTGTAACGGGGTTTTCATTCGGGTCAAAAGCTCTGTATAACTTTTTGAATTATAACGATGATATATATTTCATGCCCTTTACCGAAGTAAACGATCCGGTCAATATCGCCAGAAACGACAACATGGTATCGATAAATACCGCTGTTTCGATCGATCTGTTCGGTCAGGTCAATGCCGAGAACATCGCGGGACGGCAGTACAGCGGGACCGGCGGGCAGTTGGATTTTGTCAAAGGCGCGCAGATGTCCAAGGGCGGTAAATCATTTATTGCGGTCCAGTCGGTCGTAAACAGTTCTAAAACAGGAAAAACAAGCCGTATCGTTTCACAGTTTCCGGCAGGCGCCATAGTTACGACGCCACGGTCCGAAGTGCAATATGTCGTAACGGAGTTCGGCTGCGTTAACCTGAAGGAAATGTGCATGCGCGATAGGGTCAGCGCTATGATCTCACTGGCGCATCCCGACTTCCGCCCCGTTTTGACTGATGAGGCGAGGTATGCCGGGATGTTGTAGTATTGCTTTGACAGTACACGGGGCGCCGGGGATGAACTCTGATGAGGCGTGAATCGTCAAGCGGAGGCCGGCAGACGCATATCCCGGGGTAGGGATAGAGCGATGGTATGCTATTGGGGCCGGCCACGCGACTTTTCACGCGAATCAGAGTGCAGACGCGGCGCCCCGTGTGCTGATACTGTTGCTCGAACTGCGGACACTAATGGAGAAAAATACTGCATTTTTGTTGAAAATGTGTTATTATTTCATCATATAGAGACGTTTCATCAATATCGCCAGTTAAGGTTGCCGCGGCGCGGACATATACCTGTCTGCTCCGGTAAGGCTCCCGGGAGGTGTCTGCAGTGGCTTTCATTCAAATCAAGCGTAAAAACGATACTCCGGACCCGCCGCCGTCAGGCACAGGAAAACTCGCCGCGCGTTTTCGTAAAATAAATATCCTGCTTTTCGCCATCGCTTTCTTTATCATGGCTTCGGTGATGACGATGGCGTTCAGCGGCGTTATCGCAAACCTATCGGCGGATTATGCGGAGAGCTACGCCGAAAGCACTTCCGAGGCGCTCAGCGCCCATGCGACCAAGGAGATCCGCCTGATGTCGAAGGCTGCCCATTCCGCAGCCGTAATTGACTGGCTCAACAATGAGTATGACGTAGCTAAAAGAGAGCTTGCTTTTGAAGAAATGGCGGGCATCGTCGGCGAGTTGTACAGTTTTAATCTGTATGTCGTCGTGGAATCATCACGAAACGAGTACCGCGTCGGCGACGACAACGCGGCCGAGTATATAGCCGTTCTGTACGAACACAGGCCCATCGACTCCTGGTATTTTGAGTGTATGGAGTCGGACAGGGACTATATTCTCAGTATCGACATTGACACATACATACAGAGAAAACGCGTGTGGATCGATTACAGGGTGCAGCAGGACGGCGTCCCTCTCGGCGTCATTTGCACGGGGCTTGAGTTTTCACACGTCGCCGGCGAACTGTTCTCGCACTACGAAAGCAACAACATGCGCGGCCTGATAATTGACAGCGAAGGCATGATCCATATGGACAGCGACCTTATGGACGACAGGGATTTCCTACACGAGAAGTTTGAGGTCCCATATGAGGAAGTGTTCAGCAGTTCCGCTGTCATTTCCGCGATAAATTCATATCTCGACGGCGTTGACAGTTATTTTACGGAGTCCGACGCCCCGGACATCGCAAAGATCTCATACGGCCCGCACCGCTTCATTACCATTGCGCCGATAAAATATACCAACTGGTCGGTCATGATACTATCGGGCCCGTCCGCCATTTTGGATATATCGTACTTCATTCCGGTGTCGATCACGGTCCTGATATTGCTCGTCGCGTTCGCCCTCGCGACCAGCGCCGCCGATTATCAGCTGATTTTCATGCCTCTGGGGAGACTGGATCAGAGTATATTGATGCTCAAAGAGAACCACGACGAACTGCTTTACGGCGCCGGGCGCGACGACGAACTCGGGCATCTGTCCAGCACGATACAGGATCTGTTTCACAAGGCGAACTTCGACGCGCTGACCGGGATATACAACAGGCGCTTCATGGAGAGCAATCTTGTCCATATCGTCGACTTATTATCCCGCTCAAACGATTTGCTAAGCGTTATTATGATGGATATCGATCACTTTAAAAAGTACAACGATACTTACGGGCACGAAGAGGGGGACGCCTGTCTGAAAGCCGTCGCGGAGGCGCTTTCCGGCACGATAAGCAGGGCAAGCGATTTTGCCGCGAGGTACGGCGGCGAAGAGTTCATCGCGGTTCTGCCGAACACGGACGAGCATGGCGCGCGTCTGCTCGCGGAGAAGCTTCTTAATAACGTAAGGGCTCTTCAACTCCCTCACGAGAATAACAGCGCCGCGCCGTATGTGACTATCTCCATCGGGATCACAACAGGTAAAATTTCTCAAAAGCGGCATTGGGAAGAATATGTGAAACGAGCCGACGAAGCTCTGTATATGTCAAAGAGGGACGGGCGGGATCAGTACACGTATTTGGAGTTTGTAGGGTAACAGTTCACGGGGCGCCGGGGATGAACTCTGATGATGCGTTAATCGTCAGGCGGAGGCCGGCAGACGCACATCCCGGGGTAGGGATAAAGCGATGGTATGCTGTTGGAGCCGGCCACGCGACTTTTCATGCGAGTCAGAGTACAGACGCGGCGCCCCGTGTACTGTAACACCGGCTGTGACGCAAGAGGCGTCAGCGAACCGGGCAGTCTTGACAACTCACGGCAAAAACAGTATTATCCGATTATGGAGTTACAGTATTCTCTGCCTGTTGCTCCGGACTCTACGGTGGAGGTGTAATAGTGGGTCCGATGTTGATAGTTTGGGTCTGCGCGATCATTGTTTTTGTTGTAATTGAGGCGCTTACCGTGCAGCTCGTATGCATATGGTTCGGCGCGGCGGCGTTAGTTGCTCTGATCGCGACTCTGCTGGGCACGCCGCTATGGCTGCAGCTAACGCTGTTCTCCGTATGCGCGATCGTATTACTCGTGTTCACAAGGCCAATGGCAAGACGTTTGATGAAAAGACCCGCGACGCATACGAACGCGGACAGGATACTCGGCATGAAGGCAGTCGTCGTCATCGAAATCAACAACGAAGCCGCCGAAGGCCAGATCAGGGTTATGGACCAGATATGGTCGGCGCGGTCGCTCGGCGGAGAAGTGCTTCCGGAGGGCTCACACGTAGTCGTGCGCTCGATTGAGGGCGTAAAGGCTATCGTTGAAAGCAACCGGGCGCCATGAGCAATGGCGGGCCCGGTCGTTTGTGAATCCCGTATCTTGCGTATATCACTTAAAAAACATCTTAAGGAGGAATCATCATGTCCCCTGCAGTATTCGGAATCGGAATCCCGGTCTTACTGATATTGATCATCATAATATCGAACATCAAAATCGTACCGCAGGCGCGCGCGGCGGTTATAGAGCGTTTTGGTACATATCTGGCAACTTGGCAGACAGGACTGCACCTCAAAGCCCCGTTCATTGACCGCATGTCGGAACTCATTTCGCTAAAAGAGCAGGTCGTGGATTTTGCGCCGCAGCCCGTAATAACGAAAGACAATGTCACCATGCAGATAGACACGGTCGTGTACTTCCAAATAACCGACCCGATGCTGTACACTTACGGTGTAGAGCACCCTATGCAGGCGATCGAAAACCTGACCGCAACGACGCTGCGTAACATAGTAGGCGACCTTGAACTCGACCAGACGCTCACATCGCGCGATACCATCAACGCCCAGATGCGCGTAATACTCGATGAGGCGACGGATCCCTGGGGCATCAAAGTCAACCGCGTAGAGCTGAAAAGCATAATCCCGCCGCGCGAGATACAAGACGCGATGGAAAAACAGATGAAAGCGGAACGAGAACGCCGCGAAGCTATCCTGCGCGCCGAAGGTGAGAAAAGATCGGCGATACTTGTAGCCGAGGGGCAGAAGGAATCTGTCATACTAAGGGCGGAAGGCGACAAGCAGTCCGCTATACTGAGAGCGGACGCGGTACGCGAGGCTAAGATCCGCGAGGCGGAGGGCGAGGCCGAAGCCATTAGAAAGGTGCAGGAGGCTGTAGCGATTGGTATCGTAAAAATCAACGAAGCCAACCCCACCGACAAGGCCGTGCTTCTGAAAAGTTATGAGACGCTTGCGAAAGTCGCGGACGGCAAGGCCACGAAAATAGTCATACCATCCGATCTGCAGTCGCTGGCGGGCCTTACGACCATAATAAAAGAGCTTGCATCGGATAAAGTTGAAGAGTAGATAAGACCGGGCAGTCGGGAATCGGCTGCCTTGCTTATAATTCGGGGGGAAGGGTATCAACTATGGAGTTCAGGGAGCTCGGGAAAACAGGAAAAAAAGCCGGCGTGATCGGCCTTGGCTGCGAAAACATCGACGGGAAACCATATGAGCAGGTCAGCGCAACGATCAACGCCGCGCTGGAACACGGCGTCAATATGCTGGATGTGTTCATGCCCGGCAAAGAGATCCGTGAGAACATCGCAAACGCGCTGGGTACCCGGCGCTGGCAGGTGATGATACAAGGCCACATAGGGTCTACGGACATTCGTCAGCAATATGATATCAGCCGCGATATGCCCACCGTGAAGAAGTATTTCGAAGATATCCTGCGAACTTTCGGCGGATATATCGACTTCGGGATGATGTTCTTTATTGATACGGAAAAGGATTATAAAGACGTATTTGAAACAGGCTTCGCTACGTATGCGGAGCGCCTGAAAAAGCAGGGCGATATCGGGCATATCGGCTTTAGCTCCCATAATCCGGAAACGGCCGCGAGGGTGATAGAAACAGGGCTGCCGGAAATGATGATGTTCAGCGTCAATCCCGCGTATGATATGCTGCCGCCGGATGAGTACATCCTGAAGCAACTGGAGAACGGTTTCAAGCCCGATCTGTTCAGAGGGATAGACCCAAAGCGGGCGGAGCTTTACAAGCTCTGCGAGAGCAGGCAAATCGGTGTTACCGTTATGAAAACGTTTGGCGCGGGGAAGCTTCTGTCTCAGGAGCACACGCCGTTTTATAAACCCCTGACGGCGTCGCAATGCATCCACTACGCGCTGTCGCGGCCGTCGGTGGCAAGCGTAATGCTGGGCTGCAAGACCGCCGGTGAGGTCCATGACTCCATGCGCTATTTTGAAGAGGACGACTCAGCGCGCGACTACACGGAGATAATCAGCTCCGTCAGAAACGATTTCACCGGAAGCTGCGTCTACTGCAGCCATTGCCAGCCCTGTCCCGCCGGGATCGACGTCGCGACAGTCAATAAATACCTTGACATTGCGCGGCTGAGCCCGGACGCTGTACCGCCTTCCGTTCGATCGCATTACCAAACCCTCGAGCACGGCGGAAACGACTGTACAGGCTGCGGACATTGTGAAAGCCGGTGTCCTTTCGGCGTTCCGGCAATGAAGAATATGTCCGATGCGGCCGAGCTGCTCGGATGATTATGAGTCGATGAGAAGGATACTTATCCTCGTTTTAGCGGTAATACTGTCCCTTACTCCGGCCGCCTGCTCCGGTAACGCGGAACCTGCCGGAGTTGTTGCGCTGTCTTCGGGTTCCCCGCCGGAACCCTCGCAACAAACAGCGCAAGCGCAGACCGCGTCGCCATCACCGCTGCCGGAATCAACGCCGTCGCCTGCACAGACGCCAACACAGATGCCTACACAGACGCCTGCACAGACGCCGCAACCCGCGCCGGCGCTTTCGCCCGCGCCATCCCCGCTGCCGTTGCCAACACCGTCGCACATCCCGACGCAGCAGCCAACACCGTTACCAACGCCTCCCGCTCCGCCGCCCGTGACCTCTGTTCCTTCAACGGGCCGCATCTATCTTTACGGAGAAGCGCATAATGTTGAGCGCATCATGGATCGCGAGATAGAATTGTGGCGCGATCATTATTTTAACGAAGATCTGCGGCATTTTTTTATTGAACATCCGTATTACACCGCTGAATATCTGAATGTCTGGATGCAGTCGGAGGACGATATTATTCTTGACCGCATTTTTCCGTATGTTTTCCGTGATTTCTATTTAAGGATCAAGGACGAGTGCCCGGAAACAGTTTTCCACGGAATAGATATAGGGCGTCCGGAGTATAGCGGGCATTCAAATTTCTACCTGGCGTATCTGTTACGGAATCATCTGGAAGATTCCGAGCAGTACCGTATAACGTTAGCAACGATAAGGCAGGGCCAAACATACAACTCAGAGATCGGAGACAGCGCTCAAGCGTATCGGGAAAATATGATGGCGGCAAACTTCATCCGCGAGTTCGACAGTCTAAACGGTGAGAGCGCAGCGGGATTTTTCGGGGCCCTGCATACGGGGCTCTACGCTATGGATCTTACGCGCATCATTCCATGTCTGGCCGGGCAACTCAGGGAGCGCTACGGAGACGCCGTCTTTTCGGAGGATTTGTCATGGATGTCAAAGGAAACCGCGCCGCAGCGGATAGAAACGATTTCAGTAAATGGAAAAGAATACACTGCGTTGTATTATGGCGTCAGTGAAGCGTATTGGGAGCCCGGGCAGGCGACCTGCGGGTTCTGGCGGCTGGAGAACGCGTATAATGATTTCAGGGTCTATCCGGCGGCAGGGGTGACCGCCCGGTTGTCCGGCGATTATTTTCCAATGCTGCTGGAACGACGTCAGATTTATATGATAGAGTATACAAGTGAAGATGGCGCCGTCCTTCGGAGATACTACCGTTATGACGGCAATTCCGACAACTTCAGACCGTCGCTTGAGGAAGTCGATTTGCTCGCTTAAACGTAAATGCGTTTTAACGCGGGGCGCCGCAAGAATCGCTTTGCGACGCATTGCGACCCACGTCGATCTGCCGTCCTCATTTCCAGACGTCGTCGATACCGTTTTCGATCAGCATCTTGTTCATCTCGCCCGTATGCGCGGATAATTCCCGCATCACGCCCAAATGCGCCCCCAACTGCGTCGCGCCCATACGGGCCATTTCCGGCGGCAGCAGCGCCGTCACGCTCTCGTCGTCGATGGCGTCCAGCGCTTTTGTCGCCCTTGCGACAGCTTCTTCGAAGTACGCGGCGAGCGCGGCCTTGCCGGGAAGCGTCTCAGCGGTCGAATGATGCCAGTCGCCGAACGGCAGCTTGTTTTTGAAGTCCGGGTCTTTAAACCCGCCGGCGACAGCGCCGTCTATGAACTCAGCCAGATGATACGCGATACGGCTGGGTATATAGTACTCGTCGCCATGCGCAACGAGCCACTTATCTTCCGGAAACGCTTCAAGTATCCCCCTGATCGTGTCAAATGCCTTTTGATATTTGACTCTAACGTCATTTGCCAATACGTCGCTCATAGTGTAACATTCCTTTCTTGTATATTATTAGCGGGGTTTTCAAATGGTATTCTAGCACCTTTATCCGCCGGATGCAATTGAGAAAGTCATTACCAACAGTTGTTGCAGTGGAATCACAGTTGCGACTTGTCGCAAACAGGTATAATATGTATAGTATCTTATAACATCGAGGTAGGTTTTTATGGATCAACAGAAATACACATATTCCTCTGTCGGCCGGCACATTGGTCAGCAGAAGCATATTGCGCTTATTGCTCATGATAACAAAAAAGATGAAATGGTTGAGTGGGCGCTGCAAAACAAGGAGATACTGCAAAAGCATTTCTTATTCGGCACGGGAACCACGGCGCGTCTGGTGACAGAGACGACCCAACTGCCGATCACAGCATTCAAGAGCGGCCCCTTGGGCGGTGACCAGCAAATAGGCTCGCGCATCGTAGAAGGAGATATAGACTTTGTTATTTTCTTCTGGGACCCTCTCGAGAGTCAGCCGCACGACCCCGATATCAAGGCGCTGCTGAGAATAGCCGTTGTCTACGATATTCCGGTAGCGACAAATAAAGCGACCGCTGATTTTCTGTTAGCTTCGTATTATATGGACAGGGATTACAGGCTTGAAGACAAAACATCAACAATTCAATTGGTTCAAAGGGTCGAAGACGAATAGTCCTTAAACATCGGACGCTGCAAACCCCTTTATTGCCCGCCCTGCGCGTCGCGGGCCGCTGTTGCGAGTTCGTCGCAGCGGTTGTTGTATTCGTTATCCGCATGTCCTTTGACCCAGAAGAACTCGACCCTGTGCGTTTCGAGCAGCGGCGCCAGCTTAAGCCACAGATCGAGGTTTTTGACCTCGCCGCCTTTTCGTTTCCATCCGCCTTTGCGCCACGATTCGAGCCAGCCCTTGTTTATGGCGTTTACGACGTATTGCGAGTCCGTGAACAGTTCGACGCCGCAGGGCTCGCGCAGCGCGCCGAGCGCCGTAATGACCGAAAGGAGCTCCATACGGTTGTTCGTCGTCGCCGCGTCATAGCCGCTCAGTTCTTTTTCCACTTTGCCATATATAAGGATGGCGCCCCAGCCGCCCGGCCCCGGGTTCCCGCTGCATGCGCCATCCGTATAGATTTTTACATGTTTCATAACATTGCGCCTTTACGGGCGGGCGGCTAAAGGAGGCTGCCACACTTTGCGGGCGGATATTGAGGTCGCTCCTGCATCTCGTGGGCGTAAAGCTTCTTACAGATGCTCTGGGAATCCACCCCTACAACGTAACCCCCGTCCCCTAACTCCACTCTCCACTCTTCACACTCCGCTCTCGCCGGAGTCCTCTTCCTCTTCCTTCTCTGTTCTCGCTATGGAGATGACGCGCGCTTCATCCGACGTGCGCATCAGGCGGATACCCTGCGTCGCGCGGCTGTAGGTGCTGATATCCGTCGCCGCCATGCGGATGATCGTGCCGTCGTCGGAGATTATCAGAACATCGTCGTTATCATCGACTACTTTGACGTCGGCGACTTTCCCCGTCTTGTCCGTGATGCTGTAATTCTTTCGCCCGTATCCGCCCCGGCTCTGCGTCTCGTTATCGTCGCCGCGCAAATACTCGCTGATCTCCGTCCGCTTTCCATACCCCTTTTCCGTCACCGTAAGCAGCGCTCCGCCCTCTCTTGCGCGCGCGGCGCCGACGCAATAGTCGCCCTTTCTCAGCCGGATCCCGCGCACGCCGGCCGCGCTCCTGCCCATCGGCCTGACGTCGGTCTCATTGAAGCAGATCGCCATGCCGTTATGCGTCGCGATGAGTATTTTCTGCTCGCCGTCCGTGTCGCGGACGGATATGAGCTCATCGTCGTCGCTGAGCGTAAGCGCCCGGATACCAACGTTCTTTATATTTCTCAGTTCCGTTTTCCTCATGCGTTTTACGGTACCGCTGCGCGTCACCATCACAAAATACTCGTCCTGGCTGAACTCCCTGATCTTTATCATTGCCGACACTTTTTCGCCGGGCATGACCGGCAGGAGGTTTACTATATTCGACCCCCGCGCCTGCCGCCCCGCTTCAGGGATAGTGTAGCCTTTCTTGCGGTAGACCCTTCCCAGGTTGGTAAAAAACAGGATATAGTCGTGCGTCGAGGCTGTAAACAGCGTTTCGACATAGTCCTCTTCGCGCGTCGTCATCGCGGTGATCCCGCGTCCGCCGCGCCTTTGCGCCCTGTATGTGCTCGCGGGCTGCCGCTTTATGTACCCGGCGTGGGTCAGCGTATAGACGCACTCCTCCTCGTCGATGAGATCCTCTATATCGATCTCATCTTCTACTATGGCTATCTCCGTGCGCCGCTCGTCGCCGTACTTATCGCGTATCTCAGTCAACTCTTCGACGAGGACTTCGTCGAGAAGTTTTTCATCCCCGAGCAGCGTCAAGTAGTATTTTATCTTCTCCTGCAGCTCAGCGTATTCTTTTTCTATCTTCTCTATCTCAAGGCCCTGAAGGCTTCTCAGGCGCATATCGAGTATTGCCTGAGCCTGAACGTCGGTGAGCCCGAACCGCTCCATCAGGCGGTCTTTCGCGTTGTCGTAGCTGGTCCGGATAATATGTATGACTTCGTCGATATTGTCGCACGCGATACGCAGGCCTTCGAGTATGTGAGCGCGCTCGCGCGCTTTTTTCAGGTCATGCTCCGTGCGGCGCCTGAGCACCTCGCGCTGGAACGCGATATACTCGTCGAGCATCTGCCGCAGCGACAAGATTCGCGGCTGCGACTGGTCGTCCACCAGCGCCAGCATGACTATAGCGAACGTCGTCTGCATCTGCGTCAGCGTGTAAAGGCGGTTAAGTACGACCTGGGGGTTTGCGTCGCGCTTGAGCTCAATAACGATTCGCATACCGTCTCTGTCAGATTCGTCGCGCATAGCCGACATCCCGTCGATGCGTTTGTTCTTCACCTGTTCGGCTATCGACTCGAGAAGCCGGGCCTTGTTGACCTGATACGGCAGCTCAGTGACGATGATACGCATGCGCCCCTGCGAGAACTCCTCCGTCTCCGTCCTTGCGCGGACGTGTATGCGGCCCCTGCCTGTCGCGTAAGCCGCCCTGATGCCGGCTCTGCCCATGATGATCCCGCGCGTCGGGAAGTCCGGCCCGCTGATGTGTTCCATAATATCGTCAAGCTCCGCGTCCGGATTATTCATGACGCAAATGACGGCGTTAATAACCTCGGTCAGGTTATGCGGCGGGATGTTCGTCGTCATACCGACGGCTATTCCTGTCGAACCGTTGACAAGGAGGTTCGGGAAACGGCTCGGCAGTACGCGCGGCTGCTTTCGCGTCTCATCGTAGTTTGGATCCCAGTTGACCGTATCCTTCTCAATATCGCGAAGCAGCTCGTCGGAGATTTTCGATAATCGCGCTTCTGTGTACCGCATGTGCGCCGGCGCGTCCCCGTCGACAGAGCCGAAGTTTCCGTGGCCCGACACCAGCATATACCGCATCGAAAAATCCTGGGCCATGCGGACAAGCGCGTCGTATATAGACGTATCGCCGTGCGGGTGATATTTACCCATTATGTCGCCGACCGCCGTGGCTGACTTGCGGAATGGTTTGTCGCTGGTCAAGTTGCTCTCATGCATTGAGTAAAGTATCCGCCGGTGGATAGGTTTCAGCCCGTCGCGCACGTCCGGAAGAGCCCTGTCGATGATGACCGACATGGCGTACGTGAGAAATGATTTCTCCATCTCCTCCTCAAGGGGGGCTTTAACTATCTTTTGCTCGGGAAAGTCAATGTTTCCCGATTTTTCTTTCTTTGCAGGCATATGATCTCCTAGATATCCAAATCTACCGCGTATCTGGCGTTTTTCTCTATGTATTCTCTGCGCGGCTCGACCTTTTCACCCATCAGGACTGTGAACACCTCGTCGGCCTGTATCGCGTCGGTAAGCTCGATACGCTTGAGTACGCGCGTCTCGGGGTTCATAGTCGTATCCCAAAGCTCGTGCGCGTCCATCTCGCCGAGGCCTTTATTTCGCGAAATATCGACCTTGCCCTTGCCGTCCTCCCCGCGCATTTCGGCCAGAGCAGAGTCGAGCTCGCTCTCATCAAGTATATACCGCACCGTTTTGCCCCGCGACAGCTTAAACAGAGGCGGCTGCGCCGCGTAGACATACCCGCCCTCTATCAGCGGCCGCATGAAACGGAAGAAAAACGTCAGCAGCAGCGTCCGGATATGGCTGCCGTCCACGTCGGCGTCGGCCATGATTATGACTTTATGATAACGCAGTTTCGCTTCGTCGAAGTCTTCGCCGATACCCGCTCCGAGCGCCGTTATTACCGGCGTCAGTTTATCGTTGCCGTAAACCTTATCCGCGCGCGCCTTCTCGACGTTGAGCATCTTGCCCCAAAGCGGCAGTATCGCCTGAAAGCGGTTGTCCCGCCCGCCCTTGGCGCTGCCTCCCGCCGAGTCTCCCTCGACGATGTATATTTCTGTAAGCGTCGGGTCGTCCACATTGCAATCAGCCAGTTTTCCGGGCAGAGACATGCCGTCAAGCGCGTTTTTCTTCCGGATGTTGTCTCGCGCTTTTCTCGCCGCTTCTCTCGCCCGCGACGCTGTGATCGCTTTATCGAGGATCGCTTTTGCTACGGAGGGGTTTTCCTCGAAAAACGTCGCAAGCTTTTCTGTTATGAGGCCGTCTATAAAAGTTCTGATCTCGCTGTTTCCGAGCTTTGACTTCGTCTGCCCCTCGAACTGCGCTTCCATAAGCCTGACCGATATGATCGCCGTGATACCTTCGCGGCAATCCTCGCCGGAGAGCTTGTCCTCGCCCTTGAGCATGTTCGTTTTCTTGCCGTAATCGTTGAGCACCCGCGTCAGCGCGGCCTTGAAACCTGTCTCGTGCATTCCGCCCTCGGGCGTGTTGATGTTGTTCGCGAAGCTAAGCAGAAACTCATTATAGACGTCGCTGCAGTACTGCATGGCTATTTCCGCCGTCGAATCGTTGCGCTCGCCGGACAGGTATATTACGTTGTCGTGCAGCGGAGTCTTGTTGCGGTTGAGATAAGTCACGAACTCTTTTATACCGCCCTCATAGCACATCGTGTCCGCCGCTTCGCGCCCCGGGCGCTCGTCGCGCGTCGTTATCTTCAGACCGCCGTTGAGAAACGCCTGCTCGCGCATCCGCGTGTGCAGGACCTCGTAATTGAAATCGCAGTCGTCGAAGACGTCGCCGTCAGGTTTAAACGTGACTTCCGTGCCTGTTTTGACCGTTTCACCGATGATAGTCAACTCCTGCGTGATATCTCCGCGAGCGAACTTCATCTCATAGATCTGCCCGTTTTTATAGACCCGCACGACAAGCCACTCGGACAGCGCGTTGACCACCGACGCGCCTACGCCATGCAGCCCGCCCGCCACTTTATACCCGCCGCCGCCGAATTTCCCGCCGGCGTGCAAGACGGTATATACTACTTCAAGCGCGCTTTTTCCGGTTTGCTCATGCGTGTCGATCGGGATTCCCCGGCCGTTGTCGATAACGTTGATATTGCCGTCTTTGTCTATCGTCACCGAGACTTCGTCGCAAAAACCTGCCAGAGCCTCGTCGATCGCGTTGTCAACGATCTCGTATACGAGATGATGGAGCCCGGACGACGACGTCGAGCCGATGTACATGCCCGGCCTTTTACGGACCGCCTCAAGCCCCTCGAGTACCTGGATCTGAGAAGCGTCGTATTCCTCCGTTATGCTGTTGTCAAATTCTTCCTCCATGGAACCCTCCGTTAAAACATTTCAAACTCTAACGCGGGCTTCACCCGCAAGTGGCTGGGGGCCAGGGGTTAGGGGTTAGGGGCCAGGGGACGAAGATAATTAACGCAAACCGCGCCCGCAGCCCACTTAAATCTGCTGGTTCTCCTGCTTGCTCCCTCCGCAGAGATTACTCGCGGGCCGCGCTTGTTGTTCCGACCCACCGCCGCTTAAAACCAAAACGTCTCCGAACGCTTGAGCAGCGTCTGCGAAGACAGCTGCGACAGGTAAACCGCGAACCCGTCATGAGCGGCGCCGGGGCGCTTTGCGTCTATAGAACTACAGAGTATGAATGATTTCGGCAGCTCGTCCGAAACGCTTGTGACCTTGCCAGCTTTTTCGGCGTCGCTGAGAAATTTTCTTGTAATATGCGATCCGGTGGCATTATCAAGGTCAAAGATCCCGATAACGTCCGCCTCCGGAACGACGACGTTTTGCCCAAGATGCAAATACATAACAAGTCCAATCGGCGCTGCGGCTCTCTAATCCGCCAAAGCATTTTACACTTTACATTCTACACTTGATTCCACTGCAACAACTCCGGGATAACTACACTTCAGGTCATTCTGAGCTCAGCGAAGAATCTTTTTGCGCATATTTATTGCAGTTTTATAAGATTCTTCGGTCGTTTTGCTCCCTCAGAAAGACATATAAAAGTTGTTGCAGTGGAATCACACTTTACATTTTACACTTTACATTCTACACTTTACATTATTTTCCCGTTCTCGACTCGCAGGACCGCGCCGCTTCGCGCAGCCGGCGCGGCGTCGTCGCCGCAGCATGTAACGAACACCTGCCCTGTCTTTATCCGCCCCAGAATATAGCTCTGCCGGCCGGAATCAAGCTCCGACAGAACGTCGTCGAGAAGAAGAACCGGATACTCGCCTTTATCCTCGAAATGCGCGTCCCGTTCCGCAAGCTTTATCGATACCGCCGCGGTCCGCGCCTGACCCTGCGACGCGAATTTCCTGGCCGGAACGCCGTTGATCTCAATCTCAAGGTCGTCCTTATGCGCGCCGGAAAGGCACGACCCCGTTTTAAGCTCCGCCTGCCTGTGCGCCCGCTGGTGTTCCAGCAGACCGGGCAATATCTGCTCCGGCGTTTTACCCGAGGCGTCCATGTCGCCGACTGTCTTGTAGCGTATCGCCAGCGCTTCGGCGCCGCCGGAAATCTCGCCGTGCGTTTCTGACGCTTTGACCGACAAAACCGCCGTGAACGCCGATCTGTAATATATAAGCCGGGCGCTTTGCTGCGCGAGTCGCAAGTCGTAATCATCAAGAAGCTCGAGCAGGGACGGCTTGATATAATGGTCGCGCAGTATACGAGTCTTGTGGTCGAGAAGCCTGTTAAACTCAGTCAACGACATCAGATATCCCGGGCGGAGCTGCGACAGGCACTGATCCAAAAGCCTCCGCCGGACAGCCGCGCCGCCTTTGATCATATCAAGGTCGTCCGGCCCGAACATCACCGCGGTCAGCCGCCCCGCCAGTTCAGCAGCCTTCTTCAGCTTGACGCCGTTTGCGCATAACTCACGCCGCCGCCCGCGAAAAAGCCGGGCTTCAAGCATCTGGTCACGCCCGCCGGATTCGACGCCTGCCCGGATACACGCGCTGTCGCGGTCAAAAGATATCAGATCCCTGTCGCCGGCCTGGCGAAACGAACGCCCGGCAGTCAGGTAATAGATCCCCTCAATGAGATTCGTTTTTCCCTGCGCGTTTTTCCCGGCGATCACATTGACTCCGTCTGAAAAACGCGCGGTCACTCCGCCGTAATTTCTAAAACCGTCGAGGAAAAGTTCTTTAACAATCATAACTGCCGCTTTACGAGCAACGTCTCCCCGCCATACCGCACCACGTTACCCTCTCTGATTTTCTTTCCGCGCATCGTGCACGCTTCGCCGTCGACAAAGACCGCGCCGCTTTGAACGAGGATCTTCGCCTCTCCTCCGGTCGACGTGACGGACGCGTACTTCAAAAGAGAATCAAGGCGGATAAACTCGCCGGATATCTTCATTCGGCGAACGCCCGGTATATTAACTTTCATACGCCTTCAGTCTTACCGGCAGGATCATATAAAGGAAATTATCGCTGCCGTCCGCGTCGTTGATCATACAAGGCGTGATCCCTGTGGACAATCCAAGCTCCAGATTTTCTACCGGAGCGGCTTTCAGGGCGTCTATCATATACTTATAACTGAACCCCATCTCAAGGTCTTCGCCGTTTCCTTCCATACCGCACTCGTCGCTCGCCTTACCCAGAGCGGACGCGGCGGTCATCTTGATTACCCCTTCGCCAAAGACGCATTTGATCGGGCTTTTCAGTTTGTCGCTGATAATAAGGGAAACGCGGTCCAGCGCGGCTATCAAATCGTCTTTGCCGACTTTTATTTGAAACTTTGCCGAAGACGGGATCGAACTCTTGTAATTGAAGAAATCCCCCTCAAGCCTGCGAGAAACAAGCATCGTATCGCCCAGAGTAAACATTATATATTTGGAACCAAGGGTTATCCGCGCTGTTTCATCTCCGTCTGAGATTATTTTCAGCAGTTCGTCGAGCGCCGTTCCGGGAACGACAAAACTGAAATCCGGGACGTCGCCGTTTTCCAGAGTTTCGCGGCGAAGGGCAAGCCTGTACCCGTCCAGCGCGACGATCGTCAGTTCACCGCCGCTGGTCTCAAACAACGCTCCGGTATGTATCGGCCTGGATTCGTTATCGCTTACCGCAAAATTCGTCTGCGATATCATTCTTTTGAGTAATGACTCACTGATCTCTATCGTATCTCCGCCGTCTATCACAGGAAGTTCAGGGTAATCCGTCGCCGGCATGCCAAGGATCTCGTATTCGCTCGACTCACTGCTTATTTTCGCGACAAACGCGGAACTGACAGAAACCGAAACATATTGGCCCGGCGCTTTTCTGATTATTTCACCGAACAATTTTGCGTTGAGCACTAGCCCACCGGGCTGGCTTACTTCAGCGGGTATCGTTGTAACGATCCCTGTTTTCAGGTCATATCCCGATATTTTGACGCTCTCTCCGTCCGCCTCTATCAACAATCCCTCCAGAACCTGAACAGGACTTTTAGCGGCGGCGGCGTGTGACGCTGTGAGTATCGCGACCAGCAGCAGATACTTTTCACATATAAAATCCATAATGTTTCCTTTCACAAATAGGCGTTGATCCGAAGAAAAGAGATTGATCGTTTCTTAATACAGAATAGAATAAATAATATATTTCAGTAGCAGTAGTAGTAGTAGAAAAAAATGTGGAAAATTCATAAAAATGCCGGGAGCGCTGATTATTCAGACAACATTGACTGTGGAAAAACGCGGCTCCTTTTGTGGACAATTATGAGGCATAAGGTTTTCAACAAATAACAAACATCAGAAGAGTGTGGAAATGTGTAAAATACTCGTTCTTTCCCGGTGAGCGGCGTTCGCAATGGGCGCCGCGTACGCGTTTCATTTCTTTGAGTTGATATTTGACATAATGTCTCTGATCCTGCCCGAAAAATCCTTTGATTCCGACATTTTCTTTTCTATACGGTTTATAGACGAGATCACTGTCGAATGGTCGCGGCCCTCAAACATAGCTCCGATTTCCTTGAGAGAGAAATTAGTCAGTTTCCGTATCAGATACATGCATATCTGTCTGGCAAGCGCAGTGTCCCTGTTTCTGCTTTGCCCCTTTATTTCTTCGGGCGTAAGCATGTAAAACTTTGCGGTTTCTTCAATAATAAGGTCGATGGTCGGGATCAGTTCGCGCGAACCCTTGAACATATCTTTCAGGCGCGACTTTACGGACTCGACGGTGATATCGTCGTCCATGATGTCGCGGTAGGCGATTATCATTTTCACGGCGCCTTCGAGCTGCCGGATGTTCGAGTTCAGGTTGTCGGCGATATAATTCGTCACATCGTCGGGAAGCAGGACGCCAAGCTGTTCAGCTTTGTTTTTGATGATCGCGACGCGAAGCGCGTCGTCCGGCGGTCCGATATCTACCATAAGGCCCGATTCGAAACGAGTCTTCAGCCTGTCTTCCAGGGTGTGTATCTCCTGGGGCGGCCGGTCGGAAGTGAACACTATCTGTTTGCCAAGTGAGAACAGAGTGTTGAAAGTGTTGAACATTTCCTCCTGCGAAGAAAGGCTTCTGGCTATGAACTGAATATCGTCGATAAGAAGCAGGTCGGCCTTGCGGTATTTATCGCGGAACTCGACGTTCTTGTCGCGCTTCAACGCGCCGATGAGCTCGTTTGTGAAATCTTCGCCGGTGACGTAGATCACCTGAAAATGTGGGAAATTTCTCTCGGTGGAATGCCGTATTGCGTGAAGCAGGTGGGTTTTTCCCAATCCGGATTCACCGTAAATAAACAGAGGGTTGAATTTTTGCTTTTGCTGCCCTTCGGCGACGGCCAGCGCCGCCGCGTGCGCGAATTTATTTGTATTTCCGACGACGAAACGCTCGAACGTATATTCGTTTGCGTTGGAATAGTCCGGTTCCGCCGACGCTTCCGTCAGCGCGCGAAGCCCGTCGTTATCAAGAACGACGACTTTGAAGTCTCCGGAGAACAGCTCATTGAGCGCGTTTTTGATCGAACCGATAAAGCGGTCTTCAATGATCCCCTTTTTGTAGACCGAAGGCGTATGGAGAAAAAGGCGGCCGTCGGAAAGTTCAACGGCGCTGCAATCCTCAAACCATGTGATGATCGCTGTTTCAGTTAATTCCTCGCTCAGGATTTTAAGGACTTTTTTCCACACGTCGGCAACGGAGTTCATACTTGCTTTCCCTTCAATATTTTTGCGCCGGGCGCCGTCCCGGATTATGCGGGTAACTTATATAGTAACAAATCCGGGCGGAATAATCAAGTTATTTTCGCTTATTTTAGGTATGATTTCCTTACTTTGCTGTAACTTTTCACTGTCTGCCAATCAGGGGCTGCGCGGTATGGTTTTTTGTTGAGGGAATACCGGTGAAAAGGCCGGTAGCTGACCAGCGAACCAAAAGTTCGCGAACAACAAAAACCATGCCGCGCAGCTCTGCAAACGGGCTACCCCCTGATTAGTAAAACTTTGCTATACCGTTAGACTGCTTTGCCGAAAAAGAAACAGCGCGTTGTGCCGCTTAATGCACAAAGCGCTGTATTTCCGGTTTGCCAACCGCCGACCGGTAACAAACGTAAGCGGCGCTCCGCGCAGCTCACATTTCGATTTTACTTCTCCGACAGAGCGTTTAGTTTTTTTGTCAAAGCGCTTTTTCTGTGCGCAGCTTTGTTTTTATGGATAAGACCTTTGGTCGCCGCGCGGTCGACCGTCTTGACGGCAACTTTGTAGGCATGTTCGGCCGCTTCCTGGTCGCCGCCTGTCGCAGCGGCTTCAAATTTCTTTATATTTGTCTTCATCAGCGATTTTGCCGCCTTATTCTTCGCGGCCGCTTTTTGCGAAAGAAGAACCCTTTTCGACGATGACTTTATATTGGGCATATGTTTCCTGCCACCTCCCTTCGTTTTTTGATACGTGCGGCGCTACGTTGCGCCGCGATACGACGCGTTGCGGCGCGTTATCCGCGGAGCGACATTCTATCACGTCGGAGTATTGAATGCAAGAGTTTTTTGATTGCGGACATAATAGAAGATATACTGTTGGGCGATTCCGGCGAACGGGCTGAAAACTGACGGGTCAAACCCCGGCCCGTAGCGCTCCGCGACCGCGCGCTTCATCCAAACATCCACCGGGAACGCGTCCAGCATGTTCAAGCCGTACAGCAGCGCGCAGTCGGCGACCTTGTCCCCCACGCCACGCAGGCCTCGCAGCGCCGCGCGCGCATGCTCGGGAGAACCGGCCGCCAAAGCGTCAAGATCGAGCGACCCGGAGGCGACGGCCCTCGCGGCGCCCAGAATATACTCGTCCCTGTACCCGCATCGTATCGGCGCGAGATCGGAAGCGCGGAGCGAAGCAAGCTTTGCGGCCGACGGAAACGTAAAAAACTGTTTGCCGTCGAACTCGAGCGCCTCTCCGTGCAGACGGCAGAGTCCCGCGATGATTTTCCTGATGCGCGGGATATTGTTGCGCTGCGAAATAATGAACGAGCACAGCGCTTCCCACCTGTCCTGCCTGAGTATACGTATGCCCGCGCCGAAATCGGTCGCTTCGCGCATGAAACAGTCGATGCTCAGCGCGCGCCGGATCTCAGGGTAATCGCGGTCGAGATCGAAATAACCGCGCCAAACGGACTCAAACTCCTCCGCTGAGCCGGAAATGAACACGCTGCCGCCGGAGCGGCGCGCTCTTGCGGCCCGGTCCATAGCGACTCCGGAGTATACGCCGTTTTCACCGGCTTCCCAGCGGAAACACTGGCCGCATTCGAAGATCCTGACGAGGTCGAAATCCGGGACGCCTGTTACTTCGATCTCTCCGCCCCGGTCAAAGTACTCCATAGCAGGTCTCTTTCTAAAAAATATAGTTGAATTTCCGGGCGTACGAGTATATAATCGCATTATCATTTTACAGGAAGACTGGATAAAAACCGGGAGGTTTGATGAATGGCTTTACTTGAGTATAAATGCCCGAACTGCGGCGGCGGGATACAGTTCAACCCGGGAACGCGCGAACTGCTTTGCCCCTACTGCGAGGCTGTTATGGACGTGGAAGCGCTGAAAGCGATGGACGAGGACATGTCGCGCGACCATGCGTCCGAAGCCATTGACTGGGGGTACCAGGGTTCAGGATGGGGCGCGGGCGAACAGCAGGGGATGGCGGTCTACTCCTGCCAGTCGTGCAGCGGGGAAATAATCGGCGATGAGACGCTCGGATCGACGACTTGCCCGTTCTGCGACAACCCGATCGTTATTACGTCCAAGTTCGCGGGAACGCTTCGCCCGGATATGATCCTTCCTTTTAAACTTGGCAAGGATCATGCGCTTTCTTCGCTGGAAAAGCATTATTTAGGGAAAAGACTTCTCCCCGCAGTATTTAAGACCAGAAACCACATGGACGAAGTAAAGGGCGTTTACGTGCCTTTCTGGCTGTACAGCGCCGACGCCGACGCCCACGTGCAGTACCGGGCGACAAAAGTCCGCAGATGGAGCGACAGGAATTACGACTATACTGAGACTTCTACGTTTCGCATCATACGCGACGGCGGTATAGGTTTTGACAACGTGCCCGCGGACGGCTCGAGAGCCATAGACGATACTCTTATGGAGTCGATCGAGCCGTTTAACGTAACGGAAGCGGCGGCGTTTCATCCCGCCTATATGGCCGGATATTTCGCTAACAAGTACGACGTGACCGCAGAGGAGTGCGCCGGCCGCGCCAACGACAGGATCAGGAACAGTACGGAGGCCGCTTTTAAAAGCACTGTGGTAGGCTATAACACGGTTGTGCCGGAATATACGAACATAAGGCTGATAAGCGGCGGCGTCCGTTACGCGCTGCTCCCGGTCTGGCTGCTCGGCACCACCTGGCAGAACAAGAGCTTTCTCTTCGCCATGAACGGGCAGACCGGTAAGTTCGTCGGCGACCTGCCGCTTGATAAAGCGGCGTACAGGGCGTGGCTCTTAAAGATTTTCGGGATAGTTGCCGGGGCGCTTCTGTTGATATCCCAGGTCATAATCAGTTTTCTGTAGGGGGGCGGGGAAATGATAATGAAAACGAAACACAGGATCCTGTCCGTTGTGATTGCCGCAGTAATACTGACGGCGCTGATACTTCCGTGCGGTACGACCGCGCTTGCGGCGGAGTACCCTCGCTTTATAGATTACGAAGGGCTGCTGACTGAGTCGCAGGAACGTCAGCTGAACGATAAGCTGGACGAGATCAGCGAGAGGCGCCGGTTCGATACGGTCGTCGTCGTCGTCCATTCGATATACGGAGTGGAAGCCCGGCTGGCGGCTGCGGATTTCTTTGAGCAAAACGGTTACGGCTACGGCAGGGATATCGACGGAGCGATCCTGCTTCTCTCGATGGAAGGCCGGGACTTCGGCTTTGCCACGTTCGGGTACGGGATCCAGGTGTTCACCTCCGCGGGGCAGGACTATCTGGACACGTTCTTCCTGCCGCATCTCAGGACGAACGACTACTTTGAAGCGTTTATGGCATTTGCGGACGCCGTTGACGCATTTTTGAAAAAAGCCGAGTCGGGGAAGCCGTACGACAGCGGCAACATTCCGATGACCAGTGAGGAGCGCTCCACGGCGCGCGTCGTCACGATCATAATCAGCCTCGTCGCCGGCTTACTTACGGCGCTGATCATTACGGGGATATGGAGAAGAAAACTCAAGTCCGTGCGCAAGCAGAACCTGGCAAACGAGTACGTCCGCCAGGGCAGTATGCATCTTACGGCGCAGCACGATATTTTCCTGCACCGCCAGGTAAGTAAGGTGCGCCGCTCTACCGACAACGGCGGAGGGGGAGGCGGCAGCCGTTCCTTCAGCTCATCCTCCGGGCGCAGCTCCTCCGGACACAGCGGAAAGTTTTAATTGACCGCTGATTAAATGACAGTTGCACGGGCGCCAAGCGCTTTCCGCTATGAAAGCGCTTGGCACTTTTCAAGCGCTTTTCGCCCCTACGGTTCTGCGGTAAACCTGTCAATAATAGCGGCGATCTCGTCAAAGTCACTGTGCAGCAATTGTTCGTCGATGGCGTCCAGCAGCTCTTTCACCTGCTGACGCCATGTTTTTTCGCGCAGCTCCGCTATCACGCCCCTAATGATTTTCTTATCATACTCCGCGCAGGCGGATTTGATCCCGCCAAGCTTCGTGAGCAGGAGGGGCCGGTTTTCATCCGCGGGCGCGGCGCCGCCGGGCTCCGCCTGCGCCTCGAACGCTTCAGTAAGCTCCCGCAGCTGCCGTATGAACTCCGGGGTTTCGGCCAGCGCGTCGTCTATCCTGTTCTCCCGCGACGCGATCTCAAGTTTCAGAGCGAAGCCGGAAAGGTCGGTTTGGCCTATGTTCGCGAGCGCGCTCTTTATCCCGTGGACATTGATCGTGTACGCGCGTATATCGTCGTCCCCGGGTCTTTCCCGCGTTTTGACTATCCCGTCCAGCGCCGCGAGAGTTTTATTCGCGTCGCGGGCGAATATAGCCGCCAGTCTCGGAGAAAGGGCGGGGACATACACTTTATTCGCGGCGGCGTCGCATGGCGCGCCGTGTGTGCCGGGCGCGTCCGCCGCCTCCCGCGCGGCTTTAGCGGCATCGCATGGCGTGTCGTACGCGTCGATAGCGTCGTTTGCGTCGGTCTCGTCGCCGGCGTCGTCCGTGCCGCCCGCGCCGCCCGCGCCGTCCGCGCCGCCCGCGCCGTCCGCGCCGCCCGCGCCGTGATATTTATCGCGGATGAACTTATTCAAAACAGTGTTCATCTGCCGCAGATCGATAGGTTTTGATATAAAGTCATCGAAACCGTTCTCTATGAAATGCTCAGCCTGACCCGACAGCGCGTTTGCCGTCAGCGCGACTATAGAGCCGGTATAGCCCATGCCCCTTATGATCCCAGTCGCCTCGACGCCATCCATCCTGGGCATCATGTGATCCATAAAAATAATGTCGTAAACGGCGCCTGCCCGGACCTTATCTATTGCCGCGAATCCGCTGTCCGCGGAGTCGAGCTTTAAAGAGTAGGGGGCAAGCAGGCCCTTGGCGACATAAATATTGATCTCCACGTCGTCAACGATCAAAACGCTGCCGTACGGCATAGGTTCCCGCGTTATCTGCGCCCGTTTCATCTGCCCCGCGCCATGCATCCGGAAATGCCGGAGGTTATCGGTGAGCTCTTTGCCCAGACGCGCCGGGCCGGCCACGCCCTGCGGGATGCGCACGGTGAAAACGGAGCCTTTCCCGGGCTCGCTCTCCACGTCTATTTTACCGTTCATCATACGAATAAGGTTTTGCGTTATGCTCATGCCGAGTCCCGTGCCCTCGGTTCTGCGGTTTGCCTCGAGGTTGAAGCGCGAGTACTCTTCAAACAGCTTGGCTATTTGCTCCTTTGTCATGCCCTGCCCGGTATCACTCACGCGGAAAACGAGAATGGTATCCGGTTTTTTGCCGTCCGCGCCATCGGCACGGCCCGCGCCGTCAACACGGTCCGCTCCGTCAACACGGCCCGCTCCGTCAACACGATCCGCTCCGTCAACACGGCCCGCGCCGTCCACGCCGCCCGCTCCGTCCGCGCCGTCGGCACGGCCCGCGCCGTCCGCGCTTCTTTCCGGGAATACGGAGAGGATGACCCGCCCTTCGTCGGTGTACTTAAACGCGTTTGACAACAGGTTGTTCAGTATCTGCTTGACGCGCAGCTCGTCGCCGTAAAGGATCGCGGGGGTGTTTTCGTCTATGTCCAGATCGAACATAATTGGCTTGCTGCCGATGCGCATCATGTTGAGTTGCGCGGTATCGTTTATAAGGCTTGCGGTCTCATATTTTTCTGTGACGAGCTCCAGTCTGCCCGCTTCTATTTTTGAAAGGTCAAGGATGTCGTTTATTATGCCAAGCAGCATATCGCCCGAGTTATATATCTTGTTGAAAGCCTCCTTCACGCCCGGCTCCAGCGCTTCATTGCGGAACTGGATCTCCGTTATCCCGAGGATCGCGTTCATGGGAGTTCTGATCTCGTGGCTCATATTGCTGAGAAAATCGCTTTTTGCCTGATTCGCGGCGCGCGCCTCTTCTACGGCCTCCCTGATGTTTTGCATATTCTCGTCGCGCAGCAAGGCGTTTGCCATCATCAGGCTCGCGCTGCGAAGAATGTTGATCTCGTCTTCCAGGAAATACCGTTCCTGGTGACAGTCGGTAAGGTCGAAAAACCCCCAGAAGTGCTCATGCAGGAACAGCGGGATCATGCCGATCGATTTTATCTCATAACCGTCCAGAAAAATCTGCTGTTCGACAGGCAGTTTGGAAAACGGGCTGTTGATATGGTCGCCCCGCGAGAAAATATGCTCCCACCCCGGCGCCTGGCTGTACGGGAACTCCAGGCCGAGAGGCACGGCTTTTATCCGCTTGCCGAGATCGCTGCTCCAGTGATAAGTGTTGACATAGTGCAGTTCGCCGTTTATCATCTCGTTTTTCCAGATCTGAACATGATCGACGTCCACTGCGCGGCCCAGAAGCTCCATGCTCTTCGTTATCGTCGACTCGATACTGACGTCGTCCTCGGTCGCCAGCAGGATGTCCGCCACACGGCTGACGGTCTCCAGCAGCTTGTCTCTTCGCTCGACGTCCCGCATCATTTGCCTTACCCGCTCGTCCGCTTCGTGTATCTTCTCCATGTTAGCCAGCTGCTCATGATAGATGAGATTCTCCGCGTGCTCTTTTTTTGCGTCCTCCATGGATTTTACGATGCAGTTCATCGGGATGTTGACGCCAAGCGCTATTTTCCTCGCCATGTTGTAACAGGTCTCGCTGCCGCATGCGCCGCAGTTGACGTTTTGCTTATCATAGTCGTCTTTGCCCAGCAGCTCGAAAGCCTTCTCTATATCCTCTTCCGTGATCTGAGGATATTTTATTCCGACGGGCTTGTACTCCCGCATGAAGAGCGAAAGATCGAGTTTTTCATCGTATTTCCTGTACAAAGCCTCAAAAAACGCCTTGTCCCTGTTGTCCGTCGCGGCTTTTCTGCTGTTTTTCATCACATAATCGACTTCAAACGGGTTTTTTTCTTCCCGGCAGGCGGAGCCCATGTTGCACCCTTCAATGCAGTTAACGACGTCGAACACTTCCGGCAGGATACCGGTATCCGTCCCCGCGTAAATATTCAGTTTTTCAAAAACGCTGAAACCCTCCGCCCTGGTAACATAGACGTCTTTACCAAGGTAGAACTCAATATTCTCCTTCAGCCCGCCCGGCATTGAAAACAGTGAGCCGATACCGCCCGTATCATGGTCGAAACCGCTCTCTTCGTCGGGTAACTCTATGTTGTTTTTCTCAAGGTACTCGCGCAGTTTTGAAAACGTGACGTTATACTGCGTCAGCCCTGTCGCCCGGAACTCGTCGGATTTTGCGATGCACGGCGAGAGCGCGGCGACACTGTCGGTTATTCCCTCGTACTGCTTCATATATATCGCTATACACGCCATCGGGCTGTGGACCGGCGACAGGTATTCCAACAGATCCGGGCGGTAGATCTCGCAGTAGGTGACGATGGCCGGGCACGGCTGGGTGATAATGGGCGCCGCGCCGGTTTTTTCTATGTGCCGGATATGCGCCCACGTGCAAATATCGGCGCCAATAGATACGTCGTATATCTTTTTGACGCCGGCGTTTCTGAGATATGTAAACAGCCGTTTATATTCAGGCGTATTGGTGCGGATCGAAGGCGCCGTGATAAGAGATATCGGGACTCCGGCGGCCAGGTCGTCGAAGAATCTCCCTGTGTCGTCTTCAAAAAGCCTCGCGTTGTGCCTGCAGGCGGAAACGCAGCGTCCGCAGCTTATACATTTCTCGTGGTCAAGTTTGACCTTGATGATACCGATCTCATCCTGATAAGTGGTGTTGGCCATTTCCATCGGGCATTCGCGCACGCATCTGTTGCAGCCGACGCACAAATCAATATCAGTCTTGATAAGTTCTCTCATTATCATCAGCTCCTTGCCGGATACGGCGCTTCAGCCGCGCGGGTCGTCGCCTGCCGCCATCGACTCGCATATTTCCGCCGCAATGACCCTCGAGTTGGAGTCGTCGCAGTGAAATCACCCCTTGTCTATCTGAGAGAAGTTGTCCTCCACGCTCAGGAAGACGTCCACGAGCGAAGGGTCGAACTGCGACCCCGACCCTGTTTTGATGATATCGCGCGCTTCCTCGTGAGTGAACGGTTTTTTATATGGGCGCTCCGAAATAAGCGCGTCGTAGACGTCGGCGATAGCCATGATGCGCCCCTGCATCGGGATAGCCTCGCCTTTCAGGCCGTACGGATACCCCTCGCCGTCCCAGCGCTCATGATGCGAGTTCGTGAACAGCCTCGCGTTACGAAGGAATTCCACGTTGTCCGTCCGGGAAACGATCTGATCGATGATCCGCTCGCCTTCCAGAGTATGATGCTTCATCTTTTCAAACTCTTCGTTTGTAAGCTTGCCGGGCTTGTTCAAAATGAGGTCGGAAATCGAAATTTTACCTACGTCGTGAAGGCGCGCCGACGATATCAGCGATTCGAGATCCATGAAAAGTATATCGTCCGCGTATTTGCTGTCTTGCATCATGGCCCTTATCAGTATCTCTATATACATCGTCGTGCGTTCTACGTGGCCGCCGGTGCCGTGGTCGCGGTTTTCGACCATGTCCGCCAAAACGAAGACGATCCCGTTTTTCAGGTTCTCCAGCTGCGCGGTCCTCTCGCGTATAATCGAATCTATCTCCAGGTGCGTCTTGATCCGGTTGAGCAGGACGGGCGCCGAGAACGGCTTTGTGATAAAGTCTATCACGCCCAATTGAAAGCCTCTCGCCTCTACTTCGGCGTCGGTCATGCTTGTAAGGAAGATCACGGGGATACCGGCGTGCAGACTGTTGTTTTTCAGGCGGCGCAGCGCCTCGAACCCGTCCATTTCCGGCATTTCTATATCCAGCAGGATCAGTGACGGCGGCGCGACCTTATCCAGCAGGGCGAACATTTTCGCCGCCGACGGTAAAGTCATGACGCGGTAGTGCGCCTCCAGGGCTTCTTCCGCAACGGAGAGGTTTATATCGTTGTCGTCCACTACAAAAATCGTTTTTTGCATATCAGCACTCTCCTAATGTGAACTGCGCAGAGCGCCACAAGCGGCGCTTATATGATGACATTAGACAATACCTTGAAATCATGTGTTATCGAGCACGATCCTGGCGAACTCGTCCTTCGCCGATATGAACGCGTTGACCACTATCGGGTCAAAATGCGTCCCGGACGCGGCTTCGATCACTTTGCACGCCTCTTCATGTGAAAGCGCGTCTTTATACGGCCGCTCGGAAACCAGCGCGTCGTAGACGTCGGCCACCGCCATCAGCCGCCCCTCCAGCGGGATATTGTTCCCCCGCAGCCCGATGGGATATCCGCTTCCGTCCCATTTTTCGTGATGCGTCCCGGTTATAAGCAGGGCGTGGTTAAGGAACGCGTGCTTCCTTGTATGGCTCAGTATCCGCTCGATGGCGTCCACCCCCGCGGTCACGTGCGTCTTCATGTTCGAAAACTCATCCGGCGTCAGTTTGCCCGGTTTATTGAGGATATTGTCGCTTATGGTCAGTTTCCCGACGTCGTGGAGCTGAGCGGATTGCAGGAAGAAATCGACGTCCCATCCGTCGATCTCTTTTTTATACGCTGAATCCTGCCGCACAAGCTCATTGATGAGCGCCTTGAGGTAGAGCTGAGTCCTTTTTATGTGGCCTCCGGTCGGATTGTCGCGGAACTCTACCAGATCCGCCACGGTCGCGAGAACGACGTTTTGCAGTTCCAGCACTTCCTCGGTCTTCTCGCGCACCATTGCCGACAGATTATCCGCATAGTCCTGAAGCGCGGCCTGGCTCTCCTGCAAGTCTTTCGTTTTGCGGGCGATCAAAAGCTGATTCTCTATGCGTTTCAGAAGCAGAGGGGCGGAAAAAGGTTTTAAAATATAATCGACCGCTCCGAGGTCGAAGCCTTCGCGTTCGCTGTTCACGTCGTTGCGGGCGGTAAGGAATATGACCGGAATATCGGCGTAACGCTTGTCAGCCTTGAGTTTTTTTATCGTTTCGTACCCGTCCATCTCGGGCATCTCTATGTCAAGAAGGATCAAATCAGGGATAATGTTTTCGAGTATCTCAAAAAGCTTCGCGGCGGAAGGCGCGGGGTAAACCTCATAAAAGGTCTTCAGCATGTTCCTGCCAAGCTCCAGATACGACATAACGTCGTCTACAAATATTATCCTGCGGCGTGCTGAATCCATAGTTTAATCTCCCGACAACCTTTCGACGATCTCTTTAAAGTTCATAAGCTTAATATTCTCTACAAGCCAGGCCGCAAGGTCGCCGTCGTACTTGTAGCGGTATTTTTCGAGCTGCGACATCGCGTCGTCCACCCCGTCCATATTATATACCTCGCAGGCCTCGCGGAGCTTTACCAGCGTTCCCTCGTCCGGCTTGTCCATAATAGGCTTCGGGACCCCGGAGTTTACGTTGGCGAGAAGATCCTCAAGATCGAAAATGAGTTTCCACGCGGCGCTAAGGAATGTTCCGTTATGAGTTGTGATATAACTCAGATCGCCGCTTCTGGCCGCTACTTCAAGATTTTCGGCCGCGTTGCCGATCATATCCGCGAATATCCCCCTGCTCGACCCTCTGATCCCGTGGACTGTTATCGCGTAATCCTTAAGATTGCCGGCGTCGACGGTCTCTATTGAATCAAGCAGTTGGCGGGTATGCGTTACGTACGTATGTATGACTCTAAAATATACTTCCCTGTCCCCGTTGAACCGCTCAATGCCCTTGTCTATATCCAGGCCGGCGAACTGCATATTCGCTTTTCTGCGGTCGATGCCGCTTCTCCGGCTCATGATATTGCGTCTTTCATCCGCGCTGAAAAAGTCCGGGTAATCCCCGTCTCCCGCGGGTTTTTTTATCTGACGCGGCGTTTCGCTTCTTCTGCTTTTTACCCAGCGCCGGATCACTTCGTCAAGGCGGGACGTATCGATAGGTTTTGACAGGAACGCCTGGAAACCTTCTCTCAAAAACATCTCTTCGTTGCCTACGATGGCGTTGGCGGTAAGCATGATGATCGGAATATTGCGCGTATATTCGGTGTCGATCTCCCGGATCAGCTTCGCAGTCTCGATCCCGTCGAGGCCGGGCATCATATGATCCATAAAGACGGCGTTGTATTTCACGGTTTCGGAGCGTATGGCGTCTATCGCCTGCTGCCCGCTCGTAACGCAATCGACCCGCATCTCATATGGCTTCATCAGCCCCTTCGCGACGTCAAGGTTCGTCACGTTATCGTCGACTACGAGGACCCTGGCGTGAGGGAGTTTGACATGTTCCCGGTTGGTGTTCAGCTCGCGCCTGTTGTCCGAATAACGGAAGCTCTTCAAGCTTTCCACGACCTCGCCGCCGATCGTCTGCGACGACACGGGCCTTTGCGTGAACTCGGCGGTGAATACGCTGCCTTTTCCGTATTCGCTCTCAACGCTGACAGACCCGCCCATCATCTCGGCAAGTTTTTTCGTGATGGTGAGTCCGAGCCCCGTTCCCTCGATCATACGATTGGCGCCCGTGTCCGCCTGCGAGTATGCTGAAAACAGTTCGTCTATGTTTTCCGGCTTTATGCCTCTGCCGGTATCGCTGACTTGCGCGGTGAAATGGACTGCGCCGTTTTCAGGCTCGGTGCGCACGCGCAGTTTTGCCATGCCTCTGTCCGTGTACTTTATCGCGTTTGACAAAAGGTTGTTGATGATCTGCTTTATCCGCAGTTCGTCCCCATACAGCCGCGCCAGCACGCTTTCGTCGACGTCGAGCTCGAACTCGATGGGTTTTTCGCCGATGCGCAGGACGTTTTGCGTAACTGTATCGTTTATCAGGCTCGGGACGTCGTATTCCGCTTCGATGAGCTCCAGCCTGCCGGCTTCGATCTTGGAGATATCCAGTATGTCGTTGACGGTCCCAAGGAGCGTCGTGCCGGCGTTATATACCTGCTCGAGCAGAGACATGTCGTCGTCATACAGCCTTCCGGCGTCAAGGACCAGGCTGGACAGGCCGATGACCGCGTTGAGCGGCGTGCGCATCTCATGGCTCATTTTTGCCAGGAAATCACTTTTCGCGTTGTTTGCGTTCTGGGCGTCGGTCAGAGCTTCTTCGAGTTTATGTGACGTGTCCTGGATCTCCTGCAGCATCTTTACCTGTTCGCGCAGATCGCGTGTGTAACCCGCGACGAAGGTTTCGCCGTCGAAATCCAGCGGGATAAGCGTGATCTCGGTCGGCAGCGGCTCCCCGTCCAGCGTCTTGTGCATCCATTCGAAGACGCGGGGGCCCTGTTCCAGTACTTCGCTCAGTATACGGTGAGTCTTGTCAACCGAGCTCTGCCCGTCCGGCTGGTACTCCGGGGAGATGGCAAAATAGTCGTCCAGGATCTGCTGTTCGTCTTTCGCCCTGAATAGTTTTACGCTCGCTTTGTTGAGCTCGATCACCTCGTGGTCTTTATTCCACAGGCGGCACGCGAGCGGGGTGGAGTCAAGTATGAGCATCGAGCGCTCGTGCGCGGCGCGGAGCTGCTTAGCGCGCGTTATGTCCTTAAATAGAAAGATGCTGCCGTCGTAGATGGAGCGTTTCGTCACCGGAGCGATTTCAACGTTTATATATGTACCGTCAGACGATTTCAGCTCGATAGGCTCCGTTGTACCGTCAGACGATTTCAGCTCAATAGGTTCCGTCCCGCCGGGCGACGCGGCCTGTTCAATGGCGGCCTTTATGCTGTCGCGGGAGACTCCGGAAAAGTTCCGCTCGAAAAACGCGAGGACGTCTTCCCCGGGGGCGATACGGCCGGATCCCGGAAACATGCGCTCGAGCGCCGCGTTGTATGACAAGACGCGGTTGCGCTTGTCCGCAGCGATATAACCGTCGGCTATGAGGTCGACGACCTGCCGTAAAGTTTTATTTGAGGTAGTCTCCATGATATACGGCTCCTTTTGGTAACCGGGGGGAAAATCATTGGTGACTTTGCTTTCCGCCGCGCTTTCCGGGCAGGGGGCCGGAGTCGGGGCCAAATCCCGGACCCCCGGGGGTAATCAAAGCCATTATACTGCTTTCGAATAGAAAATACAATGATTTTCAACAATATCAACACTATTTCAACAAATGTTTCAACATTTGGAAGGATGTTTGTTACTATTCAGGGGGCGCCGTGGCTGTACTCTGATGATGCGTGAAAAGTCGCGTGGCCGGCTCAAATAGCATCCCATCACTCTATCCCTACCCCGGGATGTGCGTCTGCCGGCCTCCGCCTGACGATTCACACATCA
>Ga0082212_10000943_pt1 | contig 42815 bp, 45 predicted proteins | sample TergutNt197P3_FD_71548 | JGI IMG/M metagenome (GOLD analysis project Ga0082212, IMG submission 71548) | Neocapritermes taracua P3 segment gut microbial communities from Petit-Saut dam, French Guiana - Nt197 P3 | ecosystem: Host-associated > Arthropoda: Insects > Digestive system > Gut ...
AAGATTGTAGAGGGGCTCAAAAAAGAATTTTGTAAGTCGGATAGCTTGAATAAACTTGGTGTAAAGATTGGCAATGTTCGAAATTGTTTAGAGCATAAGAAAAGCCCATTGTATCCAAAATATAAACATATTGTTGAAAATGAAATTGCTATAAACAATTTATGTGAATTGTTGTTTTTGGTTTTGATGAAGGCTTTATATAAAAAAATAGGAATTAAGGTTGAAGAAAAACGCTTTGACCATTTATTAAGCCATTTGGTTGTATGGGGCGAACGATAATGAAACCTAAAAATAAATTTAATGAAGCGTATCCCTGTTGTCTAAACTGTGTGTTTTTATGCAAACTACGATATAGCACTTATTCTGAACTGGATAATGGAACTCGTAAGCAATTAAAATCTGGGGATGATGAAATCTTAAAAAGGCTCTCGTTCGCAGAACAAGCCCGCTTGTCGTGTTATAAAGCCCAATTGCCGACATCGCAAAAGCATCAACCATATATTCAAGGTGCAATTACCACAGAATTAAAAGATTTAGGCAAGAAAAGATGTGAATTTCATTTCTCTTATGAAGGCAGTGAAGGTTTGACCTTGGAAGGGACAGAACAAAAGCAAGCTCGCAGTATGGAAATTGAAAATGCAATAACAGCCAAGAGAATGCTTAAAATATCCCGAACAGGACTTTATATATCTTTGCTTGCTGTTGCGATTTCATTGTTTTTAGGTATAATTGGATTATTCTTATAAACTAGATTTTATCTACATGATAAATTGCTGGGTCTAGATTTGTTTTGCACCATCGCAGAAATGCTCTGACTTCAACACTTTTATTATGCGCTTCTTCATCAAGAATTTTATAATTAGGCAGTGTTTTTAGTATAGCTCCTACAGCATTTTGCAAAATATCAGCTTCTATATACCTGTCTTCCAGTGAGTCCAAGTGCTTTATAGAATTTATGCTCATCATATCATTGACTTCTTTTCTGAATTCTCCTAACGCACCCGATGAGCCATCTGTTTTTTTAACATGCTCTAAAAAGCATTCTCTGCCGTCTGTTTCTAATAATGAAGTTAATACACTATCCGCCGCGCCAGCAAGAGTTATCGCAGCAGCGTATTGTCCAGCCAAAAACATTCTCATTGATGATTTTAATTGTTCCACGGCTATATCTTTATAATATATTTTTTCTTCGGGGAATTCCTTATCAATTTCTTTAATATATTCTTGTTCTAGCCCATAGGCACATACACGTATAAAGGGATTCTGTTGTCCTTTGAACGCCTCTTGATGGTCAATCATTGTCATAAGAATCATCATTCGTGCTTCTTTTTGACTATTCATAGTAAGATATAATGGGTCATCGAGTTTTCGGTGCTTCAGATAGTTTATAGATAGATTTCTTAATGCAGACCATATTTTTGGTACGGCAATAGAATCACCGGTTCTTTTAAAGACATCCGCAACTCCGATGGCTATTGTTTTCTGTTTATTTAATTTGAGATATTGATGAAAAATCTCACTGGCAACACCAGCAAGAGTTATGGCAGAAATGTAATCCCTGAATTCATTGTATCCGGAATATGAAACACACGCAGCTTCCAGTTGTTGTTCAGCAAGAAGTAATTTATCATGCTTTTCTACCATTTATGCCCTTTTTGCAAGATTTAGTATAAACCTTGGCAGCCATTTTTTCAAAATAGTTTTTACATACCCCCCATTACAAGACCGGTGGGTTCCACCCCCTCCCCGGTGTGGGGCAGCCGGACAATTATTTATGCTTGCAGTTTAGAATTTTTAGGTTATAATAGCACTCGCATAGCAAAGCAAAATCAGGACTAGGGATAGCAACCAAATGTCCTAAAAATCCCTGATTTTAGCATAGTTCGGAGCGTTGGCAGAGTGGTTGAATGCAATGGATTGCTAATCCATCTGGGCGACTTAGCCCAGCGTAGGTTCGAGTCCTACACGCTCCGCCACTTTTTTGGTGCGGATTTGGTGCAGCGATTTCAAAAAATCACAAAAAACCAGAAAAGATGGCAATAAATACAGAATCGCTGAATGCCGCAGAAACCCTATTGTTGCAAGTGGTAAAGTGTTGCGGTTTATTGTGCGTAAAAACGGGCAGAAAGGATTGCTAATCTGTGACCGTGATTTAGCGGTCCGTAGGTTCGAGTCCTACACGCTCCGCCATTTTAAATCAAAAACTAAATATCAAAATCATATTTCCCGATCGCCCGTGCGATCGCCTTTACCAGATTATCTTGATGATCGCTGCTGTTCAGCAGTTTTTCTTCCGCAGCATTGGACAGATGCCCCAGTTCTACCAGCGCCCCGGGAATCGTGGAGCGCAGCACTCCGAACGGCGCCTGGCGCAATGCGGGTCCTGGCTGTTGGGCTATCCCGGCGCTCTTGAAAGACTTCGACACTCCGGCGGCGAACTCTACGGACAATTCCGACACCGCATGCTGCTGCAGCGCCGACAAGGCCAGTTTGATATTCGGCTCGAACTTTTTGAATCCGTCGACATCGATCTTGTCCGCGGCGTTTTCGGCGTCCGCCAGCTTCTGCGCCTCTTCGTCCGACGCTTTCTTTGACAAGGTAAAGACTGAAAAGCCCTTCATATCGCGGCTGGGGTTAGCGTTCGCATGCAAGGAAATGAACAAGTCCGCATGATTCTTTTCGGCAATTCCGGCGCGCGTATCCAAGTTCAAGAATATATCCTTGTCCCGCGTCAGAAAGACTTTGTACCCGCGCTCGTCCAGCCGAGTTTTTAATTTTTTCGCGACCGTCAGAACGATGTTTTTCTCTCTGATGCCGGTTCTCCCGATCGCACCGGGATCCTTGCCGCCGTGTCCCGCGTCGATTACGATCACCGGCGGCCTGGTCTTTTTTGTGGGCGCTGCCGCTGCGGTCGTTGTTGTTGTGGCGGCGGGAGCAGTCCCGGCGGAAAAATCGAACACCAAGCGATGCCCGGAATCGCCGTTCGGCTCTAGAATCATAATCTGGCTTTTGGGGATTTCCGATATGGATTTGGTCAGGGTCGCGATTATCTGAAGCTTGTCGCCGACCTGTTCCTGGCTTAGGGACTTTATAAGCGTTCCGGACGCCAGCGAGGGCTTTACCCCGGAAGCGCCGGCGGTATTTGAAAGATTTACGACCAGGCGCGCGGGCTCGGATAAATAATCAAGGGAATATGACGGGCGAATGGAGGTTTCGATGACAAGGCGGGTCTTGCCGCCGGGTTGCGCGCCGGTGCGCAGGCCTTGCAGGCTATTGCGCGCGGCAAACGCGATACGCGGCAGGAAAGTGATGACCACCGCCCCGCATCCTGCGATTTTCAAAACGCTCCGCCTGGATAATTCCATGTTGGGAATTATAGCAGAAAAGAGTAAAAGAGTAAAGCCGGCTTCGCCGGCGCTCGCTTCGCTCGCAGAGTAGGAGAGTAGGAGAGTATCTATAACTCTTTTACTCTCCTACTCTGCCGACGAAGTCGGCGTTACTCTGCAAACGCGAAGCGTTTGCGTTACTCTCCGATAAAAAATGCCGGCAATGCCGGCATTTTTTATCGGTTCGCGTATTCGCAGAAGCCTTCCGTAGTGTCGCACTTTTCAAGAGTGCTTTCCGCCACGAAATAGCCCTGGGGGTGCAAACAAGCGCTGCATACCGTCGGCGCTTCCTTGCCGATGAACCAGTTGCCGCAGTTGGTGCAGCGCCACATGACGATTCTGTCGGATTTATACAATGTGCCTTTTTCGATGGCTTCAATAAGGGCGCGATAGCGGGATTCGTGATAGCGCTCCGCCATTCCGATGTGTTTCAAAGTTTCGGCGATGCCATCGAACCCTTCCTTGGCCGCGGTTTGCGCGAATTCGGGGTACATCACGGTGTTTTCGTGGTTTTCGCCATAAGCCGCGGATTGCAGGTTTTCCAGGGTTGTGCCGATTTTTCCGGCGGGAAAAGCCGCGGTGATTTCAATTTCTCCGCCCTCTAACATCTTGAACAGACATTCCGCGTGCTCTTTTTCCTGGGCTGCGGTCTCTTCAAAAATCTTGCCGATGGCTTGGTATCCTTCGGATTTGGCTTTGGACGCGAAGAAAGTATAGCGGTTGCGCGCCTGAGATTCCCCGGCAAAAGCGGTAAGAATGTTTTTCTCGGTCTGGGTTCCTTTTAATGATGGCATATTGCTTCTCCTTATATAAATGGTGGCTTGCCGTCCCCCTACGCCAAAGGCTTCGGGCGACACTCCTTCGCCTTCGCTTCTCGGCTTGGGTGGCCTGCCACCCGAAGCCTCGAAAAGGCGAAGGGTGGTGGCTACGAACGGAATTGAACCGCTGACACAGTGATTTTCAGTCACTTGCTCTACCAACTGAGCTACGTAGCCTAACAAACGGGCCCGCCTATAATAACAGCAGGCCAAAAAAATTCAAGATATTTTTTAACTTTTCGCCGCTTCGGCCAATGTTCCAAATATTTGCATCAAATCGCGCGCGTTGCGCCCCATCTCCGATATCAGCGCTTCGTCGGATTCCAGCAGTTCCAGCGCGTTGCGTTGAGCGAGTTTGAACAAATCTCTATGTTCGCGGTAATCCACAAAGTAATACGGCACCCAGCCCGATTGCTTCTGCCCCAGTAATTCTCCCGCGCCGCGCATCATCAAATCTTGCTCTGCTATCAGAAATCCGTCGTCCGTTTCGGTCAGCACTGACAATCTTTTCTCGCCGTTTTCCGATAGATTGTCGCCATGCAGCAGGATGCAGAAAGACTGCGCCGCGCCGCGCCCAACGCGCCCGCGCAATTGATGCAGCGCCGAAAGGCCGAACTTTTCCGCGTTCTCTATAATCATAATCGTTGCCGTCGGCACGTCTATTCCGACCTCTATAACGCTGGTCGCGACCAGAAGTTTTATCGCCCCTGCCGGATCCGCGAACCCGGCCATGACTTTATCGCGTTGTTTTTTATCCATCTGTCCGTGCACAAGGCCAACCGCATCGCCGAAAGGCTTACGCAAGTACTCGTGCCGCGTTGCCGCTGCAGCGAAATCGGAGTCTTCGGATTCCGTAACCAGCGGACAGACCCAAAAGACTTTTGCTCCCGCGTCAATCTGCGGACGCAATCGCTGCACTAATGCTCCGACGCGCGAAACGGACAGGGTAGTTGTTTTTATAGGCAAGCGTCCGACCGGCTTTTGCGCGATGATCGAGATATCCATATCCCCGTAAATCGTCATTGAAAGAGTCCGCGGGATCGGCGTCGCCGACAGCGCCAATAAATCAGGGTTCACACCCTTTGCCGCCAATGCCGCGCGTTGTGCTACTCCGAACCTATGCTGCTCGTCGATAATAACCAGCGCCAAGTCCTTATATTCGACCGTATCCTGGAATAACGCGTGCGTGCCGATAATTATTTTCGTACGGCCAGATCGGATAGAAACCAGCTTTTCCTTTTGCGCCGCGCCTTTGTCGCGTCCGGTCAGAATATCGCATACTATGCCGAGGCCATCGCAAATAGGCTTTATTTTCGCATAGTGCTGCTGCGCCAAGGTATCCGTCGGCGCCATTAACGCCGTCTGCAACCTGTCCCCCGTAGCCTTGGCGAAGGGGGATTTGCACTCAGCGGCATTCAAAGCGGCGGCCAGCGCGACAAGTGTCTTTCCGCTGCCGACATCGCCCTGAACCAGGCGCATCATAGGCTCCGGTTTGGCCATATCCGCCTCGATTTCCTCTATTGCGGTATTTTGAGCATCGGTCAGTTTAAAGGGCAGTCCGGCGTACAATTTCTCGCGCAGTTTTCCGTCTCCCGCGACGATGCGGCCGGAAATTCCGCGCTTGCGCCGCTGACGCGTCAGGCCTATCGCAACCTGATGCGCAAGCAATTCCGCATATGCAACCTCAGCAACCGCCGGCGCGGCGGGTTCCAAATCGGTATTTGATTCTGCGTAATGAATTTTTTTCAAATCATCAAAAACTGATAACTGATAACTGATAACTGATAACTTATCAAAAATCGCGTTCCGCACATTGGCCATAATCCGTTGGGTAAGCCCCGCGCTTATCGGATAAATCGCCTGATATTCCGGGATTTTATGCCGGTCTTCGGTTTTTTCTATGAAGTCCGGATGATTTATGATTGCACCCGCGCGGTCGGAAAAATCCATTTTCCCGCTGACTATGCGCCATTCTCCGATTGGTAATTTTTCCAGCCAATATTCCAAAAAACTGGTCCCGAAAAATTGTAGAGTAAGATTCGCGCCCAGCTTGTCCTTGCATATTACCTGAGTCGGCGCGCGCCGGCCATTTTTGAAAACTCCGCCGGCTTTGTGAGATTCTATGCGGATCGGAATAGTTATTACTTCGCCGGGTTTTGCGTCTATGACGGATTCCGACATCCCGCGAGGCTTAACATATCGCGGCGCGTGCAACAGAAAGTCCAGAACCCGGCGCCCGCCAAGCAATTCTTCGAACCGCGAGGCCAACACGGGTCCAACTCCCTTGATAAACTGCAGGTCGGTATTTAGAAAATCTGTTGTTTCTTTGTTCATTTTCTTTTATTATAGTTGCAAATAATCGCAAACTCAACGGATAAAATGATGATAAAGCTTTATAATACGTTAACGCGCAAGCTGGAAGAATTCAAGCCTCTGGTTCCGGGGCAGGTGAGTTTTTATAGTTGCGGCCCTACGGTATATCATCATGCGCATATTGGAAATCTTCGGGCATTCGTGCTGGCGGATCTATTGAAACGCATGTTCCTGGCGAATGGGTATCAGGTCCGCAATATCATGAACATCACGGATGTCGGGCATTTAACCAACGATGACGACGACAGCGGCGAAGACAAGATGGAAAAAGGCGCCGCGCGCGAAAATAAATCCGTTTGGGATATCGCTAAGTTTTATACAGATGAATTTTTGCGCGATATGAAAGATTTAAATAATTTACCGCCTACGGAAATGCCAAAGGCCACGGATTATATTCAAGAACAAATTGATTTGGTAAAAAAGCTGGAAGAGCTGGGCTATGCTTATGAAATTCCAGGCGACGGAATTTATTATGACACCAGCAAGTTCTCGAATTACGGGGCTTTGACTGGCGGCGCGCTTACCGGCAATCGTGCGGGAGCACGAGTGGGTTTTAACGATGCAAAACGCAATCCGACAGATTTCGCGTTGTGGAAATTCTCGCCCAAGGACACGAAACGCGCAATGGAATGGGACAGTCCTTGGGGCGTCGGATTCCCGGGCTGGCATGCGGAATGCAGCGCTATGAGCATATCTCTGCTGGGCAAGCATTTTGATATTCATACCGGCGGCATTGACCTTTCGCGAATCCATCACGCAAACGAAATCGCGCAAAGCGAACCTATCGTGGGAAAACCGTGGGTAAATTATTGGGTGCATAACGAATTTTTGGTTGATAAATCCGGCGATAAAATGGCGAAATCCAGCGGAGAATTCCTGACGCTTTCATTATTGAAAGAAAAAGGCTATGACCCTATGGCGTTCAGATATCTGCTGATGTTGGGGCATTACCAGTCGCAAATCGCATTTTCCTGGGAAGCCCTTGACGCCGCTGCCTCAGGATATAAAAACATAGCGCGAAAGGTGGCGGAATTGATGAAAGAAGCCTGCGGTCGCTTTGATCAATCGCAATATGATATGCGTAAAGGCGCGATATTATCTGCTGTCAATGACAATCTTGGGACCCCGATAGCTCTGACAATGGTGCAAGACTTGATAACAGCTTCGGATATGAGTCCAGATACAAGGATTGAAGTATTAAAATTCGTTGATGATTTATTGGGCTTGCAGTTTATCGACCGCGCGCAAAAGCTGCTGGCGGAAGATACTGCGCCGATTCCAAGCGAAATCCAAAAACTGGCGGATGAACGCGCCGCAGCCAAAGCTGAAAAAAACTGGGCTGCCGCGGACGAGCTGCGCGCGCAAATCGAAACCGCCGGCTATATAGTGAAAGATGAAAAAGACGGATATAAAATTACTCGCAAATAATAGTCGATTCAATTGGATTTAGAGTAAAAATTGGCTGTTGCGGAGCCTTTGGCTTTCTTTCCCAATTCGGACGGAACTGGCATCAAATTTTCGTCATAAGGTTTTAACAGTTGGTTTATGCTCATTCCCGAAAACCTGTCTGGCTGCGGGGTGTATTTATAGGCTTGTTTGTCGTTCAGGGCGGCGGCTTCGGCCGCTAATCTTTTACATTCCTCAATGAGTTTTTTTGTGCTATCAACATCACTATCAGGCTGCAACGGAGTTTCTGTTTTTGGCGGTTCGGTTGCGGGCGCGATTTCAGCAACGCAATTGGACTTGTTGCCCTTTACCAAAGATAAAGACGAGTAGCCGTTCGGATTCGTAATAATCGAGACTTTATACAAAAGCGCCCCTTTTGGAGCGCAGATTATCATAAATACGACATTTGTCAAATGCCCGGTAGTTATTTTCTGACTATCGGCACGACTTCTGTCCGGTCGTAAGTGCAGATACTGTTGCTGATTGCGTCTATTCCGATCCCTATGACGCCGCCGAAGACGATACTACCGAATATCCATGGGTTGACGCCGGAATGCACGACTGCGTAAGACTGTTTGATTTTGCCTTCTTCCAGGACCGTAATCTTGACGCCGCTGCAGGACTTTGGAACAATCACCAAGCCGGGCAGGATTACCGTCTGGGTACCCATGCGAGTGGTGACTTCGGCCGTCACGCGGCTTCCGTCGCTGGTCATCATATTTATGGCGTCCGGCCCGCCGTCTATAACCGTCGCGCAGCCGGTCATTAATAATGCAAAGAGTAATTTTTTCATCGATTAATTATGGATGAAAATAAGTTTCTGACCAATAGGAAGCAATTCAGTCAAAATAAATCGCCCATTTGGGCGATTTTTATTCTTCCAGGAACGAACGCAACTTGCGCGCGCGGGTAGGGTGCTTCAGCTTGTTCAGCGCTTTCTGCTCTATCTGGCGTATGCGTTCGCGCGTCACGCCGATATATTCGCCGACTTCTTCCAGGGTGCTGGTCTTGTTCGTGCTCATCCCAAATCTCTGGCGCAGGACCGTTTCCTCTTTCGGGTCCAGTTCCGACAGAATCTGAGTCACTATTTTACGCAGGTTTTTCTGCGCCGCGCTGGTAAACGGATTCTTCGCCGTCTCGTCCGCGATGATTTCGATGCGGCTGCTGTCGTCCTCAGAGCCGACCGGCGCTTCCAGCGACACCGGGCGCAGATTGACCTTCAGCGCCTTGTGGATTTTCTCCACCGGCAAGTAAATGACTTTGGACAGCTCTTCCGCGGTTGCTTGGCGACCGTGCTTATGCATAAACTGGCGCTGGGCTTTCTGTATCTTGTGAATATTATCGATCATATGAACCGGGATGCGGATAGTGCGCGCCTGGTCTGCGATGCTGCGCGAAATACCCTGTTGAATCCAGTTCGTCGCATAAGTCGAAAACTTGTTCCCCAGGCGATAGTCGAACTTGTCGACCGCTTTCATCAGACCGATGTTGCCGTCCTGGACCAGGTCGGAAAAGTCCAGCCCCAGCCCGCGCGGCGACGAACGTTTCGCAAACTTGATAACCAGGCGCAGGTTCGCTTCTATCATTTCGTGCTTCGCGCGCGCGGCTTCCTGCTGGCCGCGGCGGACAAGATCCACGACCTTTTTATATTCGCTTGTCGGCTGTCCCGTCTCGATTGCGACTTTCAGGATTTCCTCTTGAATTTTCAAGATATCCTTTTCGTATTTGGTCGCGAATTTCTGCCAGGCCGGAGATTTGCTTTTCATAAGCTTTTTCGCCCAGTTCCTGTTCAGCTCGTTCCCCGCGTATTCCGCCAGGAATTCTTCGCGCTTGATTTTCGACGTAGTCGCCAAGCGCAGCAGTTTTCCTTCCAACCCCATCAAAAGGGCGGTGCGCGCGGTCAGCTTTTCCAAGATTTCCGCAACGCGTTCGTCGTTCAGGCGGATTTTGCTGACGTGCTCGAACAAATCCAGGCGAGATTTCGCATATTTCTTTTCCAGCGCCTCGTCCGGCTTTGCGGACTTGACCAGGTTTTCCAAGCGCTGTTTCTGCAGTTTCTCAAGATTGTTGAAAATGCGCTTTATTTTTGCGAATACATCCAAAACGGTCGGCATCAGGGCTTCTTCCATCATCGGAATCGGCACGCCGGAACTGCCGCGCGGAGTTTCGTCTTTCGCCGGCTGGTCTGCATCTTCGGCGGGTTCTTCCTCTTCCTCGTCGCCAAGAGTATCGTCCAAGTCGTCGTCTTCCAGCTCTTCGATATTTTCCACGCCCTTGTTCTTCAGGGTGTCCGCCAAAGCGGCCAAAGTCCTCTGCTCGTGATCCGAAGAATACATCACTTCCAGATTCACGATATAACGCAGCTTGATTTCGTCGTCCAGCAGTTGTTGATACCAATCCAACATAGCGCGTATAGTCATCGGGCTTTCGCACAGGCCGTATACCATCAGGCGCGACGCGGCCTCGATACGCTGAGCAATCGCGACTTCTCCCGCGGCGGTCAGCAGTTGCACCGTACCGATAGACTTCAAGTAAGACTGCACCGAATCCTGAATCCCCAGAGTCAGGCCGCCGGTGGTGCTGCGCTCCAGCTGTTTCGCGTAATGTTCGTAATCTTCGTCGTTGGCGTAAACTTGCTCGGCATCGCTATTCAGCGCGTCGCGGCTTTTATCGCGAGGCGACGAATCCTCCATATCGTCCATATTGCCGTAAGTATCGGCAAAAACCGAAGATTCCAAGACTTCCAGCGCCAAATCCTGTTGGAAAAAAGATAAGACTTCGTCTTTTTCGCTGTCGTTGATTTCGTCCGCAGCGATCGCGGTATCGAAATCCATCTGCGACAGAAAGCCGGCGTCAGTCGCGGACTGGGCCAGCTTGCGCAAATTCTCGGGCAGAGAATCGATTAAAAACTTGGTTGCTTCGTCGATCTGTTTTGGCATGTTTTATCCTCGTGATGCGAGACGCGAAACGCGAGACGCGTATAAAATTCGTTATTTTATCATTTTATTAAGCATCATTCGTACTCGTTCCGCCAATTCTAATAGCTCTGTAAAATTTTGTTCCATAATAAAAGACAAATCTTTTGATATGTTAATTTGAGTTATAAGTTCGCAAACAGAGCCACGAGCGATACCATAAAAATGTTGTTTCTCTCCGTCTGTTATCCGCGCACCGCCTTCTGATAAATTAGAAACTACGGATACGGCCGCCCTTGTCATTTGAGAGCGAAGACCAAATAATTCTGTTTTGGGGAACTCTTCGGTTGATTTGTATATTTTCAACACCAAAGAATACGCCACCTTATAAACATCTAAATCTTCTATCGTTTTCATATTCGCTCTCACGCGTTTCGCGTCTCGCGTTTCGCGTCACGTTTATCCAGCTGCTCGCGCAGGGCGCTTTCGGATACAAGGCCCAGCACGATCGGGCTTTGTATCTGTATATTGGAATAGTTTTTATGAGTCTTGTTGCGGATGCTGGCAACCGTGGGATTGGTGCTGCGCATCAGGCGCGCAATCTGTCCGTCGGTCAGTTCCGGATAATTCCTTATGATCCACAGGATTCCGCCCATGCGGTTTTGGCGGTGCAGCATCGGCGTATATCCGATGCCTTTTTTGTTCTGCTTTTTCTGCGCCTGGACAACATTGTCGCGCAAAGCAAGACGCGCGGACGTGTCGGCCTCGCACCGGGTGATATCTTCGGCGGTCAGCTGCTTGTTCAGGATGGGGTCAAGGCCTTGGACCTTGCTGCGCTCGGCATCGGCGATCGTTTTAACTTCCAGCTCGTGCAAGCCGCAGAAATCGGCGATTTGCTCGAACGTCAGAGAGGTATTTTCAACCAGCCACAAAGCGGTGGATTTCGGCATATACGGATAATTCATGGGAAACCTTTTTATTTAGCTTCGCGAATATAGTGCATTTATCTTGCATTTTCAAGGGGATTTTTTCAAAAAAGCAGGCTAAAGCGCCGCCAAAGGCTGCATCGTATGACCGGTTTCGGATTCTGAAATGCCAAGGCCGATATTCTGCAGCTTTTTCACCATATCCGGAAAGCCGCGCAGGGCAAAGTCCGGCAGGCTTATTTTGCTTTGTCCGGGCGACATTGCCGCCGCGATTACCAGCGCCGCCGTGCCGCGCAAATCCATGCCTTGCGCGCTCGCCGAATGCAATTCGGACGGGAATACTGTTGCGGACAGGTATTTTATATTAGTTTCTCGCACCTCGAATTCGGATTTCAGCCCGAATTTGGCCAGTTCCGGGAAATGCTTGCTGCGTCCTTCCCAAATCGGGTCAAGGAAAACGGTCGGAGCGGCGCTATCGGCCATAACCGGCGCCCAAATTTGGTGCATATCCGTTTCCTTGCCCAGAAAGGGCGAACATAGCATAATCATTCCCGGTAATTTTCCGCGCCCGGAAAAATCCATATCCATAGCGGTGCTGTTATCGTGGGTTTTCAGCCAACCGCCACGCTTTACGCCCGCGCCGCCCATTTGCTCTATCAGGGAATTGAGCCAGGGTTTGCAAGACTCCGAATGAATACCTTGGAGCGATATTTTCCCACGCGTCGCGCACGCAAGCAGGGCGTAGAATCCAGTCTCTAATCTATCCGGCATAATCTTGAATTCGCCGCCATGAAGCAGGCCGGGTTTTCTGGGCTTGGAAATTATCGCCGTATGTCCGCCGCCGCGCAGCTTCATCCCCATTGCGTTCAACATATGCATCAGATGCGCGACTTCGGGCTCTTGCGCGGCATTGTAAATCGCTTGGATTCCATCCGCTCCAGCCGCGGCCAGCATCCATTGGAAAGTCGCGCCATGCGAAGGCTTCGCTGTGGAAAAAATGTTTGGAGCCGGGGCCGGCTCGCCCGTCAGTTCAAGTTTCAGGCCGACATCGTCCATAGTATCGGTAACGCCCAGCACGCTGGAGAGTATGCCCAGATGAAAGTCTATGCCGCGGTCGCGCGCGCCGAACTTGCAGCCGCCCGGCTTTGGCACGACTATGCCGTCCCACTCGCCGGTGATGCGGAATCGCGCAAGCAGCGCGCCCCAGATGTAATAGCTGGCGCGGAAAGCATAAGCCTCATCCGACAGAATATTAGTTTTTATCTTTTGGGCATGTATCCGCATTTCGCCGGAATCAGGGTTATAGCGTACATCTATGCCCAGTTTTTCCATCAAAACGCCCATATTCAGCACGTCCGCGATATGCGGAACATTGCGCAATGTGACCGGCTGATCGGTCAGAACGGCTGCTGCCATCGCGCCCAAGACCTCGTTCTTTGCGCCGGAAATCCGAACGGTTCCGGATACGGGAACGCCGCCGTCAATGAGCATATAATCTGGGATGAAAAAGCCTGACATGAACAACCTTGTTTATCTATCGGCTTTTATTGTATAATATCGTAAATGCAAAAACAAGTATTGGATTTTTACGACAATATCAAAAAAAGCTTGGGCGCGCGGATACAACTGAACGCGCCGATGGCGCCAAAATGCGGGTTTCAAACCGGGGGCGAGGCCGACCTGCTGTTTGCACCGGAAACAATTCAAGAATTGCAAGAATTTTTACGTGCATTGCCACCCGCGCTGAATCCTGTAATTCTTGGCGGAGGCAGCAATGTCTTGATACGAGATGCGGGAATCCGCGCTCCGGTAATATGGACCGCAAACTTGGAATGCGAGATTTCTACAGATGATTGCAAAATAACAGCTGGGGCAGGGACGAAAAACGCGGCTGTTGCGGCGAATGCAGCCAATGCTGGAATTTCGGGGTTAGAGTTTCTTTGCGGAATACCGGGGACAATCGGCGGCGCGGCACGCGGAAATGCGGGCGCTTATGGCGGGGCTATGTCAGATATCGTGCAGCATCTTGATATTGTAAATCGCGCCGGAGAATTGATATCTCTGTCCGCGGATGAATTAAAATATTCATATCGAAATCTGGAACTGCCGCAGGGATGTATTATTGTCGGAATGGAATTGCAAGGAATGCCGGCAAACCCGGACGACATAAGGGCAAGGATGCTGGAATACGCAACCGCGCGCAAAGAAAAGCAACCGGCGGGATTGACCCTTGGGTCTGCGTTTAAAAATCCTCCGGGCGATTTCGCGGGGAGGCTGATAGAAGCAGTCGGATTGAAAGGTGTGAATTCGGACGGCGCTTATTTTTCCGAAAAGCATGCGAACTTTTTGATGAATGACGGCAGCGCAGCTTCGGCGGATTTGGAGGCTCTTCTGCAGCGTGCCCAGAAAGAAGTTATGGATAAATTCGATGTGGCGCTGGAGCCGGAAATAAAAATCATCGGGGATTTACAAACTTAAGATAGCACCCAAAATCGTCAAGAGTTTATGACAAGCAAATGCTATAATGCCTCCGTATCCTAAAGGAGGTACCTCATGAAAATAAAAAACATAATGATGCTGGGCGCTTTAGCTGCAGTATTTACAATATCCGGCGCGGTAGCAGATGTTGCGGTTGCCCCGCGTGTCACGGCTGGCGGCGGTGACGGCGGAGGCGTTACGTTGAAGGTGACTGCAGGCACAAATTGCTCTGACCCTGGTGGATTAGCCGCTTGTGGATCAACAATCTGCGCCTGTGTTACTGCTGGAGAGGGTAAATATAAATGGGTAGAAATGAGATAACAATAAAAGAAACGCCGCAACCGCGGCGTTTTTTATAAATTTGATTTCAATGCTAAATACATCTGTCCCAGATCGGTTTTCAGCAGAGTGGCCGAGACCATTTCCTTGTTATCGGTCTGCTCGGCGCCCGCCATCATCTTGGCAAAGCCGCGCACGAACTGTGTCGCCTGGCTGCGAAATACCGCGTCGTTCTTGAACAATTCGCGTATCTTGCGCTTGTCCGCCGCGCCCAGCATCTTGGCGAACCACTTGGAGAATATGGTCCTGTCTCCCGAATGATATTTGTTCCATACCGCCGCAGGAATTTCCGCGCCGACCGCGCGGGTTAAATCCACAGACAATTCGTGCAATTTTTCCATTATGTTTTCGGTGTATTTTATAAAATCGCCTGCCGGTATAGCGGGCGCCCCCGCCGCTCGAAGCCTTGGCGAAGGGTGGTTGGCCACCGCCGCCATCGGCGCGGCCGCGCGCGCTTCCGTCATTTGACGGTTCAGCGTCTGCATAGTATCCGTCGCCTTGGCGTAATCGGAAAGCAAGTCTATCATCTGCTGGCGCGACTGGCCGGACAAGTGTTCCAACTTTAACGAAGAATCCGCAATGCCGAGAATCGATTTTTCCACGGCTATGGCCAGCTCTCTTATTTTCGTATCCAAGGATTCAATCTCGCCGCCCAGCTGCGATGTCATCTCGGCCGACCCGCGCGTCAGCTCGGGCAGGGCGGAATAGTACTTTTCAATCAGCTCTGACAGCGGGCGCAATTGCTCGGTCGTCTCACTCGACACCTTAACCAATTCTTGCGACTGGCCGGTTAATTGCGCGTGCGCGGCATTCATTTCGATAAGGGTTTCACGCACGCCTTCGGTCATCGCGCGCACCGAATCCGAAAATGCCCCAGCCGCGGTTTTCGTGTCGGCAAGCGTCGTCGTCGCAACGCCATGCACCGTATTCAATTCTCCAACGACGCCGGTTGCGAAATCGCGGATTTCTATCTGGAATTTGCCGGAAAGTCCCGCCACCTCAGAGGCAATCGTTTTTATAAAGCCTTCCGTCGTCTGCGATGATTCCATCAAGTGCGTGATTGTTTCGGTCAGGCCTTTTTCCCGCTTTTCTATGGAAGCCTCGGCCAGCCGTATCTGGCTGCCGACGGCGTTCGCCGTGCTGGTCAGGTTGTTTAATTGGGAAGTCAGCAGCTTTTTGGATTGCTTGGTAAACGCGTCCATCTTTTCCAGCTGCTTGCCCAGCAGTTTGTCGTTCGCGGTCATCAGGTTTTCATAATCGGCGACTTCTTTTTTGACGTCCGCAAAACCGCCGGCGACGGATGTGGAAAGCTCGGTCAGTTTTTGCTGCATCGCTTCGGATTCCACGACCATTGAATTTATCTGGCTGGTGTTGCTTTCCAGTTCCGATTGCAATTGCTGGGATAAAGTCTTGCCCGATTCGACCCAGCCGTCGATATGGCCCTGCAGAACTTTCGCCTGCTGCGTCGCATCAACGGAAACCGAGTCAATCCTGCTTAACAGTTCATTGATACGGCTTTGGAATTGCTCGCAAGACTCTTCAACCTGTACCCACTCTTTCGAAGATACGACTTTCTGGAATCCGCCGGCCGTGTTTTCAAGGCGCGTCGACATCTGCGATATTTTTTTCGCCGCATCGTCCGCAAGTTCCACCAGCGCGTCATTGCGCGCGCCAAGGTCTTTCTCCAACGCCGCCGCCTGGGCGATTTGGTCGGATAACGTATCCTGCATAGCCTTGAACGAAGCCTCTATCTTTTGAATCTCATCCGACATGATGACTTGCAATACGCGCGCGGCATCTTGGACTTTGGCGCGCTCTGGACGCGTCAGCAAAAGCAGCATCGATTCCATCGCTTTCTGGGATTTGCGCGATACGAAAAATAACGCGGCCACTGCCCCGACTGCCAACAGTCCCGCGATTCCTCCGCCAATTAAAACTACATTCGTCAGTTCCACTTTCTTCTCCGATTATGCAAGCATAGTAAAAAATTCTATCGCAAGTCAAATTCCATTTGCCGCTTCGTGTCATATTCTTCAAATCCGCCCAGATTCCAAAGCCCCTGATGCCCGCAAACAGGCAAGGGCGCGGTTAAAACATTAAGAATATCCAACTCCCACGCAAAGCGCCCGAGCGCCCAGTCTCCAAAAGCCAGCTCCATCTGCGATTGGTCGTCGATAAATTTCTGCGTCATCTGAATGCAGTCTTTCAGATCGCAAATAACGACAACCGCGCCCAGGGGAAGAAAGTCACACCCGCCGGGAACATCGCACATTCCGTATCTTTCGGCCAAGGCGCGATGCGCCGCAGTCATCGGCCGAGCCGACGCATGAATGGCCAAAGCGCCGCGATGCTTCGTCGCCCAAGATCGGGTTTCATACTTCTTTAAACCCAGCGCGATCGCGCTGGCCCACGGCTGCCAAAGAGTAATTGCTTTTATCATTTATACTATCACTCTGAACCCGCCGCGAGACCATAGCCACAGCGGAGTATGAACATCTATTGGTAAAACTTCCGTGCCAGTCAGCAAATCCGACCAAGCTTTTGCAACTTGTTCCCGCGTATCCGATGCATTGGCAATCAGCCCCAACCTGACGCTGGCCTGAATAACATGAGTATCCGGGGCTATGGTAATATGCTCGCGTCCGCGCAATTGCAGATCAGTATAATTGCCCATAACATATAGCCAATAGTTCAATATCTTCGGCCCGGATAAATATGGAAAACTTTTTTTGTGAGACAAAATATATTCTTTGATTTTCGCCACATTAAAGTCAAATTCTTTAAAAAAGTCTTTTATATTTTTTCGCGCGAAAGTTGCGGCGATCGTACGCCATATTTCAACGTGCTTGTTCGGCTGCAAGGCAAGGCCGTATTTCAGCAATGCCGCGCGCAAGCCTTCATCCGACATCCCGCTGACTGCCGCGGGGTTGAATGCGTCGCATGTCGCCGTATCTGCCCAAGTTTTGTTTGCCGACGCCCAAAGCTTATAAGAATCCCGCTGGTAATTCAACGCCATTGGTAAAGTAAAATAAAGCATATTTTCCGCGCAGCCGCGGGGCAGGCCGGGGTTTTCGTCTTCCGGCATCTTTTCTCCGCCCAAGGCTCCAGCGCGATGCAGCTCCATCAGGCGAAAAACTTTATTTAAGATTTCTTGTTTGTTTTGCATAGTATAAATTTCAAATCTTCAATCGCTTTATTTACATTACGGAATCCATTGCCGACGGGATAGAATACCGGAAAAGTTTTATATTCCCGTCCCATTATATTTTTTGCAAAAGATTGTCTGCGGACGCTGGATACGGCAATCGTGCGGTCCAGAAAGATAGAGCTGACCTGATTGCCAAAAGTAACTATCACTTCTGGCTGAATTTCATTTATTTCTTTTTCCAGCAATTTTGCATATTCCGAAAAAACTTTATCACTCAACGAGCGCGCATCAACTTGGGTACATTTCCCTAAATTGGTTACATATATCCCATTCCCGGCCAGTTCCGAATACAATTCTTCCGCCAAGTCCGAAGACCAGATATCCGCCGGCATCGCGGAAATTATCTCGGCCGTGCGATCGCTGATTATTCCGATTTGATTGAATAGCTTCCAAGCATTTTTTATTCCAATCCAAGGCGCGCGAAATCCATTCCATTCTTTTCTTGCTGAAGGATTTCGTCCGGTCGGATTTATAAATACGAAACACGCGCGCGGACGTTTGGTACAACCCGCGCCATAAATACTGCACAGCCCCTGCGCCCCATGCTTTTTCTGCAAGCGATCAAATTCAGGATGAAGATGTATCAGCTGCAAGTTCATTTTTTCATTGGTGGGTTGGCGAAAGTTATTTCGGGCAGGGCGCATATCTCGCGCGACGGAACACCGATGACTTTCTCATATACCAAATCCGAGCTGCCGAACATCGCGTCATCTCTATTGAAACCCAAATCGCTCGCTGCTTTATAAACCGCGGCTATTGCGGCGTCTTCGGTCGGCAATTCGGATTCTATTTCCATATATGGCTCCAAACCAGGCCAAGTATCAATTGTCGCTTCCACGCCATCGCGCGACCATATTTCACGAGTGTTTTCTTGCATTGATTTCTTTATAAATCCGGCCATAGTCATAAAAGCAACCGCCGATTCAAAACTATCAACCGTAACCTGAGCCTCAAGCATGCCGGTTATGCATTGCGATTTCACGCACTTGATGGACATCGTTACTTTGTCTTTTTCAGTTCGCACGCGACCCCAAGAACCAGGCAAATGCGGTGCATCAAAAGTCGCGCGAGTCATCATAAATTCCGGCACTGTCATTTCAAATCCTGCTGCGTGCAATTTCTCACGAATTTCATCTTTATTCACAGGATAAAATTTCAATTCTATTTCGGTCATTTTTCTATCTCCTCATAAACTTTATGCAAAGCGGTCTGCGCGGCGGCCAAGGTTTCGGCCCATTCATGGTCTGTCGTGTCCGCGGATTTGCCGTCGCTGATGAACTTATATGCCGCAAAAGGCACACCCGCCGCGCGACAGGCATAGGCCATCGCAAAGCCTTCCATCTCCACGCAATTCCAAATGTCTTCTGAAATATTGCGAACGAAAGTGTCCCCGGAACCGCAAACCGCCGCTGCATAGCGCGGATCACGCCGGCCATATTCCAAGACTGGGGCATCATTGCTGAATGGGATTACATATTTCGGCGCGAAGAACTCCGTAGTATTCATATCGCGCTGAACCCAGCCCACGGGATTTACTATTTGACCATAATCAAATACACTGGACCCCGCCGTCCCCAAAGATAAAATCAAACGGGGCCGTTCGGTATCAATAATATGCTGCGTGGCAATCGCGGCATTGACTTTGCCTATGCCGGTATAGCAAATGTTGGCGTTTGGATGAGCAAACTCACCCTCGTGCGCCACCATTACCCACATGCCGGAATCGTTGCGTTTAAGTTTTTGCATATTCTTAACCTTTTATAACACCGTTTATCAAGTTCAAATCACTGGGAACAATCGTTTTTATATTTGCGCGGCGAAATACTGCCAGCGGCAATACAGCCCCGGCGCGCGCGCCGCTCATCCAGGTGGGGTTCTTTGGCATCAATTCACGCAATTGCGTATAGGTGAGTTCGTAAAATATGCGTTCCGTGCCAAAGATAAAGTCATCCAAGGATTGTTCGACCGGATGATTGCTATCAACGAACTGTTTGTTCGGAGAATGCGGATAGCCCGTCAATTTTTGAAATCGCAGCTCTCCCGTAAAAATCGCGAAATCATAATCCGTATCGAATTCTTCCCCCGCCAGCTTATCGGCGACGAATTTCTCCATATCTTCCAATTTGGCGGCTGAAATCTCCTCATTCTGTTGGGGGAAAGCGTTCAACAAATCAGCAACGCCGACTTTGATTGTCTTTATTTCCACGTCCTTGTTCTTGCGTGAAACAATTTCCGTTGTCTTTCCGCCCATATTTATAATCATTACTTTTTTATCGCCGAAATTCAGATCGGCGGCGCGTTTAAGATAGTCCGCTTCTTCTTCATGAGAAATTATGTTGAACCCATATGGCGATATAATATCAAGGTGTTCTGCTTGCGCTTTGGGAATTTCACGCCAAATGCCGGTTGCGAATGTTTTCGCACCCGGCAGATTTAATTCTTTCAGGTACGAAAGCAGGGCGCCTATATTTTCCGCCGAGACACCAGATTCTGCTGTAAATCCATTCTTGAATAAAATGGATTTTTCATCAATTAAATCCAATGTCGCGCCGTCAAGCGCATAAGTCTTTATAGTGCTGGACCCGATATCGATATAAAAAAGCTTTTCTGGCATCTTCGCCTCCTTGGATTGACATAAAATCTATACACAATCCAAGGAATTAAAGCAACCTTAAAATGGGACAAAAACGCGGATTATATTAGGAATAAGGTGGGCCATTTGCTAGTTTTTAATAGCGACCCTGCATCCGTGCACGCAGCGCACGTTGCAGGCTTTGCAGTATTCATATTGCGTATCGTATTCGTTTCTGGCCCAATAAGAATCAGGCGTCTTTGAACATGTTTCTTTGCTGCATACATCAGAGTTTCTATCCCAGTAATTGCAAACTGTTTTAAAGCGTAGCACTAAGCTTTCAGGGTTTGTATTGAGCTTCTTAAGATATTCTTCATATTTCTGATGATCAAGACCTGTCCGGACAGGAGGGGTATAGTTGGAATAATATGGATTTAGCGGTACTTGCTGTTGTTTCCGCGCTTCCCATTTCCTCTGCCGGGCGTCTTTTTTTGCTTTGCTATTCTGGGCCCTTATGCCGGCTTGCCGCGAAGCGTTGCATTTTCTCATTATAGTTGCCTTTTCAGTTTTTACCCCCACGCCCCCTTGCATTCGCGAGACATTGTGCTAGAATTCATATATAAATACAAGGAAAAAGTTTTTGTCAAAGCGCGGATTATCATATGAGCAAAACAAAGCTTCCGACCCGACACTGAACGTCTGGGTTCAGGCCAACGCCGGTACGGGCAAGACAAGCGTCCTGGTGCAGCGCTTGCTGCGGATTCTGTTCCGCCGTGACCCCGATATGGGCGGCATCTTGTGCCTGACCTATACAAACGCCGGCGCGTCGGACAATGAGTCAGCGAGCCGTAAGGCGAGTGCAGTCGCGCAAAGCGCGATGAGAACGAATGCCGCGAGCTTGCCAGGAATTCTTTGTTTAACTTACACTAATGCTGGTGCGAGCGAAATGCGCAACCGCATTCTGGCGGCTCTGCGCGAATGGGCTATGTCTGATGACGATACCTTGCGCGGAGTTCTGACGGGAATTGCGTATAACCAAGTGCCGACCGATGAAGACTTGGCGCATGCGCGGCAGATTTTCTATGCCTATATAGACAACCCCGATATTTTAAAAATCAAGACCATCCACGGATTTTGCGAAGAAATTCTGCGGCGGTTTCCGTGTGAAGCGGGCATCGCCCCGGCTTGGGGGCTGATTTCCGACGCGAATCAAAAGCGATTGCTGAACGACGCCTTTCACGCGCTGATAAATTCGGATGCGGGGCAGGCGGTAAGCGATGCTTTCGCCCAGATCGTCGGGAGGGTGTCCGAGCACTCGTTGGACGACCTTTTGGATATCCTGACAGGCCGGTACAGGCAATTTTTCCAAGTTGAAAACTTTATTAACTATAGGCAACAATTCCTTGATACAGCTAAAGAGTTCTTGGAGCTGGATATGCCGGTTCAGACCGAAATTTCAGCCCAGAACCTGCAAAAAATCATAAAATGTACCGAAGATGATATGAAATCTTCGAAAAAGCCGGCAGGCTACCTCTTAAATATCGTAAATTTAACAAAACAGTTCATTGATAAGTCTATAGATTTTGAAGAATACCAAAAAGCGTACTTAACTGCGACCGATAGTAAAATTGTTAATGTAGCAAAAAAAGATTATTTGGCGGCCGAGCAAGACCGGGTTTACAGCCTCAACCAGCGGAATATGAACCTGCAGATTTTCAAGGATACCGTCGCGCTATTCGACCTTTCCGCGGCTTTCGCGCAGAAATACAAGGAATTGAAAGCCGGGCGCAACCTCTTGGATTTTGAGGACCTTATCTTATACACGCGCAATCTATTTTCAAAACCTGACGCGATGGGATGGGTTTTGTCTCAATTGGATTTATCTCTGCATCACATATTGGTGGACGAAGCGCAGGACACTTCGCCGCCGCAATGGGATATCTTAAAAGCGCTTTCCTCGGACTTCTTCACCGATGGCAGTCAGGCTGAAAATCCGCGCGCTCTGTTCGTCGTCGGAGACACCAAGCAATCCATATACGGATTCCAAGGCGCGGATCCGAACGCGTTCGCCGAATCCAAAGACGCCATTAGCGCGCAGATAAAGAACAATCTGCGCGCAATTCAAGAAATCCCTTTAGAACAGAGCTTTCGCAGCGCGGGAGCTATTTTGAGAACCGTGGATTATTTTTTCGGAATTTTGCCGGGTTTTGCGGCAGGCGACCATAAAGTATTTCGCATAGATGCGCCGGGGCTTGTAGAATTGCACCCCCTGTCCGCATCCGAAGAAAAATCCGCCCTGGCGCGCCGAGAATATATCAAAAAGATTGCGGACGAAATCGAATCCCAAGTTGCCAATGGCGCACCGCCCGGCGATATAATGGTCCTGGTGCAGCGCCGCGCGCCGTTTGTCCCGCCGCTGGTTAACGAGCTGAAAAAGCGCGAGATCCCTGTCGCCGGCAGCGACCGCATAATCCTGCCCGAATTTCCTGCAATCCGCGACTTGATGAACCTGACGCGGTTCTGCATTGACCCAATGGATGATTACTCGCTGGCCTGCGTGCTGAAAAGCCCGTTATTCAGACTTTCCGAAAGCGGCTTATATGCGCTGTGTAATAATCGCGGCGATGCTAGTATTTATGATATTTTGCGCGAGCGGCATCCGGAAATACATTCCCAGCTTTCGGAAATTTCCGAATGGTCGCGAACGCTGGCGCCGTATTCGTTTTTCATGCGCTTACTGAATACCAACAATCGGCGCGAGAAAATGATTGCCGCCCTAGGCGCGCAAATTGTGGAGCCGCTGGAAGAATTCCTGACCATTTGCCTGTCTTATGAGCGAACGCAACCCGGCGCTCTGCGACACTTCTTGAAATGGTTTACCGAAGGCGGCAGCGAAATCAAGCGCGAGCTGAGCGCGGCCACCGGGGTACGAATCACGACCGTACACGGCAGCAAAGGACTGGAAGCTCCGATAGTATTCTTGATAGATACCATCCGCACGCCGCGGGACAAGCCGGAAAAGGTGGTGCCAATCACAAGCGGGCGAAGTCTCGACGTAGCGCGGCAGCGCGAAGACGGATGGCTGTGGTCGCCAAAATCTACGAATTCCGAAAGATGGACAGCGGCGGCGAACGTCGATATGGACAATAAAATGGCGGAATACTGGCGGTTGCTTTATGTCGCGATGACCCGGGCGCGGGACAAATTATTTATTCATGGGTTTTGCACTACTAAAAGCCCGCCGGTTGATGCTTGGCATACCCGGCTTTGGGAAGCCTTGCAATCGATGCCCGAAGCGGTCTGCAATGAAGACGCGATAAGGATCTCAAATGAATAAATCGATGGCTGAGTTTTTGGCAGGTCGCAAAAAGCAAGAATCCGCAACAGAGCATGGCACGGAAATCCATCGCCGGTTGCAGTTTATTTTTATCGATGGCGAGAATGTGCATGGCGATGCGGACTTGATTGAGAAAATCAGAAAGAACCCGGAGATTGCCAAATTTTTCGACAAAGATTCGCGAGCGGAAGTCCCGATTGCCGGCTTTATCGACAGCAAGTTTTATAGCAAGCGGATTGATAGGCTGGTGGTATTCCCGCAGAAAATCCTTTTCTTGGACTATAAAACCGACATCTCGCGGGCGCGCCGAGATGACTATATAAAGACAATGAAAATATATGCGCGACTGCTGCAAGGGGCTTATCCGGGACGCGATATCAGCGGGTATATTCTGTGGCTGCATGATTGGGAGTTGGAGTTAATTCCCCTCCCCGGGAGGGGTGGCAATCGCGAAGCGATTGACGGGGTGGGTTATAAAGAAAAAATTACAAATGAGAAAGAACTATGAAAAAACACGATATTATAATTCTACACGGAACGGACGGCTTTCCGGAAGAAAACTGGTTTCCTTGGCTAAAAAACCAATTAGGGACAGCGGGACGCAATGTATATGTTCCGCGATTCCCAACGCCTGAAAACCAATCGGTAAAGAATTGGAACAAAGTCCTGAACGAACAGGTCCCCTGCATTGGTAAAGATTCCATATTCATCGGCCACAGCATAGGTGCGACTTATATTCTGCATATTTTGGAAATGCTGAAAGAACCAATCGCTGGGTCAATTTTTGTCAGCGGGTTTATAGACAAGCTGGGGAATGAGTTTTTTGATACTCTGAACGAAACCTTTGTGAATCACAAGTTTGACTGGGAAACTATAAAAAAGAATGCTGGAAAAATAACATTGTTCCATGGCGATAATGATCCTTACGTACCTGTGCCAGCGGCGCAGAAATTGGCCGGCGCGCTGGAAACCCCGCTGACCGTTATTCCGAACGGCGGACACTTGAACGCGGGGTCCGGATATACCCAATTTCCGCAAATATTAGAAGCGTTAAAGGCTATTGACTAATAGCCGGGGACTAATTTATAATCCCTTTATGCTGACAAACCTGCATATTTCCAATATAGTTCTGATTGACAAGCTGAATTTGGAATTCGGCCGTGGGTTGAACGTACTGACCGGCGAAACCGGCGCGGGGAAAAGCATCCTTTTGGACGCGCTGGCATTGGCGCTGGGCGCGCGCAGCGACGCCGGACTCATCCGCCATGGATGCGAAAGCGCGCAAGTAATCGCAGAGTTCCAGTTACCGGCTATAAATCCCCAGTTATCAGCTTTATTGGAAGAGCAGGGTATCGAGTTTGAAAATATGGTCGCATTGCGGCGCACTTTGTCCTCCGACGGCAAAAGCAAGGCCTGGGTCAACGATGTTCCCGTTTCGGTAAAAACACTAAAAACTATCGGCGATGAATTGTGCGAAATTCACGGCCAGTTCGAAAATCACTCGCTTCTGGACCCGGCGACTCACATCGCCGCGCTTGATGAATTCGGCGGATATGATCTGACGCCTGTACGAAATGCTTATGCCGAGCTGCACGCGTCCGAAAAGAAGCTGAAAGAATTGCAGGAATTGCTGGAGCGCAGCGCGGTCGAGCGCGACTTTCTGGAACATAATGTGAAAGAGCTGATCGCGCTGAACCCGCAGCCGGGCGAGGAAGAGCAGCTCGCCGCATCGCGCGCCGCGCTGATGGATGCGGAAAAAAACGCTGCGATTCTGGCCGAGGCTGCAGCAAACCTAAATCAAAAAGGGCAGGGACTGGATGGTCAAGTTTTTGCGGTCGCGCATATTCTGGAAAGGATAAAGACCGCGCCGAATCCTTATCAGCCGCAGATCGACCGGCTTTACGAAATCGCTGAAAAACTTGGGGAAATATCCGCGGCAGTGGCGCCGCACGACACGGATACGGCATCCCTGGAAAATATAGAAGCGCGCTTGTTCGCGATCCGCGCAAGCGCCCGCAAGCATCGCGTCGCAGCGGATGAGCTGCCCGCCAAATTACAACAAATGTCACAGCAGCTGAACGCGATAGACAACCATGACGCCGAGCTTGAAAAGACAAAAAAAGACCTGGCTCAAAAGAAATCGGCGTTTGACGGTTTCGCAAAAAAACTGACCGCGGCGAGAACTGCGGCGGCGGCATCCTTGCGCGACGCGATATTGGCCGAGCTGCCGGACCTTAAGCTGAAACAAGCAGATTTTATGGTTCAAATCGACCCGTGCGCTCCTGCCGCCCTGGGGGCCGATACCGTTATTTTCTTGATAACGACGAACCCGGGCACTCCGTTTGCGCCGCTTCATAAAATCGCGTCGGGGGGAGAGGTGGCGCGTCTTATGCTGGCGCTGCGCGTTGTACTGACCCGCCCCTCGAAGCCCGACCAGTCGCCCGAAGCGCGAAGCGCGAAGGGGGAAGGGCGAAGTGGGGTGCGCGGCACGGAAACCAAAACTTTCGTATTTGATGAAGTCGATACCGGAATCAGCGGCGCGACTGCAAGCGCGGTGGGCGCGCGATTGGCGCGGCTGGCCAAAGGGGGCCAGGCTTTGGTGATAACGCACAGCGCGCAGGTCGCGGGGTACGGCGACACGCATTTCCTAATTCAGAAAAATGCCACCAGCAACACCACCACGACCAGCGTCAGCAAACTCTCGGGCGAGGCGCGCACAAAGGAAGTCGCGCGAATAATCAGTGGCGCGAAAATCACGTCCGAATCCATCGCTTCCGCAAAAACTTTGATAAAAAACTAGATTATGCTATAATATATAGCATGAAAATACGCAAAATTACCAATATTGAAGAAATCGAAGCCCAATATCCGCATTTCAAGCATCTGCTTACCGGATATCATTTCGAATTTTCGACCCCGGGCGACGAATGGTACATGATGAGCTCCAGCACCGGCGATTTTGACCACACGCGCTTTATATTCGCCGATCAATCAAAGCGGGTTTATCTGAATCTGGCGAAAATCAAGGCTATGAAAAACGCTATTTTCCCGTACAACGGCACCGAGCTGTACGTTCTGCCCGATGCCCGCCAAGTCGTAGAAACCGCAAATCACGAGCATTTATTCACTTATCCGGGCGCGTATTCTAGTATGAAAAAATTGCAGGAACTGACGGAAAATTCCGAACTTTTGCTGGAAACGAACGCCACGGACGGCAATGCGGGCGTCAAATATCATTTGAAATTATTCCGCAGCAAAGACTTTCACGAAATGTTCCTTGGAAAAATATTTCATATGGAAGTCGCCAGCGATAAAGGACAATTCGACTTTGGGGCGCTTATGGACTTTAAGAAAAAAATAAGCTTTGAATTCGCTCCCTTTGTCGCGCCGATACAGATTGGCGATAAAAACTATGATACCATGCATTTTTACCAACTGCCCGGCACGGTTCCGAACTTGAAGAAATTGCATGCCAAGACTTCGTCTCCGCAATCGGCGCCGAAGCCTTTGAATGACATTGTGAAACTGGGGCCGGTCATACCTGGACCAGACCGTCGCTGAATTCTATTTCCGCGGGACGCTTGAAGTTCGCTTTGCTGCTGATGATTTTATTGCCGCTGCGCACTATTGCGAACCCGCGCCCCAAGGTGTTCTTGTAAGACAGCGAGTTCAGCATCTGCCCGCAGTGCGAGACATTCTGGGTCAGCGCCGCAAAGCGGTTCTTTACCAAACTTTTAAAATTATCGAACCGCGCCGCAGCCTGGCGGCCCGCGGCGATTTTATTCATATAAAGAATGCCCAGCGTGCGGCTGGCATCGTCCAGGCGCTGCTGCTGTTCCATAATAATCTGGCGCGGACTCTTCACGGTGATCGATTCAAGGCGTTCGCGCGCGCTCAGTAATCGCGTCGCAAAGCTGGAATGCAGCCGGTGCCAGATATTCTCAATCTCTTGTATCAGCGAAATTTTTGTCGGCACTACGATTTCCGCGGCGCCCGTAGGGGTGGGCGCGCGAATGTCGGCGGCGAAATCTATCAGCATCCAGTCAGGTTCGTGCCCGACGCCGCTTACCACCGGAATTTCCGACGCGGCGACCGCGCGGACCACGACCTCTTCGGAAAAAGGCAGCAAGTCTTCCAACGAACCGCCTCCGCGCGCAACAATTATTACATCCACGTTCTTCCGCTCGTTAAAATACCGCAAGCCTTCTGCAACTTCAGCCGCCGCGGTCGCGCCTTGGACGGTCGCGGGGTACAGCAGCACTTGCACAGGAAACCGTTCGCGCAGGCGGTTGCAGATATCTTGGAACGCGGCCCCTGTCGGACTGGTCACGATTCCGACAACCGAAGGGAATCGGGGCAGGGGGCGCTTTCGCTCTGGCGCGAACAAGCCCTCAAGCGCCAGTTTCTGCTTGCGCTCTTCCAACATTTTCAGGATAGCGCCCGCGCCCGCCATTTCGATTTCGCTGACTATAATCTGATAGTTGCTGCGCGCGGGATAGGTCGTGAATTTGCCGGAAACTATGACCTCCAGCCCGTCCGACAATTGAAAAGATACCGGAGTCCCGCGCCATATAATCGCATTTATCGCGGCGCCTTCGTCTTTAACGGTCAAATAAATATGCCCGCTTGAGGCCTTTGTGATCTGGGACAATTCGCCGCGGATTTTTATAACGGGGAAAGCCGTTTCTACAACTGTTTTCAATAAATTCGCAGCATCGGACACGCTGAAAATCACATCGGGCTTCACAAAAGGTTCCGGTTTTGGAATTATCATTTATAATAAATCCCTATGTATTTCATCATTTTAAACACCGTCCAGTTATTGTGGCGCGTTATATCGACCGGCGCGCCCTTTTCATAAGGAACTTTAGTTAAAAATTGGGTGGCGGTCAAATCAAGTTCTTTCAAATTGATTTTATTTCTTAAATAGTAATGAGCGCTGACATCCCAATCTTCTTTGGAAATAAACATAAAATCCCAAAACTTATCCTTGCCGAAAAGCCACCATACCACACCGGAAAGGGTAAAGCACAATCTTTCGGAGTAATCGATTATTACATTATCTTTCTGAAAACTGTCGTTAAAGCCTAATATCGTCTGCCGGACTTCGGGGCGGATAGCCTTCAGTTTCAAATCGCGCACGACATCTTCCAGCTTATGCGGGGCATCTTCGGGCACGGGAAATGTCTTGGCATATTTCGCCATTTCAAGTGATGTCCTTATATACTGCTCGTCCGATATATGCATATTCTTACAACTCTGTAAGCGGCCAGCGGGGACGGGGCGCAACAGGTTCCTTTACCATGCGTCCCAGCCTATAATTTTCGATTCCGGCCCAGGCGATCATCGCGCCATTGTCAGTGCAAAGATTCAGCGGCGGCGCGGCATACGCCAGCCCCGCCTCAAGCGCCATTTTTTCCATAGCTTCGCGAATTGCGGAGTTTTTCGCAACTCCGCCGGCAACGACCAAGGCGCCGGGATTTGCGGCTTTGACGCGATCGTTCCGCAGCGCGTTTTGTAGCCTGTTTATAATGCAATCGACAACCGCTGCTTGGAAAGACGCGCAGATATCGTTTATGAAACTTTCGTTTGCTATCCGCTCTTTATTATTTGTTACTTGCGTCCGCACAGATGTTTTAATGCCGCTGAAAGAAAAATCGCATCCCGGTTTGTCGCACAAAGGCCGCGGAAACTTGAACGCCGTCGGATTACCCAACCCGGCGCGAGCGTCCACAATCGGTCCGCCGGGATAGCCCAAGCCCAGCATCTTGGCGACTTTATCAAAAGCCTCGCCCGCGCTGTCATCCAGCGTTTGCCCGATTATCTCGTAATCAGCGACGCCGCGCGCCAGCAATATCTGGGTATGCCCCCCGCTTGCCAGTACAAGCAAATACGGAAATTCGACATTATTGGTCAGCCGCGGGACAAGCGCATGTCCCTCCAGATGATTCACCGCAACCAATGGCTTGTTCGTGGCCTGCGACAGGCCGACCGCGAATTCCCACCCCACCAAAACTCCGCCGATAAGCCCCGGGCCCGCCGTCGCCGCAATGACATCGATATCATTAATCGTCTTTCCCGCATCCGCCAGAGTCTTGCGCACGACTTCGTCGATGGCAAGAATATGCGCGCGCGCGGCAAGTTCGGGCACTACGCCGCCGTACTTCTGATGGTCCGGAATTTGGGAATAGATTATATGCGACAGAATATTGCGGTCGGAATCCACGACGGCCGCGCTGGTTTCATCACAGGAAGATTCAATACCGAGACATAACATAGCAACTTATAAGGCCGCGGCGGCATCGAAGCCCCGCAGCGCGACGCCGACCGCGCATAGGGACGCCGCATCGCGGATTTTTACTTTCATCGCTTCCGGCAGGGTCGCCATTTTGGAGATGCAAGCGACCATAAGATCCGAATTTTCCGAAGTTCCGGTCAAAATCTCGACCGCGGCGGCACGCCTGGAATCGGAGGCGGAAAGCCAGCTGCGCAAGTCGCTTTCCTCCAGATTGTTCTGCGAGTTCATCGCTATAAAGAAGACGAACACCGCCAGCCCCAGCGCCAGAATCCCGATAATCAATTTGATGTGCGATTTGATGAAGTTCATTATTCACTCCGTTCGTTGGTGTCAGTGTCAGTGGTGTCGTCTCACTGACACCAGCACCGACACTATTCACACTTTACCAGCCACAAGTCGTAATCCGCGTCCTGCAAGGGATTGTCGCCGGGTTCGTTCCTGTCCATCCAGCCGCTGAAAACCTTCGCGTCGCCTTTTCTGATTTCCGCGAACATATAAAAGTTCTCGGCGCTGTACGGCGCGGTCTGCTTGCACGAACGCACGGCAATGGACAGCTTTTCGAATTCCGAAGTTTTTCCGACATGCATCTGCAAAGTCTGCGCTTTGCCCGCGGCCTTGTTCATAACGCGCACGACGGCGGTGTTTCTATCTATAAACTCATCTGCAAATGCAGAATTAAATGCGATAAAAACTGAAATTGTCATTGCGAGCAAAGCGAAGCAATCCAGCATTTGAATTTTTTTGCTGGATTGCTTCGTCGCCCTCTGGGCTCCTCGCAATGACAATTTGCAGTTAAACATTATTTCGCAGCCTTTTCCGCGGCGGTCGCGTGCAAATCTTCCACGATGCGGGCTTTCTTACCCGACAGCTTGCGCAAGAAGAACAGCTTTGCGCGGCGGACTTTTCCGATGCGCGCTTTCTCTATCTTTTCAATCGCTGGAGAAAGCAGCGGGAACTTGCGCTCCACGCCGACGCCGTAAGATTCCTTGCGCACGGTAAAGGACGCGTTGCCGTCGCGGGCAATCACCACGCCTTCAAAAACCTGAGTGCGGAATTTGTCGCCGTCCTTGATTTTGACGTAGACTTTCAAGGTATCGCCGGCTTTGAACGCGGGAATTTTCTTGTCCGCGGTCAATTTTTCGGCTTGTTTCTGTTCAATTTTTTTAATGATATTCATTTTCTGCTCCTTGCAGTCGCAGAAAAGTTATAAGTTATAAGTTATAAGTTATAAATTACGCTGCACGCATGCGCCGACATATTATAACTTATAACTTATCCTTTATAACTTTTCAATAAATCCGGACGACGTTCTTTGGTTATCTCGTCCGATTGGGATTTCCGCCACCTTTCTATATTGCCGTGGTGACCGGACAGCAGGACTTCTGGGACATTTCGTCCGCGCCATACCGACGGGCGGGTGTATAACGGCCATTCCAACCCCCCGATTTCAAAGCTTTCTTGGCCGACGGACTGCTGCCCGCCGCCGACCACATTATCCAACAGACGGATGCAAGAGTCAATAAAAACCTGCGCCGCGATTTCTCCGCCGGACAGAATATAATCGCCGATGGAAATCTCTTCTATGCCGTACTCGTCAATGACTCGCTGGTCTATGCCTTCATAGCGACCACAGAGCAGGGTGACCGAAGATTCTGCGTTCGCAAACTCCCGCGCCATTTTTTGGCTCAACAATTTACCGCGTGGAGAAAAATAAATGATTTTTCCCGGATTTTTAAGCGAGCCCAACGCATTTGCGATGACCTCGGGCAGCATTACCTGACCGGCTCCGCCGCCGAATTGCTCGTCATCAACGGCTTTGTAGTTTCCGATGCCAAAATCGCGCAAGTTTATCGCATCATAAGACCATATTCCGCCGGACAAAGCGCGTCCGACAACCCCGCCGCCGAGAGTCCCGGGAAACATTTCCGGAAAAATCGTCAGTATGTTAAAGTGCATTTTTATCTTTCCCGGAAAATCCAATACATCGCTGTTCTTATCTTATCAGATTTAATACTATATCCTTTGGCCGGTATTTTTTTCTCGAATATCTGATAATCGCCTATATCATACACACCTTTATCAGTCGTTATGCGATAAACCGCATTCTCTATCACCGTTACCAGCGCGCCATATGCACCCTTGGAAGTTGAAGGAGTTCCCACAATCCTTTCCATATTGGTTATTTTTTCAGGCGGCCAGATTTTTGGGTTCTTAATGGGTTCCATATTTTTATTTCCTTTGATTAATACTCGTTCCCTTTCACTTGTTTTATCATATAAAATTTTCCGTCGCAATAGCAATTCCTATCATTAGCCGTGCAGTAATGACGCTTGTCGCCGTCCCGCAGACTCATGGTGTCGACTTCGTGACCGTTGGATAGCCAATATCCGCCTTTTTCCCATTTTCTATATACTATCGTTTCGCGAAATCGACAATCGTAACGGTTAGCCCCGCAGGACAACAACCGGTCGCCGACTTGTGGGTATCCGCCAACGATTTTTTCTTCGGACGTGGTCTTGCCTTTGGTATTCGGATACTTGTCCGTTTTAAGCAGCCATTCGAAATTTTTCTCTTCAACTGACGTGATTATCCCATAATCATTGTCATGGTATGTAGGCGGGATTACTTCTAAGAACTGATGCCTGCAATGAACCTCTAAATCATGCGGATAGTATTTGTTTTGAAAGACCCCTTTGATATCGCGGCCTTTCAAGTCCGCGCGACCGCACAATAGAAACCCCTCCGCGCATCTATGCCGACAGCTTGTGATGATATGATCCTTTTTGAATCCAGGATTATATCTCAAGAAATCCACATCGTCATATTCCGCCGTCTTGCCTTCGGACGTGGTGACTTCCCACCTGTCCGGCAATTGCAATCGTTTCCAAGATTCAATAACGACCCACATTCTTGCGTGTTATCTCACCGCAAGCGGTTTTGCCAAGACTTCTACAAATTTGTTTTTAAGCACCAGCTTTTGAATTTCCGGCAAGGACGACGGATGAACCTTCATATTTTCATCTATGAAACCACACGCAGGAGTATTTTTTGAACTCTTCTCATTATTAAGAAATCCCGCCATTTTAGAGTCGCCGAAAATAGCTATGGTTCTGCCTTTGAATGTCGGGTCGAGATTCATAGACGCTTTCAATGCCACATCGAAAATAGAATCCGGTAAGAAATATTCTCCGCGCCTGAATGGTTCAAGGACAGATGCGGCGCTCAATTTTATCATGCCATTTTCAAGGCTATAACTTTCAACCTTAACAATTTCCATATGGGTTATTTTATTCATTTTCAATCCTTTTCAGTTGCCATTCTCTCTCCTGGATTTATTGGTTATTTTATCTGAATTTTTCTATTTGTCAAATCTACCTTCGCGCCGTCAAAAGACATCATTTCGCCGTTCGCCAGCTCCAGAATATCCCCGGCGCCAAAGTTATGCACGGCGACGACCTTGTTATCGCCAACCATCATGCCGATCAAGTCCGCATAATAAAACTCTCCGTCGGGCAGAACGGGCAAGGCGGCGCGGTCTATGAACAGCTCGGTCCCGCGCAAGGCCTCCGCCGCATTGCGATCGTTCACGCCGTCGATTTTCATTATTATGATACTGGAATTCGGAAGAGTCCTGACCAGCTTCAAATCGTAGTCCGCAAAGCGTAAATCCCGAAAATCCAAAGGATTTTCGGTATAGGTATGCACGCGGACTTCGCCGCGCAGGCCTTGCGCGCCGACAATTTTCCCGACAAGAATTTTGTTCGTTTCGGTCATTACTCAGCAGGCGTTTCAGAGGGTGCTTCCGCAGGCGCTTCTTCAGCAGCGGCTTCGGCAACAGGCTCTGCAATAGGAGCTTCCGCCGGTTTGTCCGCCGCAGCTTCGGCGGGGGCGGGGGTTTCTTCCGCTGGGGCCTCTGCAACTGGTTCCGCAGGCGCCGGAGCGGCGGCCGCCGCAGCTTTCTCTTCGGCCACTTTTGCCAGCTTTGCCGCCTTGTCCTTCTGCTTCAGCAAGGTCTTTTCAGACGGCTGATTTTTCTTGGTCTGGACGGGGTGCGGTTTCGCCGAAACAATGCCCGCGTTCGCCAGGAATTTATAAACCCGGTCCGAAGCGCGCGCTCCTTTGGCCATCCAGGCCTTGGCCTTGTCGCCGTCTAGTTTCACGCGGTCGGGCGAGTCCTTGGCCGCCATAGGATTATACTTGCCGATCGTTTCCAGGATATTCCCGGAATTGCGCGCGATGCGGGAATCCGTTACCACAATATGATAGTAAGGGTGTTTTTTCGCGCCATGACGCGCCAATCTGATTACAACTGCCATTTTTTGTCCTTTTGTTTGTTTTTTCAATAAAAACCCACCGAGAGCGATACTCGCCGATCGGTGTCCCGCGCCCACAGGCGAAGGATTTTTTTGGTTGCCGCAATTATTGTATAAAAATTACCGAAAGTCAAATATTTATATAATGGCGGGGTCGCGGTTCCCCTCCTGTGGAGGGGTGGCCGCAGGCCGGGGTGGTTCGTTTAATCTACGCACATTACAAGAACCACCCCGTCGGCTACGCCGACACCCCTCCACAGGAGGGGAACACCAAATCAAGCAATCCCGGCTTTCAACAAATCATGGAAATTGATAATCCCGATCGGCTTGCTTGCGTCGTCCAGGATAAACAAGGTCTGAATCTGCTTTTCGTTCAGAATCCGCAAGGCATCCAGCGCGATCAAGTCCGCGCGGACAGTAAACGGGCTTTTCTTCATAATATCGCGCATTTTCTTGCCGGCCAAGCCTGATGCCACCTGGCGGCGGATATCCCCGTCGGTTAAAATTCCGGCCATCTTGCCGGCCGCGTCAACCACTCCGACGCAGCCGAAGCGCACCGGGCGCCCCATGACCGCTATTGCCATCTCGAAAGTATCGTCTTCGCCGCATACCGGCACTTCGTCGCCCGAATGCATCAGGTCGGATACTCGTATAAGGGATGCCCCCAGTTTTCCGCCCGGATGCCAGTTCTTGTACATATCCGGCGTCAAGGCGTTCGCGTTCTCCAGCACCACCGTCAGAACGTCGCCAAGCGCCAAGGTCTGAACCATGCTGGTTGTCGGCGCCTTGCCGATTACGCAGCATTCCGGCACCGCCGGCATTACCAAGGAAACGTCCGCTGCCCGCGCCAGGGTAGAATCTGCCGCGCGAGTGATTGAAATCAGAGGGACTCCGAACCTTTTCGCATAGCCGACTATATCGGACAGCTCGCGCGATTCGCCGGAGTTCGAAATAGCAATTATTACTTCGTCAGAGGAAATAATGGACATATCGCCGTGCGAGGCCTCACCCGGGTGCAAAAAGAAAGCGCGGCTGCCGGTGCTGGACATGGTGGTCGCAATCTTCTTTGCAATATGGCCGGATTTTCCCATGCCGGTCACAACTATGGCGCCACGGCGTTTCAATAACAGCTCGATCGCTCGACCGAATGAAGGGTCGGCCAGCAGGGCGGCCTTTAAATCGGCAAGGCCCTTGATTTCCGTATCCAAAACTTGTCCCGCGATTTTGTTATAGTCGATCATTTGGGAATTCCTTTGAATTTGCCAGCCCGGCCTTCGCCTTGGCTCGCGCCCACTGCCTGCGCTTACGCTCGGCCGCGGGACCCTCGCGGCTACGGCGGGCACTCAATTTTCTCAAATTCGCGCTACGCGCTCATTAGCGAAAATTGGTGGTGCGAGTGAAGGGAATCGAACCCTCGCCCAAAGCTTGGGAAGCTTTTGTTCTACCATTATACTACACTCGCAATAAATAAGACTCTATACGATATAAAAATAAAATCAAATAAAAACTGGATTGCTTCGCCCTTTGGGCTCGCAATGACAATTTATACTGATTTGTCATTGCGAGGAGCGCGACGCGCGACGCGGCAATCCAGTCAATTTACTCAATACAGCAATTCACCGCTTTCCTGACCCAATCGCCCAGGAGTTTTACCGTGGATTTTCTTTCCGCGGCCTTGGCTACCGGGGCCGGAGCTGCTGCGGCTTTGCCTTTAGCCGCCGGTTCTGGAATCGTGCAGCCGCACGCGGGCGGCCTGTCACCCGTAGCCTCGGCGAAGGGTGAGGAATAGGGCAGAATATCGCCTTCTATCTTCTTCACCCCGTCCAAATCTATCAGCCCCATATTTATCCCCCAGAACAAGGAGTACAAATCATAAGCCTTGCCGTACAGATTTCGGGCCTCCGAGCGCTTTCCCGCCATATTCGCTTTGTCGCCGACCTCTTTCAACCGCATGCTGGCGGCCAGCAGGTGTTTGGAAATGCACCATACTTCCGCGCCGTCATGGCCGTCGCGATTCACAATGCGCTTCATCAATTCGCTGCGCATTTCGCGAACGGTGTTGATAAGGTCGTAATATCCGGGCTTATCCGTCTTTGCTCCGCTGAAAAAGAAATGCTCTTCCAACGACACCAAGTTCATCAGCGCGATGGATAAGTCCTGGTCGGACGACAAGTCCAAGGGATTGGCCTTTTTCTCCGCGTCGGCTTTTTCAATCAATTGTTCCAAGGTTAACTTTTTCTCTTTTTTGGGCATAGCATTGTCCTTTTAGCAATCCAATATTATTAAGAAAATTATCGTTGCCAGCAGCAACGCGCCGACAGGCCACACGACTTTCTGAAACGGAAACCAAGATTTCCCGCCGTTTTTTTTCTTTATATTCGCATGCCACATCGCGCCCAGATAGAACGCGATAGTGCCGGCGATTATGCCCAAAAGGAACTTGTCGATTCCCCACAATGTGCAAGCGCCGAAATTCACGCTCGGCAGCAGGTACACCCCCGCCAGCAGGCCGTAATACAGAATAAACGGCGCGACAATCTGCCAGAAAACGCTGTTTACGCCGCGCTTTTTCAACCAGCCTGCGGTCCAAAAGAAAACGGAAAGCGTCAGTCCCCCTGCCCATATTCCGGTTATCACATCGTCGACGCCCAACAAGCGCATTCCTTCCAGCCCGGCGCCGATCGCGACCGTGCAGACAGGGCATACGGCCGCCGCCGGCAGCGCAAAAAGCATAGCGCAAAGCGCGAATAGCAAACTTTTCTTCATATCTCTTCCTTTAGATGGGCAGAATAGCAGATTGCGGAGCAGGGCGTCAATTGAATAATAGACCTTGAACCTAGCAAAAATTCCTGATAATATAATTGCTGAGGTTCAAAGCCTCTCACAAGCGTCCAATGGACGAAAACTCCAACCCGGGTTGGGGGTATGCTGAATATATTGAATAAGCATACAATTCTTGTGATTGCTTTGAACCCCCAACCACCTTAATCTCTCTCCTGATAGTTACGGTGGTTTTTATGTAGTTGGAAGATGTCAGAATAAGTCGAACGCAGCGCGTTGCGTTCCGTGATTTTCCTGTTCTTTCAACTACATTTCGCTATGGTTGGAAGGTGTCGGAATATATTGAATACGGCACACGGCAGTAAGAAGCCGCACGGGTCGCTCCAGCCAACTTTTACAATTTCCTGGCCGCTCTTAAATGAGCGGATCTGGCGCGGGGATTCGCCGCTATTTCTTCCGCGGACGGTTTTATCGTTCTCAGCGGTCGGAACGGGGCAGTTATGTCCGGCGCAGGCAATCGCGGATCGCCTTTGACCTCGGTCCATTCGCGGAATTTATTTTTAACCAGACGGTCTTCCAAAGAATGAAAAGTCACGCACGCGCAGATGCCCCCGGGCGCCAGCAACTTTGGCACCGCGTTCAGCGCTGTTTCAATCTGGCCCAGCTCGTCATTCACCGCAATTCGCAAGGCCTGAAATACCGGCGCGATATCTTTCGGATTATAAATCAGATCGCGCAATTCGAGCGTCGTTTTCGGCAGTTTCTCTTTCATTGCGATCGCAATCGGCATTGCTTTTTTAACATCGCCATAATCGCGCAGGATTCGCGCAAGTTCCGCGGGGGATGAATTTTCAATTAACTGCGCCGCCGTCATTCCCGCGTCAGACATCCGCATGTCCAACGGAGCGTCAAACCGCCATGAAAAGCCGCGCTGGGGAGTATCGATTTGCATGCTCGACACGCCGAAGTCAAAAACTATATGATTTACGGTTTCGGTAAGATTTCCGATTTCTGAAAACGGCGAGTTTATGAATTGAAATCTGTCGCCGACTTGTCCGCCGGAGCCTTGGCGAAGGTGGAACTCGCGGGCGAAAGCCCTGGCTGTCGGAATGACAGACGGGTCGCGGTCAAACGCAATTACGGCTGCGCCGCGTTCCAAGAAAGCGCGAGAATACCCTCCCGCGCCGAACGTCGCGTCGATAATCGTCTGGTCGCGGATATCTCCCAGCGTCGCCAGCACTCCATCCAAAAGAACCGGAATATGTTTCATAGGGATATTATAAACGGAAATTAGCAATTAGCAAAGAGCAAATAGCAATTAGGACTATACACAAGATAATTGCTATTCTAGTATACTAGAATAGTAAAGGTTGCCAGAAACAACTTTTAATACTTGCGCTAAAAAATAAACGCGCAAAGCGCGTTTATTTTTTCTTTTCTATCGGAACCTGCAACTTTTGCTTCGGATAGATCAAGTTCGGATTCTTGATATCATTCTTTTCCACGATCAAGGTATATCTGACGCCTTGCCCCAAAAAGTTCCGCGCGATTATCCACAGAGAATCGCCGCGGCGGACGGTATACCAGGTGTCATCGCCCGGCAGCATTTCAGGCATTGTGAACTTATGCTTTATAGTATGGGCCTTGTTGCCTTCGCCGTCATGCAGGCGCACGCGCAGGGTATATTCTTTGCCCGGCTCCAGAGTTCCGATATCCGCGCCTATGCCGAAATTCTTGTGGTCCGACACGCGCGTCATTCCGACCGTATTGTTGTCCAGGCTCAATGTCACGCGGGTCCGCGGAATCGCGGTGCCTTGGACCACCATGCGGCCGTTCTCCAAGTAATCGATCTTGCTGACGGTCAAGTCTCCGCTTTGCAGCTTCGGTTTTTGCAGAAAGCGCGAGCCGTCCTTGGTCATCAGAAGCGACATGGAGTTTCCCACGCCTTTTTCAGAAATATAAACGAAGACGTCTTCCTTGGAATCCCGCGCTTGTTCCACTCCGGAAAGGCGGATGACATAATTTCCGGCCGCAAAGGTTTTGGACGGAGAATAAACGAACTCTCCGCGGGCGTTGGTCTGCTCGGTCGCGACCATCTTGCCGTTGATTTTGACCGAAACGCCGCTGCCGGGCAACCAGCGACCGGCAATCATAATCTTGCCTTCCGCGTCGATGCGAACCATATCGAAAGTCGGAATATCGGCCTGTACCGCTTCCGCCTGAACCGGATTGATGATCGGCTCGGGCACTTTCGGCACGAAGCAGCGCGGAACCAAGACCACGTATATCAACATAAACGTAACCGCGATCGCGCAAAGAATCGGGAACCAATACTCCGCCACTACGCGGTATTTCTTTCGCGCGTTCGGCTGAGGCTGCGCGGTTTTCTTTACCGCTGTTGGCCGCGACGGGATGGCCTTGGCGAACAAGCCCAGTTTCCGCAGCAGGCGGGCGGCGGCGGTGCGCCGGCGCGCCATCCAGCTATTCTGGCGGCTGACGGCCTCACTGATCATTGCGGAGGTTGATTTCTTTGTCTTGCCGAAATCGGCAAAGCGTTCTTTTTTCTTGAACCACATAGGCGAGCCCTTTCCTTTGGTATAAATTCCTTCAAACTCTCCCGCCCCTCGCGGCCAGAATAGCCAAAATAAATTTCTATGTCAATCAGTAATATGATATAATTTCAAAAACGAGGTGGGCCATGAAGAAAATCGGAATTATGACGACGGGCGGGGATTGCAGCGGACTGAACGCCGCGATTATGCGCTTGGTCGCGGGCGGGATGAAGCGCGGGCATCAGATGTTCGGCATAGTCGACGGCACGGACGGGCTGACCAGTACGCCGCCCGGGATAATCCCGCTGACCGCGGGCAGCCTGCCGGCCGAAGATTCCCGCATCGCGGGCAGTTTCTTGCGCAATGGAAACGCCAATACGAAAAACTTCGAGACCGCGGCAAAGACGGGAAAACAGAAAGAATTCCGAGGCCAAATAAAGAAATCCCTGGAAAAAATGGGCTTGGACGCGCTGGTCATAATCGGCGGTAACGGCAGCCTTTCGCTGACGCACACGCACCGCGAAATCTACGGCGACGTCCAGCTTGTATGCATTCCGAAAACTATAGATATGGATATTCCGCTGACGGACAGGACGCTGGGCTTTGACACGGCGATGCAGCAGTTGGCGGCCTATTGCGACCAGCTGATGCTGACTGCGCGCAGCCACCACAGATGGTTCGTCGTGCAGGCGATGGGGCGCGACACGGGGCATCTGTCATTGCATGCCGGGGTCGCATGCGGGGCCGACGCCATACTTATCCCGGAAATAAAATTCAAGGCGGAAAGCCTGGCAAAGCATCTAAAGAAGTCTCCGCGCGATTACGGCATAATCATAGCGGCCGAAGGAATCCGCTTGCGCGGACATTCGGGCGCGGCCGCGGATATGATCGCGAGGGAGCTTAAAAAACGCGGGTTCGCAGTGCGCGCCGCATTTCCCGAGCATATCCAAAGGGCAGGGGATACGACCGCGGCAGATAGAATCCTGGCATCGCGCTTTAGCGAGGCGGCCCTGGACGCGGTCGATAATAACGAGACTTACGTGATGACGTCATTGTTGGACGGCGCGGTCAAAACAGTGCCACTGGCGGAAATGTTCGCGGCGGGAGAGCTGACAGAGGACGCGAAAATCCCGGACATGATGGTGTCGAATTCGTTCGTCCCGCCGGATCATCCCTTGCTGAGCGCGGCGGTTTCCCAAGGCGCGTATGTCGGTGAAATCAAGTGAGCCTTGTACGCAAAAACTTCGATCTGGTTTTCTTTCCGGCCGGAATCGTCGCGCTGGCGGCGGCCTTGCATTTTCTTGGCATCGGGGAAGTATCTTTGCTGGAATTGGGAGCGGTCCTGGGTGCGGTAATCGCGCGACCTTTGCTGAAGCGCGAAAAAATATCGGGAATGATTCTGGGTATTGCCGCAAATATTTTATTCATTTTTTATTTTATGAAAATACATCTGACGGGCCAGATTATATTGTCCGCGTTTTATCTGGCGCTGAATTTTGCCGGAATTTATTCATGGATGCGCCTGGATAAAAAGACTCATAAATTATTGCGTCCGACATTTCTGCATCCGATGTGGCAGGCGGGCGTAATGATTGCCATTGCCGCGGCCGTTGCGGTCGGCGCGGGCACGCGCGGCACGATCGGATCGCTTGATTATTTCGTAATGGCGACGGGAATTATCGGGATGATTCTGCTGGTCCGCAAGAAAACCGATGCCTGGGTTTCTTATATTGCCGGCGACACGGCAGGCTTGGCGCTGTTCTGGATGTCGGGATCCTATCTGATGCTGGCGGCGATGTTAGAGTATCTTTATACCGATTTTGCGGCGTTCTTCAAATGGCGGAAAGCATTTCGGAGAATCAAAAAAAGAAACGAAAAATAAGATTCTTATCCCCCTTGACGCGGGGATTTTTTTTACTATATTTTGAAACAAGCAATTAAGGAGTTTTAAAAAATGGCTAAAGTACTTGGAATCGACCTTGGAACGACTAACAGCGCGATGGCGTTTATGGACGGCAAGGACCCGAAGATTATCGAAAATGCCGAAGGTCAGCGCACTACGCCCAGCATCGTCGCCTTTACTACCGGCGGCGAGCAGCTGGTCGGCGTCACCGCAAAGAATCAGGCGGTGACTAACCCAACCAATACCGTATATGAAATCAAGCGCCTGATGGGTCTGCGCTTTGACAGCCCAGAGGTTAAAGAGATTCAAAAACACGTCCCGTATAAAATCGTCCCCGGAGATAATACCGGCGACGCCTGGGTTGAGATCGAAGGCAAAAAATATGCCCCGTCGCAGATTGCCGCGATGATTCTGGGCAAGCTGAAAAAGGACGCGGAAAGCTATCTGGGCGAGAAAATCACGGATGCGGTCGTTACCGTGCCGGCTTATTTCAACGACGCGCAGCGCCAGGCGACGAAAGACGCGGGCCGCATCGCGGGCTTGAACGTTCTGCGCATAGTTAACGAGCCGACTGCGGCCGCGCTGGCGTATGGCTTGGATAAAAATAAGAACGGAACCGTTGCGGTATACGACCTTGGCGGCGGAACTTTCGACATTTCGATTCTGGAAATCGTGGACGGAGTGTTCGAGGTTAAATCCACCAACGGCGACACCTTGCTGGGCGGCGCGGACTTTGACGCTCGTATCCTGCAGCATCTTACATCGGAGTTCAAAGCGCAGACCGGCATCGATTTGTCCGGCGACAAGCTGGCGGTGCAGCGCTTGAAAGAAGCCGCGGAAAAAGCAAAAATCGAATTGTCGTCCAAAACAACCACCGACATCAACCTGCCGTTCCTTACCGCGAACGCGTCCGGCCCGGTGCATTTCAACACTACGTTGTCGCGCGCAAAGCTGGAGTCCCTGGTTGCGGACCTTATCGAGCGCACGATCGAGCCTTGCAAGAAAGCGCTCCGCGATGCCGGCATAGAAAAGTCCGCTATAAACGAGGTCATCTTGGTCGGCGGGCAGACCCGCATGCCAAAGGTTGCGGAAACGGTCAAAGAATTCTTTGGACGCGAGCCTCACAAAGGCGTGAACCCCGACGAAGTCGTGGCGCTGGGCGCGGCGATC
>Ga0082212_10000944_pt1 | contig 42802 bp, 30 predicted proteins | sample TergutNt197P3_FD_71548 | JGI IMG/M metagenome (GOLD analysis project Ga0082212, IMG submission 71548) | Neocapritermes taracua P3 segment gut microbial communities from Petit-Saut dam, French Guiana - Nt197 P3 | ecosystem: Host-associated > Arthropoda: Insects > Digestive system > Gut ...
TTTTGTAATATCCTTCAAGCTTTTTAAATAAAGCGTCCAGTTTAAGGCCGATTTTTAATTCTTTTTTTTTCACCCGCCGGTATCAGACGTGCTGCCAGCAGCGGGGTAACGGTAAAGGAAACAACAATCGAAAAAATCGTAGAGATAACTATTGCATAAGCAAAATCGCCGAGGATTTGCCCTATTGGCCCTTTCATACTGCCCAGAGGCAAAAACACTGCAACGTTGGTTCCCGTTGATGCGATAACAGCCATAATTACTTCCTTGGTTCCTTTGGAAGCGGCATCAACGCAGGGTAGACCGTTTTCCTTGTGCCGGAAAATATTTTCAAGAACGACAACCGAATTGGCAACCAGTGTACCAACGGCGCAGGAAAGTCCCATAAGAGAAAGTACGTTGATGCTGATGTTCATAAACTGCATAACAAAGAAGGTGGATATTATCGAAAACGGCATGGAGACGGCAATGATAATTGTCGAGCGCCAATCGTGTAAAAAGAACAAAAGAACCAGGCCGGTAAGAACAATACCAAGGACAAGGTTGCTTAATGTATCGTTCACGGAATTCCGGACAAAACCAGCATCCTCCCTGATAACATTAAGACGTACCCTGTTCCCCGAATTTCGCTCTATCCTTGGAAGAAGCTTTATAATGCCGTCAACAACGCTGACACTGTTGGCGGTAGGATTTTTCGCTATCCTCAACAGAAGGGCGTTTTCATTCCGGCCGCCTGCTTCTTTATCCAGAAAAATCGTTTTTTCGCGGACATGGGTTTGTGAATCAAAAACATCGGCAAGCTGGCGGAGTTTAAAAACACCTGCACGGGTAGGTATGTCAATATCTTCAATTTCTTCTATAGAAGAGAATTCACCCTTAAAGCGCACGGGAATATCCTGATTATCGAAGACAAGGTTACCGCTTGGTACTTCCAAATTGGCCCGCGCAATAATACCGGCTATTTGTTCTACCGGCAGAAAGCGTTCAAATACAGACGTACTATGCAGTTCAACGCGGATTTCCCTTTCTTCGCCTACCGAAAGTTCAACGTTGCCGACCCCTGTTACCTGGGAAAGCTGATCCTTGACCACTGTAGAGGCATATTCGTACAGTTCCGTACCGCTCATGTCCCCTTCGATAATGATCTCCATAACCGGCATTGCGCTGGCTAAATCCACTTTGGAGACAACAGGTTTTCCCGCTCCGGCGGGAAAGTCGGCAGCAATGGCATCTACCTTATCCTTTACTTCCTGGACGGCGAGGTTTTCATCTTTTCCATCCTTAAACCGGATGATAATCATGGAAACACTGTCCATTGAATAGGAGGTTATGGAATCAATTTCGCCGATGGAAAAAATCTGGTCTTCTATTCTTTTGGTAATCTGGGTTTCTATGGACTGCGGACTTGCCCCTCCGTATATTGTTTGTACAGATACTACAGGGACCGCTATGTCAGGCAATAAACTTACCGGCAGGGTAAAATAGGCAAGAAGTCCGAAAATTATCAGGGCAAGGCAGCCCATAAGAATCGTTACCGGCCTTTTAATGGAAAGGTCAACAATGTGCGAACTCGCACCGAGGTTCGAATGAACCGAGGTTCCCCTCTGCATAACAGCTCCTTCTAATGCCCGGGTAGAATAGCCGGAACGATATTGAGCATGGACTCTTCGCTAATCCGGGTTACCCCTTCACTTACGATGATGTCCCCTTCGGAAAGGCCGCCGGTAATTTCCAGACGCAGGCCTTTTTCTTCTCCTGTCTGTACAGCAACCTGACGTGTCCGGGGTAGCGCTGGTTCCGGCTGCTCCGAAGATTCCGCAGGTGTCGAAGACACCGGTTTATCAATAACAAAAACAACTGGTCCTTTTTCGGTCTGTACAATTTCCCGGCGTGAAAGAACAATTGCCTTTTCGTTTCGGTAAGTTTCAACAGCGATATCTACGTTTATTCCGCTGACTAACCTGTGGTTTCCGCCTGCAAAAGATGCAGTAACAGGAAAACTTTGTTTCTGGCTGTCCATAATCAGTGAAACCTGGGTTATGCGGCCTTCAATAATTTGCCCTTCCTGATTTCCGCGGGTAAGATCAATAAATGCCCGCGCTCCGGCCTGTATCCGCTCAATTTCTTCTGCTCCTACATACAGCCTTGCCTCAAAACCGGTACTGTTTGACACGGTAAAAAGTGGTGTTCCTGCCCGTACATTCTCGGTTGCACGAACATTTATTTGTGTAATCGTTCCCGATATGGGCGCTTTAACATACACCATGTCATTGGCAGCTCTGAGGTTTGTCGCACTTATCTCATATTGCATTCTGACAGCGTCAAAATCCTGCCTGGAAACATCATTGCTTCTGAATAAAAAACTTGACCGGTTATAAGCAGCCTGGGCGTTTGAATAAGACAGGGATGCCTGCTGCAATACTCTGTTGTCTGACGAAAAGGACACAATAACAGCGCCCTGAACGACCGTATCGCCGACATTTACCGAAATGTTTCTGACCACATCGTCCAGGCCGGCAAAGGCTGTTGATTCCGAACTGGCCTGAATAAGGGCGGGATACTTCAGGTATACCGAAAAATCTTCTGTTTTAATTTCCCGTATACTGACCGGCTGTCCGTTTTCTGCATGAAGCTGTTCCATGCTTGCCGCATCGTCTTTTTTCCCGCAGCCGGAAAAAACCAGAAGTGCCGAAAAACCAAGGATAAAGCAAATCATTCTCCTTACCATAATTAAACCTCCAAAAAAATGTTCCAAAAACAAAAGATACAAAATAAACATTTTTAACACTTGACATATATAAAACAAATGTAACATAATTTATTATTCGGTCAAGAGCTTTTTTTAAAAATAGACAGACCGTAAATACTGTTAAAGGTGTTACAAAGAGGAAAATATGTTACAAAAATCAGGTAAACCAAATCGTCAGGTAGAGCGCACCAAATCATGGATTTTTGAAGCTGTTATGCTTTTAATGGACGAAAATTCCTACGATAAAATTACCGTCTCGGACATTTGCGAAAAAGCGGGCGTTGCGCGGCCGACTTTTTACCGCAACTATAATGATAAAGATGATGTTGTTTTTGAATACCTGATGAATTCTTTTGGTACTGAGTTATTGAATATGGAAAAAAGCCAAAAAGACGACAAGCAGGATATTATCGTACTTATGTTCGATTTTAAATTTATGACCAAACATCAGAAAAATCTGAAAAAAATCCTCGCCGTTGCCGATATCGAAAACCGTATTTTCCGCGAACTGCAGAAATATCCGATTTCCTTTATAAAACATTACAAGTCAAAACTTACTACACATGAATACCTGGTATGCCGTTATAAATTGTGTTTTCAGATAACCGGCAGTCTAAGGGTAATTTTTGACTGGTTTGTAAACGATATGCCAATGCCGATTGAAAGTATTGTGGAAATGCTTAATGCAATGAATATTCCCAAGGTTGTTCAATACCGCAATATTCCAAGCATTGTTGTGCGTATTAAAAAAGAATAATGGGGATAATCCGCAAAAAGCATTTTCTATAAGGCAAATTCCCCGGCAAAAACAGCTTTATCAAAAAGTTTAATGTTGTCGTAACGTTCTCCGTCGCAAACAAAAACCGTTGGAAGTTTTAATTCCGATGCAAGAGAAAAAACGATGCCACCCTTGGCGCTGGAATCGTATTTTGTAAGAATTACTCCGTCCAGAGCAACCGCTTCGTGGAAAATTTCTGCCTGGGCAAGTGCGTTACGGCCCGTTGTAGCATCCAGCACAAGCCATTTAATGCAGCGGTTATTGTCAGCACCCGGCTTTTCTCCGAGCTTATTTTCCAGCACACGGTCGATTTTTTTAAGTTCTTCCACCAAGGCAGTTTTTGTATGCATACGCCCTGCAGTATCGGTAATGATCAGATCTCCGCCGCCCGCAAGGGCAGCTTCCACAGCATCGTAGACGACTGCTGCCGGATCGCCTCCCTGTTGATGAGCCACCACGCGGATTTTTAACTTTTCGCCGTGGATCTTAAGTTGATTTATTGCACCGGCCCTGAATGTATCAGCCGCCGCAAGGATCGGTTTTTTTCCCATGGAAAAATAACGTGAAGCAAGTTTTGCGGCTGTTGTTGTTTTTCCCACTCCATTTACACCCAAAAGAAGAATTACCTTTATATCACTTTTTGATGTCTCTTTTTGACTATTCGATGTATATCCGGCCTGAGCATCCGGATCGGCAGAGAGGAGTTCGTCTTTCAGAAGTTGTACAAATTGTTCCATTAAATGTGTTTCTTCATGTATTTTTTCTTTTTTTGCAGCAAGTTCCAGACGTTCAACCAGTTTCATCGCAGGAGCTGCACCAAAGTCTCCCTCCACCAAAAGGTCGGCAAGGTCGTCGAAAAAGGTCTCCGGCAGAGAATGGCCGAAACTGAAAAAACTTTTTACTTTACCGGCAAAATTCATACTGTACTCCGTTATTCCCAGAGGGGAATAGATTCTTTACTTGCTGCATGGACATAGATACCCATACGAATCAGTGTTTCTGCAAGAAAAACTCCTGCAGCGATCCAGGAACCGATAGAGATATTATAGGAATAGCCGTACAATTGATTAAGGCCATACGTAAAAAAAGCTACGGGCAATGCAACCCAAAAACGGCCGTAAGCGCTGTAGAATTCCCGCCGTTTGTCTTCTACGGGTTTATCATCCTTGCCGGGCAGTTTTCTCGGCTTAAGGGTAATGATGCGGACATCATCCCCAAAAACGCCTTTTACAATTACTTCTCCTGTAAGGCCATCGTCGGTTTCCACTCTAATATACCGGTACTGTCCTATCGGCACATAAACAGAAAAAAACCGCTGCTGTATTTCAGCCTGAGGAAAATCGTGTCCGTTTTCATCCCCAATTGAATGTGTCTGAGTTCCATTTGTTGTCTCTTTTTCGTCTGCTGCTTTATCAATTTCATCAGCAGCCTCAACTGTATCCCCTTCTTCAGTCCTGGCCGTTATAATATTTCCGCCAAGATACATTGCTCCCATATAAAAAGAATCGCCCGGTCTGCCCAGGTTTATACCCAGCATTTCCATAATAAAAGGTTTCAGTACCAGGGCGATTTCTTCCGAATCTCCTCCTTCCAGCTCCATTTCTTTTTCGATGCTCTGGTAATTTTCAGCGCTGGCCCTGACAGTAACCGGACCGGGGGCAAGTTCGACCGTATCTCCGCTTTTTACAAGCCGTCCATTTACTTCCAGTTGTGCATCATCCGGTTCGGCAGTTAAACGAAGCTGAGCCGGAGGTGAATTTACCAGCGCTGTTAAAAAACGGCTTTTTAGCTCATCAGCTGCGGTATTTACATCTTCCTGTGAAAATATGGTTTCATCTTCATAAATAAAAGAAGCGCCGCGTGTAAACAAACGGAACTCTGCAAAAATGCGTCCATACACAATGCGGAACTTTCCTTCCAAAAATGCATCAGCATTGTTGGTCCTTAAAAAAGCTTCTTCTCCCCCTCTTCCCGGCGGAACAGGAAAACTGCCTTTGGTATTTTGTTCGCTTATTATAAACAGGGGTTTATCTGCAATAAATGGTCTTTCTTTTTCCGCTGTTTTGTACGTCGCTTCCAATTCCCGTAATTCATGATCGATTCTTTTTATTTCTTTTTTATATTTCCAGTTTGCTGTTCCCTGGAACAACAAAGTATCTCTTTCTGCACGTTTTGCCGCAAGAGCGGCAGCCGCCTGATGACTTGCAGCTATTATGGCGAATTCTTCATAACGCGAGATTTCATCACTGTTCCTTACCCTGTGATGTATACGGCCGAAATCCAAAACAAGTTCTCTTTGCAAGACAGAACCGAGTATCTGCTGTCCCGGAGGAAGTTCAGAAACATCAAAAGCGGTAATACACAGAATAAATTCGTTGTTTACACTTTCGCGCTTTTCTTCTTCCTTTTTACCCAGAGCAAAAAGAGCGGAAGAACATACAAGGAAAAAAAACGCAAAGTAAATTGTACAACGGAATTGTCTGTGTAACAGCTTTATCCTGCACATGACTTTAGGTATTCCTCGATAAACATATCGATATCTCCGTCCATTACGGCCTGGATATTACCTGTTTCCGCTTTGGTACGGTAGTCTTTTACCATAGTATAGGGCTGGAATACATAAGAACGTATCTGCATACCCCATGATATATCTTTTTTTTCCTGGGCAAAGCGTTCGTTATCTTTTTCTTTTTCCAGCCGGTAATGTTCATACAGCCGGGCTTTAAGCATACTCATGGCGGTAGCCCTGTTCATTGTCTGACTCCGTTCAGTCTGGCAGGCTACAACAATTCCGGTAGGAAGGTGAGTAAAACGTACGGCACTGTCGGTCTTGTTTACATGCTGGCCGCCGGCGCCGCCCGAACGATAGGTATCCACACGGAGATCTTCGGGACGTACTTCCACTTCAATTGAATCATCCAGTATTGGAAAAACATAGGCCGATGCAAAAGAAGTATGCCGCCGGGCATTGGAATCAAACGGAGAAATTCGTACCAACCGGTGAACCCCGGATTCACCTTTTAGCCAGCCAAAAGCATAGTCCCCTTCGATCCTGCATGTAGCGGATTTTATGCCCCCTTCGGCTTCCAGCATATCAACTTCTTCTACAGAAAAACCGCGCCGCTCTGCCCAGCGCGAGTACATACGGTACAGCATTTTTGACCAGTCGCAGGCTTCTGTTCCTCCTGCCCCGGAGTGAATGGTAAGGAAGCATCCGTTTTGATCTACTTCACCGGACATCAGTTCCACTAGATTGAGTTTTTCATACCGTGACACAAGCACATTAAGCGTCGACTCAATTTCCTGACTTTGGGATTCATCCTTTGCTTCATTGGCAAGTTCCAGCAGCGCCGAAAGATCTTCGGCTTCTGCCTTAAGATTTTTCCAGGGCTCATAGCGGTTTTTCAGGGCTTTAAGTTCTCCCATTACTTTTTCCGCTTTTGATGGATCGTTCCAGAATTCCGCTTTGCCTGATTCTTCTTCGAGCTGCTGAATGTGTTCTTTTAGTGTTTTTCCCGAACCTTTTTGAGGCTGTTCAAAGACGCCTCCAGGCATCGAGGATTTTTGCGGAAAGTTCAGCTACAGGGCTTCCCAATTCTAATAATATCATTGGCAACTCCGTTATTCGATTACTTGGTTACCGGCGAACCGGCCGTGTTGGTCTCCGCACCGGTGCTGTCTGTACTGCCGGCGCCGGCTTAGACGCAGTTGTTTCTCCGCCCTTGGCAACAAGACGCCGCCATTTTTTTTCCTTCAGTGTCGAGAGCACCAGCGTTCCGTCTACGGGAAATTGAAATATTCGGATCCTGTCAAAAGCATCGGTAGAACGATCCAGATCCCGTTTCAGACGGTTAAGCGTTTCCGGTGATATGGCAGTAGATTCCCAGAGACCCCGCTGAACCTTGTCAAAACCGTACTGAATGAGTAATTCTGCAAGCTCTTTTGCCCTGCTCTCTCCGCCCGGATCAACAGCAATGGAAACAAACATACGTAAGGTATATCATACCATTTTTAACCATAGTGGTAAAGGCTATAATTCCAAAGAATCAGGCAAATGGACATTTTACTCGACTTTAAACCGCGAAACTTCCTTTACCAACATACCTATATTTTCCCTGTTTTTAACACTCAACTCATTAACGCGATTTACTGCAATGTTAATTTGCTCCGCACCGGTGGCCATTTCGTTCATACCTCCAGTAATCTCCTGTGTTACCATTTCAAGATTTCTGCCTTCATTAATCACTTCTTTTGAACCGTCCAGCATTTCTGAAGAACCGGATTTTACCTGATTAGTTATCTCGTTCACATGACTAATTGCATCCAGAACCTGCTTGCTCCCCTGGCCCTGCTCTTCCATGGCGTTGCGGATATTCTCTTCCTGGTCAGCAACAATTCTAACTCCGGAATCAATAGCTTCAAATTTTTTCAGTACATTATCTGCGGAAACTATGATCTTGTCGATAGACTCCTTAATTTTCTTCAGCACACCGCTGATTGTCTTGGATTGTTCACCAGAACTCTCCGCCAGTTTACGGATCTCATCGGCAACTACCGCAAAACCTTTTCCGGCTTCCCCGGCATGGGCCGCTTCAATCGCCGCATTCATGGAAAGTAAGTTGGTTTGACTGGCAATATTTTCCATTACCAAATTGATTTCCAGCAAACCTTCCGATTCCCGTGCAATTTCCTGTATATCCGAAGCCACATCCTGAAGCCCTGTACGACCTACCTCGGAAGCTTCCAGCAGACCCTTTACATTGGCATCGTTTTTTACGAGGGTATTGGTTACCGATTGAATATTGGCCAGCATCTCTTCAATTGCAGATGACGACTGGGCAACGCTTAAATTCTGTTTTTCAACATGCGTATTTAGCTTGTCAATATTGATGGTGATCTGCTCCATGGTTGCATTTGTTTCAGTTACAGAAGCGCTTTGATTGATAACACGGCCCTGAATGTTTTGAATAGTGGCGGTAATCTCGTTAATTGCTGCAGCAGTCTCTGTCATATTGTTGGCAAGTTCGGTGCCGATTGCAGAGAGTACATTCGCTTCTTTTTTAATGGCAATAACCATGTTTTTAATCTTTTCCAGAGTTAAATTAAAATAATAGGCCATAGCGCCAATTTCATCTTTACTGCCTACAGCAAGCACTCTGGTCAGATCCCCTTCTCCTTCGGAAATTTCCCTGAGCATTCCCACTGCAGTTTTAATGGGCTTTAGTACAACGAACCAATTACTTACAGAATTCAAAACAATAGAAATCAACAAGACAATAAAAGCTGCAATAATAATTTTAACTATTTGCTCATCCCTGTTATGGGCAATAATGTCCTGTATAGAACTCATTTCTATACCGATAAATAATATCCCGATTACAGTATTGGTATTGGGGGCAATAATCGGACTATATTCAGAAAGATAATCGCTGCCAAGAATAACAACTGTTCCCGTATATGATTTTTTGGACTCAATGGTAACGAATGCAGCGCTCCCCGATCCAAGAAAAGTATCAACAGCCCGTTTTCCGGAATTATCGGTAATACTGGTAGCAATCCTGCGGTAATCATTTCCTTCTTTTACAAAAATTGTCGCTACTATACCCATACTTTCAGATAACGTGTCAATAATATCATATTGATATTTAAGTGAATTACCATTTTGATCTAAAAGATCGTTATCTATAAAAAGAAAATCACCGTATACCTGATACAGCTCATGTTTAAATGAATTCATGTCGCCTCTTAGCTTATGTTGACCCATGAGGATTGCAGTTTCGAGACTCAATTTATCTATAGAAAAAACACTCATAACCGCCATCACCAAAATAGCGACAATTACAAAAATGGCCGAAATTCCCGATACTTTAACAAGCAAACCTTTGCCTGTTACTTTTTTATCATGTATAGAGCTCAAAACAGTTCTCCTATTTTATGGATAAACACGCATGAAATTTTATCATTTATTAGCTTATTTAAATATAATACAGATATTATCCACTCTGCAACTCTGTTTTATCAATTAACCCAGAAAGCTTTTCTACAATTAACTCGTAATTCAAGTGATCAATATTATCACGCAGCCAAACCGCCAACCCGTCGTCTGATTCATACTCATAGCTGTCAATTTCTGCCATTACCTCATCAATCTTTTCTATGTCATAGTTTTTACAGGCATCCAGAACTTTATACAATAACTCCGTCTCCGGTTTGTCTTTCCTTGGCCTGGGGTTTTCCATACCCGTTCCAAGCAATTCTTCAATATCATCCACCAGCTTCCCGGCAGTTTCTATAAAAGCCCGGTTATTGGCGCTTACAAAGTTAAAGTCTCCGGCCTTTGCCGCTTCTTCCAGAGCTTCCGCCCTGGCGCCCACCATGTCCGCATATATACCGTGACTGGAACCCTTTATTCCGTGAATGGTAATGGCATAATCGGCCAGACTGTTTTCACCTACCTCTTTTATCGTCTCAAGAAGCGGTCTGGTGTTTTTTGCGTAAGAGTCCAGTACCTTAATGAACAGTTCTTCGCGGCCGCCAAAATGATTGATACCTCTTGCAATATCCAAGCCGGTAATTGTCTTGTTGCCGATTCTTTTTTTATCGAATATCTGCTCGCTGACGCTGTTGTTTCGCCTGTCAATTCCACTTCGTCTTTCCTGCCCGCTACGGGTGTGTGGAAGTATTTGATTATCAACAAGCAATTTTTCCTGTTCCTTATCCCGTACCCATTCCCTGATAATAACATCAAGACGGGCTATTTCAACAGGTTTGGATATAAAAGCCTGAAAACCCCTGCTCAAAAACATTTCCTCATTTCCTGTAATGGCATTGGCTGTCAGGGCAATGATAGGTATGGTTTTTGCATATTCGGTTCCGATTTCTTCCCGTATTATTCTGGTGGCTTCGATTCCGTCCATGCCGGGCATCATGTGATCCATGAAAATCGCATTATATTTAACTTTTTCTTCTCTGATGGCATCTACGGCCAGTTGCCCGCTTTGTACACAGTCTACTTTCATCCTGTAAAGCGTAAAAATACCTTTTGCCACATCCAGATTGGTAGCATTATCATCCACTACAAGCACATGCGCATAGGGCAGACTGATATGATCAAATTTCAAATTCTCGTCACGCCGGACTGCCGAAAAACGGAAATTTTTCAGACTGTTTACAACATCAGAACCTATTATGGTATCGGATACATATTTTTGCTTTAGTTTAACCGTAAAAACACTGCCTTTCCCGTATTCGCTTTCAACATTGATCGAACCATCCATCATTGCCGCAATTTTTCGTGCAATAGAAAGTCCGAGACCGGTTCCTTCGATTTTGCGATTTGATATTTCATCAATCTGGGAAAAATCGGAAAATAAATTTTTTATTTCATCAGGTTTTATGCCAATTCCGGTATCCCGGACAGAAGCCAGAAGCCATGCTTTGTCTTCTTCCCTGTCGTAGCTAATATTTAATTCTATAAATCCTTCTCTGGTATATTTACAGGCATTGGATAGAAGGTTGTTTAAAACCTGTTTAACCCTAAGCTCATCTCCATAAAGAAATGAGGGAAGATTTTCGTTTATTTCAAGCCTAAATTCAATTGGTTTTTCTCCTATATACATGATGCTTTGGGTAACAGTATCGTTTATCAAACTTGGTAAATCATAATCCGCTTCTACGAGTTCAAGTTTTCCCGCTTCTATTTTGGAAATATCCAAAAGATCATTCACTGTAGAAAGGAGTGTAGAGCCGGCATTATATATCTTTTCAAGGTTCGCGTATGTTTTTTTATCTACCCCGCCTACTCCGAGAGCCAACTCGGACAGACCGATTACTGCATTAAGAGGGGTTCGCATTTCATGGCTCATTTTTGCAAGGAATGTACTTTTGGCAAACGACGCCGCCTCCGCCATTTCCTTTGCGGTAACCAGTTCAGTTATGTTGATTGCGTGCTGTAAGTGTACCTTTTCACCATTGGGCCAGTTGATATAGCAGTCAGAATGGCGGATATGCCACTCGAATTCTTCATCATATTCATCCCAAACGATAATTGAATCTTTCTCTTCGTTAAGGCGATAACACGGGCAGAAATCGCACATTTCGTCTTTATTGCGGAAGACTTTAAAACAATACGATCCAATCAAATCCTCATCCGTCTTTTCAAAAGCCTTCTTCATACAATCGTTGACAAAAAGGATTTCACCGGTTTCAGGAACATTGGCATATATGAATGCGTCAATGCTGTTTAAAATGCTTTCCAAGGAATTGGTGGTTGCATTTCTGAGTTTATCCATCTCGTTACGAACCAAAGCATTTGCAATAAGCAGGCTGCCCGAACGTATAATGGACTGCTCTGTCTCAGTATATAACACTTCATCATGGCAATTGTCATAACCGACATAACCCCAAAACTTGTCCCTTACGAACACAGGCACTACAAAGACAGAAAGTATTCCCTGAGGCGACAGCTGCTTTTGTTCTTCGGGAGTCATATTGCGTACCAGAGAGTTGACACAATCTCCCCGTGAAAGTATCTCCTCCCAGCCGGGAATACTTTCATCGTATGAAACATTTACTGTTAAATCTGTATTTATCTGCGATTCGGCGCCATTTAGCCATTCGTAAATTTGAGAACAATACAACTGCCCGTTAATGACATGGTTTTTCCACATACTTGAGCGGTCAGAACCCACTGCGCTTCCAATCATGCCCAAGCAACGACGCAAGTTATCATCAAAACTGTTATCTTCCGATTGAAGCAGTATACTTGCCGTTTGGTTTACTGTATTCAGCAGGGCATCACGCTTTTCGATTTCTTCCATCATTTCTTTGTGTTTGCGCAAATCCCTTCCATATCCCACAACTGCATAGTCTCCGTCATAGATAACACGGACAAGCGTCACCTCCAGGAGAATCGGTGTGCCATCCAGTCTTTGCATTGTGGACTCAAAGACACAGATACCATTTTCAAACGCTTCTTTAAGACATTGGCTGGCATGATCCGCTGTTCGCATCCCGTTAGGCTGAAATTCAGGAGTAAGCTCCAAAAAATGTTCCATATACTCATCTTTATCATTCATCCCAAAGAGTTTGAGAGCTTCTTCATTACAGTCGAATACTTTATAATTTTTATCCCACATATTGCAAATAAGCGGATTTTTATCCATTATAATTTTAATGCGTTCATTCGCTTCCCACGCTACCTTTTCTGCGGCCTTGTGATCCGTAATGTCTCTCCCTATTCCAAGCGAACCTATTACCTTGCCATCATCCTGTATCAAAGGAGTACTGTTTATTTCAAATAATCTTTTGGTTAAATCAGGATAAGTAAGCCATTCTTCCATTTTCATTGCGGAGTTTTCATTTACTATCTTATTGTCTCTTGTTATAAACTTCCTGGCCATTTCCTGATCATGCGGATAGATTTCGATTGGGGTTTTACCGATTATTTCCGATTCGGTACGGCCGGCTAAATCTTCAAGGGCCTTGTTACAGCTTGTATACTTTCCGTTTACATCTTTGCTGAACACCAAATCGGGCAGGGACTTATATATAACAGAAAGAGTTGTAGCCTGTTTTTTATACAATCGCTTTGTTTTTTGGATTCTTATCAATACAATAGAAAGGGCTACAAGAAACGAAAAAAGCATGGCTGCAAATACGGACAGATATACAGAACGCTGGTTGGCAAATCTTCTTGAATAATCATAAACACGGCTTGTCCAGCCTCTTACAATCATATCGGTATTGATGTAATTTTGGGCTTTACAAATTATTGAGCATAAAATTTCTTCGTTTTTATTCAGCCCGAAAAACGATTCTGTTGCCAGCCCATCGAAAATGATATTGGCTTTATATCCCGGCTTTTCACGATAATTTATCTGGGAAAGAAGCATATTTTCGGATGTCATAAGCAAGTCGATATCATCTTTTTCCAATGCGTTCAACGCCTCATCATGATTATAATAGCGAATGGTATTGGTACTGTTGGGGAACCATGTATTGTAAACCTTTTCGTAAGCGCTCCCTGCAACAACGCCTACAGTCGACCGCATTACCTGATGCATTTCAAGATTGGGATAGTCCGATTTTGACAAAAGCGCATAATAGGAAATAGCATAGGGCTGGTCAGTCCACAGAAATACATTTTTCCGTTCTTCGATGTAAAACAATTCCGTAACCAATGATACATCGCCAGTTTTAAGTTTTTCGAGTATCTCGGGCCATTTGGTATTTTTGGTAATCGCCACTTCAAACTCAATGCCGGTAAGCCTGCTTACTTCCTCCAGAATATCCAGCGCAATTCCCTGGAATTCTTTATCCCTTTCATTGTAAAAAGAGACAGGATAGTTAGTCGGCTCCAGGGCAATAGGCACTTTGGAACCCTTTGCAGCCAGACCGTCCAGATAGGCTCTTTCTTCGCCGGTAAAGGATCTGTCAAGCTCATACTTTGCATAATCATGACTGCCTTTTCTGTATAACTCATAAAGCTTATCAATCCCGCCTGCTTCGATATATTTATTCACAACAGAAATAACCGGCTGAAGTTCGGGATTTGCAGTGGTCATTGAAACCGGAGTATAAACAAGCGGAAAAAGGATATTGGAACGAATATCGGGATAATAAAGAAAATTGTAAGTTGCATTTGCGTCCATAACATACGCATCAATAATGCCGGATTCGAGTTTTTCAGCTGCATCCTGGATGCTTTGTAAATTTATGATTTCAAACTTCAACGAGGAGTACATATTCAGAATGAATTGGGCGGTAATGGTACCTTCAAGAAAACCAATTCTGAGCCCATTAAGATCGCTTTCCGCCTCAATGTTTACGAAATCCCCGTATGTGAAAACACCCAGCGAACGTTCCGCAATAGGATGTGTCATGTAATAATGTTGTATCCGTTCGGGCGTTGGGGTTAACTCTCCGGTAAAGTCAATCGATCCGCTGTCAATTCCGTTCTTTAAAACATCCCAGTCATGCATGTCCGGAACAAACGGGATGCCGAAAAGCCCGGAAAGCTGTTCGCAGAATTTAACTGAAAATCCCGCATACGTACCGTCAGGCAGGGCAAATGCTTCTGTTGAAGGCTCCATCCCAAAAGAAAAACTTTGTCTGACGGTCTTAAGCGCTTCTATTGCAGCGATCTCCTCGGCTGTTACACCGGGAATATCACTATATGATTGAATGGAATTAATGTCAAAAGTTATTTCTCTTGTTTCCTCGGTACAGTTCGCAATTATCAGAAGAGAGATCAGGATTAAAATTACTATTTTTATTGCATAACGGATATTATCCACTCTATATCTCTGTTTTATCTATTATATCCGAAAGCTTTTCTGCAATCAACTCGTAATTCAAATGATCTATATTATCACGCAGCCAAGCCGCCAACCCGTCATCCGATTCATATTCGTAACTGTCAATTTCTGTCATTACCTCATCTATCTTTTCTATGTCATAATTTTTACAGGCTGCCAGAACCTTGGACAATAACTCTATCTCCACCTTGGCTTTCCTTGGCCTGGGGTCTCCCATATCTGTACCAACCAGTTCTTCAATATCATCCACCAGCTTTCCGGTAGCTTCTATAAAAGCCCGGTTATTGGCGCTTACAAAGTCAAAGTCTCCGGCCTTTGCCGCTTCTTCCAAAGCTTCCGCCTTGGCTCCTACCATGTCCGCATATATGCCGTGGCTGGAACCCTTTATTCCGTGAATGGTAATTGCATAATCGGCCAGGCTGTTTTCACCCACTTCTTTTATCATCTCCAGAAGCGGCCTGGTGTTTTTTGCATAAGAATCCAGTACCTTAAAGAACAATTCTTCGTTGCTGCCAAAACGCTTAATTCCCCTTACAATATCCAGGCCGGCAATTGTCTTGCCAAAACTTCGCCTGTTGCTTTCTCTCAACTCATCTGAAACAGAACTTTGATCTTTCTCACTGCCGGCATCAGGAAATGTTTGTCCGTCCAGGATTACCTGTCTGTCAACATCCCACACCCATTCCCGGACAATAGCGTTAAGAGTGGCTGCTTCAATGGGTTTGGACATAAAAGCCTGAAAGCCATTATTCAAAAACATTTCCTTATTTCCCACAAGAGCATTGGCCGTCAGGGCAATGATTGGAATGTTTTTGGCATAATCCGTGTCTGTTTCCCGTATTATTCTGGTGGCTTCTACTCCGTTCATCTCCGGCATCATGTGATCCATGAAAATCGCATTGTACTTCTGTTTTTCCGAACGAATTATATCAATGGCTTCTTGCCCGCTTGTTACACAATCGACCTTTATCCCATAAAGCTGTAACAAACCTTTTGCCACATCCAGGTTTACAACATTGTCATCTACTACCAACACCTGTACATTAGGCAGCCTGTTACGCGACAATCGTAAATTATGTTCGCTTTTGTAGGCAGAATACCGGAATTCTTTCAGGCTTTTCGCAATATCCGGACCAATTACCTTATCCGTAACAGCCTTTTGACGGATTTTTGCTATAAAAACACTTCCTTTTCCGTAATCACTTTCCACAGTTATTGTACCATCCATCAACTCGACCAGTCTTTTGGTAATGGAGAGACCAAGGCCTGTTCCTTCAATCGTACGGTTGGATTCCGTGTTAATCTTGGAATAATCTGTAAATAAATTTCCTAAATTTTCCTTGCTAATGCCAATACCTGTATCCCGAACGGTGATATCTATCCAAACAGTTTTATCAGTCTGCATGGAATATATGCCCAGTTCTACCTTTCCTTCTTTGGTATATTTAAAAGCGTTGGACAAAAGATTATTGATAATCTGTTTGATTCTTAAATCATCACCGTATAAATTCGCCGGAAGATTTTCGTCGATATTCAATATAAATTGTATGGGCTTTTCCCCTATATGCATAACGGTTTGGGTAACAGTATCGTTAATCATACTGGAGATATCATATTCAACCGGTACAAGCTCGAGTTTTCCTGCTTCTATTTTGGAAATATCCAAAATATCATTAACCGTGGAAAGGAGGGTTAAGCCGGCATTGTATATTTTTTCCATGTTTCCAAGCACTTCCGAATTAATTTCGCCTGTTTCAAGAGTCAGTTCGGACAGACCGATAATCGCGTTAAGCGGGGTACGCATTTCATGACTCGTACTGGCCAGGAACCTGCTTTTGGCATTGCTTGCGCTTAAGGCTTCTTCAAACGCCGAATCCAGTTCGTCGGTAATTGTCTGAAGATTCCTTGTAATTTCGTAACGCAGTATTGCATAGGCGATTATCATACCGCCGGAACGCAAAACAGCTTGTTCGTTTTCGGGAAACAACCGTTCGTTGTGGCAGTCGTCATATCCAATAAAACCCCAGAATTGTTCCTGTACAAATACCGGCATCACAAAAATTGACAATACGCCCTGCGGTATTAAATGCGCCTGTTCCTTGGGAGGCATATCACGTACCAGTGTGTTAATGCAGTCGCCAAAAGACAACGCTTCTTCCCACCTTGGGAAGACCTCACTGTATGAAATATTAATTGTAAAGTCTTTACCGTGCTGCGGCTCGGCGCCTTCGGACCATTCGTATATCTGGGTACAGTGCAGTTCTCCGCTGATAAAATGATTTTTCCAAATGTAAATGCGATCGACATTCACGCTCTCGGCGATCATTCCCATACAACGTAATAAGTCATGTTCAAATTCATCGGTTGGTGCCCGCAGCAGAATACCGGCAGTAAGATTAACTACATCCAGCAGATTGCCAATTCGCCGCCGTTCATCCGTGATTCGCTGAAGATATAATATATTGGCGCTAAGGGAATTTCGCATGTCCCGTATTGTCCGGGAAAGTATACCGATCTCGTCATCACGATCGGAGCCAAATATTTCGATATCCTCTTTTTTGGATTCCGATACGCTTTGAGTTAATCTGGAGAGCGGCATAAAAATAAGCCGCTTCATTAGGGTACTTTCCCCTGCCATGTATAAAAACACCGACAACAGGAGGGCTGCCACCAGAGGCAGCAGATTAATAATATCGGTAACCCCGTTCAGCAACTCGTTATTGTAAAAAATAACGACCGACCAATCCGAGTTAACGATAGGCGCAATGGATACATGTTCATAAGTTCCCTTCGTCAGCTTGACAACTTTTGCATGTGCGTTACTGGTAAAATGACCAGTAATATCCTTTAGATAGTCTTTAACAACAGAGACGAGTACAGGATCATCATCTACATCATGTATATGTTTTTTGTCTTCTTCACCATAAAGTTCGGAATAAACGCTGTCCATCAGAATTACACCGTGTTTATCAACAACATATCCTATAAGGTCTTTGTTGCCATAAGGATCAAACATCTCATTAACCAAAGCTTGAATTGGCAGCCCGGAACCAATTACACCTGCAATGTTTCCGTTTACCGTTAGCTTGTGATTTATCAGCAGTTGCCATGTATCTCCATATTTGTCGGTGTTTATATCCAGGATATAATCGCTTTCGGCCCTGATACAGTCGAAGAACCATGTGTCGCTCGGATTCAAAGGGTCAAGCTTGTTCAAGGGAGCAAAATCGCCAAATGCTGTTGTGTTGTCGATGTAATATCCGTCCAAACTTTCGCTGATTCCAAAATACAGATGTGCGGTTTGAAATATCTTTGTATAATCCATCATCTCGTTAAAAGCAACACTTTTTTTTACCTGATCTTCTTTGTCGATAAACCAATTAATCATGGCGTTGGAACGAGCCATTTTTTGTACAAGGATAAGATCCTGGGCCATATAAGAATGGAACTTTTCCGCTGCTTCCATTGAATAGGAAAGTGCAAGATTTTTGGAAGCATTATTGCTGATAATTCTGATAAACAGGAAAGTAATTATCATAACCAAAAAGAGAGTAACAGAGAGAATACCTATGTTTGCGTAATGTGTCCGCCTGGCAATTTTGCTTGGTTGATGAGATACAGCCGATGAAATTGAATTGCTCATCGGTATGCTCTCCTCCGGTTAATGGTTTTTAAAAGGACGGCAAGGTTTATAGATACAGGAACTTCCACCAGTAAAACTCCCTTAAATATGGATACATTAAACCCGCTTATGAGCAATGGCTTGAGACTCCGGTGTTTACTCTTCCATAAAGTATATCACATTTCATGGAAATTTGTCAAATAAAATGTGAAAAACTGACACTTGACCCTCAGGGTTTTTTAATAGATGATAAAATTGGTAAAATTTCAGACTGTTTCAAAACTTCAGTTTTTGGAACAGCTACCTTAGATTTATGACCAGTTACTGGGCGCTTAACTAAGCGGCAAGGGTGTAACCATCCATACCCTTCGGGCAGTGCCAGAAGGCAGCGCCCGATACATTGAAGGCGCCTTTGAAATGGTGTAACATGGCACTGAGCGGAAGGATTATACGGCGGCTATTCGTGCCAGCGGAGCTGGCGACGCCTGGCAGTGTCACGCGGTGAAGCCACTGTATTATTTGAAAACGGGTTACTGGGCGATTAACTCAGTGGCGAGAGTGCTACCAGGCGCCCTTCGGGACGCGCACTGAGCGGAAGGATTATATGGCGGCTGATCAGCCGCCAGCAGTGTCACCCGGTGAAGTCACTGCATTATTTGGGTATAACCAGTTGGTGGGCGATTAACTCAGTGGCGAGAGTGTTACCTTCACACGGTAAAAGTCACTGGTTCGAATCCAGTATCGCCCACCAACTGGCAAATGCTTTTACATGAAAAAACATGAACAGTTCAAATCCAGTTTCGCCCCGCCAAAAAGCAGCGCCCGATATATTGAGGGCGTATTTAAAATATTGTAACATGGCGTAGGCCCAAGAATGTAAGTGTTTGCGAAAAAGACGAAGGGCCGCACACAGAACAGGAGTACTTTTTTGCCGCAAAAAGATTTTAATCCTGACAAAATAAAAGCGCTGGTCCTTGATCTGGATGGGACATTGCTCAGACCCGATAAAACTCTGAGCGGCAGAAACCTCTGTGCGCTCCAATCCTGTATGAAAAAAGACATTCAGATCATCCTGGCAACAGGACGGTCCGTAGGTTCGGCGGAAAAATACCGAAAACAGATAAACACTCAGGGTCCCCATATTTATTATAACGGGGCAGAAGTAATCGATATTAGTACGGGAAAGATGATCCACGCCCGGTATATTGATCCCCGGCCCATACTTTTTTGTGTTCGACTGGCAAGACAAATGGGCCATTTTTTTCAGGTATATTTTCCCGAAGACGCTGCAGGGCACTCTCATAAGAATGGCCAGACCTTTGGTGAAATCCTCATGGCAGAACGCAAAACCGTTGAAGCAGAGAGGTATGAAAAATCATCAGGCATTGAAATTATTACCGGAGATCTAGAAGAGCATCTTAACCAGGTAAATGCTGTAATAAAAGGTATGTTTATTACAACTCAGGAAAACCATGAAAAGATACGTTCCTTATTGACTGAACAGTTCGGTGAGTCAATCTACATAGTCCAGTCTACTCCGATTTTTCTGGAAGTTTTGGCTAAAGGCGTTTCAAAAGGTTCCGGCCTTAAACATGCATTGGATTACCTCCGCATAAACAAGGAAAATACAATAGCTTTTGGGGACGAAGAAAACGATTTGCCGATGTTTGAGGTGGCGGGCTTTTCGGCTGCTCCAGCCAATGCCAAAGAAACCATTCGTAAAGCCGCATTATTCCAAATACCTGCCGAAGCAGAAGATGGAGTTGCTGTTTTTCTGGAAAAGCATTTTGGGTAAAAACATTAAAGGCGTAAATCAGAGGCACCCGTTCCAAAATTTGACATTTTGGAACGGCTTCAGGGAGAATCAAAAATGAAAATACGTGACGGTGTTAAAATTTCTTTTGCAGATGTTCTTATTGAACCCAAACGTTCTATCCTGGAAAGCAGACAGGATGCTGAATTAATCCGAAGATTTAAAACCAAACATGGCGCTGAATTTAAAGGAATTCCTATTATTGCTGCCAATATGGCAACCGGTAATTTTAATATGCTGAAGGAATTTATTAAATATAAAATGTTCGTGGCAATAGCCAAACATCATAATGAAGAATGGCGGCATATCGAAGGAAGAGAAGGAGTCATAGATTATTTTAAATATGGTTTTTATACCATTGGAATGAGTGATTATGAATTAAAGGAATTGATTCAATTTAATAGCGGATTGTCCGGCATTCTTCAGCCTTATTTAAAAATATGTGTAGATATTGCCAATGGTTATACCCAGCGTTTTGCGGATTTTGTAAGGGAAGTCAGGCAAAAGTTTCCTGCTAATGTTATCATTGCAGGAAACGTATGTACTCCTGAAATGGTTCAGGAATTAATTCTTGCCGGTGCAGATTTTATTAAGGTAGGAATAGGCCCGGGTTCTGTGTGTACTACTCGTCAAAAAACAGGCGTAGGTTATCCCCAAATTTCGGCTTCTCTTAATTGTGCAGAGGTAGCTCATGGATTGGATGCGGGAATCGTTTTGGACGGAGGAATGACCTGCCCCGGAGACATAGCGAAAGCTTTTTGTGCAAACACCGACATGGTTATGGTTGGGGGAATGTTTGCCGGAACAGATGAATGTGACGGTGAATTAATTACCAAATATATACATAGCGGCGAATACAAAAAAGAAACTGAAAATGTTTCAAATCACGGTTTATTTACTCCAATAGTAGAAGAAAAGACCTATAAACGTTTTTACGGAATGTCTTCGGCCTACGCAAACAGTAAACATTCAGGAGGATTAAAAGATTACAGAACCAGCGAAGGCGGTGTTGAGGAAATTGAATGTAAAGGTCCGGTAAAAACCATTATTGAGGATATTTTGGGCGGATTGCGTTCAGCATGCACTTATATAGGTTCCAGTTCAATAAAAAACATGGGCAAATGCGGAACTTTTATCAGAGTATATAACCAAAAAGATTCACCCTTTACCCAGGATAAAATGAATATTTAATTTAGCCAAAAGAAACCGGTTTATAAAACAATGTGCCGTGCTGCTGTTGACATTATTTTTTGGTTTCGGTATGCTGATAATTCCAGTATTTTCTAGGAGTTTGTCGGGCTTCACAAGTCCAGCAGGCTCCTAGTTGACTGTTAAGGAAGGATGTTATGTCTCGTACCTGCGATATTTGCGGAAAACACACAATTACCGGCAATTCTGTCAGCCACGCCAAAAACCGTGTCCGGCGGGTCTGGAAACCAAACTTAAAGAAGGTCAAGACCGAAATAGATGGTTCCGCCGTTACCCTAAAAATTTGTACCCGTTGCCTAAAAAGTGATTATATAACCAAAAAAGTATAATTTTGTCCAAATAGCCGTTTCCCGGCCCTAAATTTCCAATTCCAGGCCGTCGTAGGCTGGTGCTACTGCTATGGAAAGTCCCTGTTTTATTGCGAAATTCCGGCAATATTCCTCAATTTCCTGATGTGAATAATCATGACAGATATGGGTTAGATAAATCCGTTTTGCTTTCATGCGGACACCGGCATTAATAGCTTCTTCAAAAGAAAAATGTGTTTTATGAGGCCGAATCCGCAATCCCCCAATAATTGCTGTCAGTGGCGTACTAAGTTTATGCTGAGTTCCGCCTTCTGCGATCTGTGAGAATGTATCTTCGTCAATATGGCTGCAATCAGTCAGATAGACGACTCCACCTTTGGCACTGGTTTGGCCAGGGGCGGTGTTTATTGTTGTTTCGTTAATTTTCCAGCCTAAAATATCAATGTTCCCGTGTTTTACCGGAAGTGGAATAAAAGTAAGCTTGCCAAGCTGTACCGGTCCTTTGACAATTATAGGATTAACATGAGGTTTTCCTCCTCCCAGCTGAGTATTTTTAAAAATATAGGAAAAGCGTTCCTTGAATTCTTCAATGGTAAGCTTGTTCCCATAAACGGGAATGGGTTTTCCCCAGCTTATTTGCCGTATGTCGTCCAGACCATGAATATGATCTGCATGGGCATGGGTAAGGAAAACCGCGTCCAGACTTTTCATCCTTGCCTGCAGGGCCTGCAGCCTGAATTCCGGCCCGGTATCTATAACTGCCCTTTCTCCATCAGACCCTTCAACATACAAAGAACAACGAAAACGTTTGTCTCTGCTGTCTGAGGAAGTACAAACCGGACAACCACAGCCAATTACAGGAACCCCTTGAGAAGTACCCGAACCAAGAATAGTAATCATCATGATAATTAGTATGGAAAAGAATCAACAATTTTCAAGCGCAGATATACGCAAGGGCATCTATACAAAAAGAATTAATAGCCGTAGCAAAGAATAACACTTGTTCCTTGTTTACCACCTCTATTGTAACTTTCCCGGATATTAGCGTATTATAATAGTATGAAAAAGATAATAACACTCATTACGGTTTTTGTAGTTATTTCGGGAGCAGCTTTTGCTCAGGATCAGGAGCCGGATTTTTATACCCAGCAGCTGGACAGCCAGACAACCATAGAAGGTATAAAAAGGGTTGTGCAAACTGCTTTTGCAGAAGGGGTCAGCGACGAGTTTTATGTCCGCGCCCTGGACAAACTCGTTGGTTTCCTGCCCAATATATCAAGTGCATCCCAGAGAAAAGATGCAGATGATCTGGGTATTCTCTTATCGGCAAAGCTGGGAGAAGACCAGTATGAAGCAGCAGGTCCAAATTTGTGGAAAGCTGTAGAATCATATGCCAACCCCCTGGTTCGGGCAGAAGCTCTTGCTTCTTTGGGTAAGGCTCAGGCGGTAGATTTTATTCCCCAGGTAGTTCAGCTTCTTTCGGACATCAATACCGATTCGGGACAAGACCCTATGGCCCGGGAACAGGTTGCATATGGAGCAATTATTGCTCTGGAAGAATACAAGGACAGTGCAGGTTATATTCCGGTCTTCTTTGTTACCGTAGGCTGGTATTCTGACCGAATAAAAAGCAGAGCCAGAGAAGCGCTGCCGAAAATAATGGATAATCCTACCGAGCCTTTAATTTCCGTAATCAAGGGCAGTTCCTATAACTATACGGCTAAATACGGAGCCCTTCAGGTTCTGGAAGAATCAGACGTTACAACTCAGCAAAAAGCCCAGGGCGCCGTAGCAGCCCTTTCCGAAGCATGGCGGGCCAATATCAGCCAGAGTTCCAGCAGAAGCACTATAATAAATATGCGGAAACTTTCTTTAAACATGATACGCCGCTACGGTACCGAAGATGCCAATGTTTATCCGCTATTGGAAAGATGTTACCGCGAAGGATCGGATCAGGAAGAGCAAATTGCCACTATTGCCGCTCTTTCTGCCCTGGCATCGGACGATTCTGCCCGTATTCTTTCCGGTTTTCTTATGGATATTAACAACAGGCTTACCCGGGGAACCCTGACTCAGGAAGACGAAAGAATGGTTCGTGTAATAATCCCGGCCCTTGGCAATACAGGCCGCCCCGGAGCACGGAATGCCCTCCGTGCAACGCTTACGGCAGACTGGACCAGCACCGTTCATGTGCTGGCCAACGATGCCCTGAAGAAAATCCCATAATCAAAGAAACCTGTTAAATATCAAAGGCGTCCGGCAATGTTGTTGGACGCCTTTTTATACCTTGACATTATCCCGTAAAAACCCCATTGTACGCTAAAGCAGATTTTTTTCTGACTCTTTATCTGCAGGAGGTTGAAGGGGCAGCATTGATAGGTAGTGATGTGGTCATCGAAGGGGTCTCCAAATCCTTTGGTGACTTTACGGCTTTAAACAAGGTAAGCCTGAATATTCAAAAAGGTGAATTTTTTTCACTGCTTGGGCCTTCTGGATGCGGAAAAACTACCTTGTTGCGGATCATTGCAGGTTTTGAAAGTCCGGACAGCGGTACAGTTACTTTTGACAAGAAGGATGTACTGGGTCTTCCCCCTAACCGGCGGCCGGCAAATACAGTCTTTCAAAGTTATGCCCTTTTTCCCCATTTATCAGTTTTTGAAAATGTAGCCTTTCCGCTTCGTCTTAAAAAAAAGTCAAAAACAAACGTAGACTTACAGGTAAAAGATTATCTTAAACTTGTTCAACTTGAAGATCATGCCGAAAAAAAGCCCAATCAGCTTTCCGGCGGCCAGAAACAGCGGGTTGCCATTGCCAGAGCGCTGATTAACGAACCACGGGTACTCCTCCTGGACGAGCCGCTTTCTGCACTGGACGCCAAACTCCGGCAGCATATGTTAATTGAACTGGACGAAATCCATGACAAAATAGGCATTACCTTTATTTATGTAACCCACGACCAGCAGGAAGCCCTGTCGGTATCCGATCATATTGCCGTAATGGATCAGGGAGATGTTTTACAGGTCGGCACTCCCCATGATATTTACGAAAGCCCTGCAACGAGTACTGTCGCCCGCTTTATCGGAGAGACAAATCTCTATGACGGTACGGTTCTGACCAAAGAACTAATGTCCAGGCCGGAGACCGAATACATGGTAGAACTCGAAATTGCCGAACTTGGCAGAATAAAGGTTACCACGGTAGACGAAGTGGAGATCGGCCAAAAGGTAAGTTTTACCGTCCGACCGGAAAAGATCATGATCAGCACCGATATGCCGGCCAGCAAACGGGAAGATATTAATCTTTTCCAGGGTATGGTAGATGAACCGATATATTCCGGTTTCCAAACCAAGTTTTATGTAAATGTAAATGATAAAACAATGATCCGGGTAATCAAGCAGCATGCCAATTATTCCGACGAAGGCCCTGATATAGTATGGAAAGATCAAGTGTTCCTTTCCTGGAGCGCCGATGACGGCTATATTCTGGGGATTAAAGAATGAGCGATCTTTCAAAGCGGAATTACGGCCCAATTTATTCACTGCCTATGGCAGCCTGGTTTACCATTTTCTTTCTTGCACCTCTGGGCATTATTGTCGTATATTCTTTTCTGAGAAAGGATCTCTATGGCGGGGTATTACCGGAGTTTTCCCTTGCCGCTTACAGAAGTCTTCTTAATCCCAACTTTCTTATTATCACCTTCAGGACACTTGTTACTTCGGCTATTGCTACGGTAATTACAATTCTTATCGCCCTGCCCTGCGGTTATTATATGGCCCGCAGCAAGTATCAGACTTTTCTGCTGCTGCTGATTATTATTCCCTTTTGGACGAATTTTCTAATCAGGGTATTTGCATGGATGAACATACTGGGGAACAACGGTTTTCTTAATGAACTATTGCTGCGTTTTGGCATTATTAAAAATTACATCTCTTTTCTTTATAACCAGAAAGCGGTGATCCTTGTTTTGGTGTATATGTACCTTCCCTATGCCATACTGCCGCTTTTTTCCACCATCGATAAATTTGATTTTTCCCTTTTGGAAGCTGCAAGAGATTTGGGCGCCACAAAGATGGCGGCTATCAGGAAGGTACTGCTGCCGAACATCAAAAGCGGAATTTATACGGCGGTGCTTTTTACTTTTATACCAATCTTCGGAGCTTATGCGGTGCCTCTCCTGGTTGGGGGAAAAGATTCTTACATGCTTGGAAATGTTATAGCCGATCAGCTTACCAAAGCCAGAAACTGGCCGCTTTCTTCCGCCTTTTCGCTGGTACTTACCGTAATTACCACGGCAGGGGTTATTGTTATGATGAACCTTCAGCGGCGGGAAGCAAAGATCAAGACGGATGAGTCAGGCATCGGCGATAACGGAGGAACGCTTTGAATGTCAGAAACGTGTTCCTTAATTTGGTTACCTCTTTAAAACATCCCCCTGACGGAGAAGCAGCCCGTCATGCCCGCCGGGCATACCGTAAGCATTTTTCTTTTTCGCAAACCGTGTTTATCGCAGTAATTATTTTTATGTTTCTTCCCCTCTTTGTACTGATCCTCTATTCTTTTAACAGTTCCAAAGGAATGAACTGGACCGGCTTTTCTCTGGTTTGGTATGAACAGCTTTTTTTCCGGTCAAGGGATCTTTGGCGGGCTTTCTGGCATAGCATTTATATCGCCTTTGCATCTGCTGCAAGCGCTACGGTTATAGGCACTATGGGAGCTATAGGAATAAACTGGTATCGTTTTAAATTTCGCTCATATGTGCAGACCATTTCGTTCCTTCCCATGATTCTGCCGGAAATTATTATCGGGGTTTCTCTTTCCATTTTTTTTGCCCGAATTGGAATACAGCTGGGGCTTACTACAATTCTAATCGCCCATATCAGCTTTAATCTTCCTTTTGTTTTCCTTATGGTTATGGCACGGCTGGATGAATTTGATTATTCGATTATCGAAGCGGCCCACGATTTGGGCGCCAATGAAATTCAAACCCTCCTTAAGGTAACGATTCCGGTTTGCATGCCAGGAATCGTGTCGGGGTTTTTAACCGCCGTTACTATTTCGCTGGAAGACTTTGTAATTACGTATTTTGTTACCGGTCCCGGTTCTTCCACCCTGCCTATATACATTTATTCGTCTATCCGGTACGGCGTATCACCTGTAATCAATGCACTTTCCGTAGTTATGATCCTTGGTACGGTGATACTGACCTTTGCATTAAGAAATTTTCTTAAATATATAGCGGCAAAATAACCGTTTGATCGCTTTGCAAAGCGGTCGGATGTTATATTAATCCAGAACAAGGAGAAAAGGATGAAGAAAAAAACACCTGTACCGGAGGCAGTTAAAATTATCTGCTTTATATGTATCATTGCCGGCAGCCTTGCGATAAGCGGCTGTTCGGGAAAAGAAAAGCTGTATATCTACAACTGGACTTATTATACTCCTCCTTCAATTATTGAAAAATTCGAAAAGGAATACGGAGTAAAAGTTATATACGACGAATTTGCTTCCAACGAAGAAATGTTCGCCAAACTTCAGGCCGGCGCCTCCGGTTATGATCTGCTTTTTCCTTCCGGGGATTATGTATCGATCATGATTAACCTGGGAATGCTGGAAAAGATCGATAAATCCCTTATACCTAATTTGAGCAATGTATCCCCTGAAGTATTAAAGAGAACCTTCTATGATCCCAATATGGATTATTCCGTTCCGTATTTTTGGGGAGCTGCGGGGGTTATTGTAAACACCGCAAAAGTTCCTGTTTATGAAGAAAGCTGGTCAATCTTTGCCCGAACGGATCTTAAGGGCCGCATGGTTATGCTGGATGATATACGGGAAGTCCTTGGAAGTGCACTTTGCTATCTGGGATACTCGGCAAATTCAAAAAGCCCCTCCGAACTTGAGGCAGCCCGTAATCTGGTAATCAATTCCTGGAAACCAAACATTGTTAAATTCGACGCAGAAGCGTTTGGCAAAGGCTATGCCCAGGGAGATTTCTGGGTAGTCCATGCCTATCCGGAAGTAGTGTTTGAAGAAATCGAAGGTGATGAGGAACTTTTAAAAAACACTGTGTTTTTTATTCCGCCGGAAGGAGGTTCCGCCTACATCGACAGCATGTGCATTCTTAAGGGAGCAAAACATGTTGAATTGGCCCACAAGTTTATTAACTTTATCCACAGGCCGGATATTTATGCAGAGTTTACAGACTTTTTTGGATTCCCCGCTTCCGCCAATTCCAAAGCCGGCGCCTATAAGCAAGAGGCTCCCATCTTTACTGTGGAAGAAATTTTCAACACCGAGTTAAAAGACGATCTTGGAGAAGCGCTTGAAATGTATAACAAAGCCTGGGAAACGATCAAGGTAGGATTATAATCGGATACCTTATAATTGTTCCATAAGATTGGTGTAGAATTGCAGACAGTGTTCCAGATTCTCCAATGATATCCTTTCATCATGTCCGTGAATGCGTGAAAGTTCTTCGGGATTAAGGAGCATTGGACTAAAACGGAAAATATATTTCGACAAATTCTGATAATGCCGGGAATCGGTTGTTGCCAGCATAAGGAAGGGAAGAACGGGAATATCGGCAAAAACATTTCCCAGCGCCCCTTTAATCTCTTTCCAGCCGGGACTATTCCCCGTTTCCTGATCCGGCCCGCTCTCTACCGGATCGGTGCCCAAACTATGATCGGTTACGCTAACCCGATCATCGGCAATTACCGTCTTGATCCGTTCAATGACTTTTTCTGTTGTCCAGGGCGGAAGCAGCCTTAAATTGATCACTGCCTTAACAGTGGAAGGCAGAACATTATCTGCCGAACTTCCCTCCAGTTGAGTCATTGCTATAGTGGTACGTAACAGCGCTTTGGTTGCCGGGCTTACCCCGGCGGCTTTAAAAAACAGAGGCCCCAGCATTCGTGCATGTTTCATTACAAAAGCAGTAGTTCCGGAACTTTGAAGGCCAAGCTGCCTAAAAAACGCTTCTACTGCGGGAGTTAAATGCCATGGAAAAGGCTGTTGAGAAATACGGAGCAGTGCACGGGAAAGTATTGCTGCAGACTGTTCTTCCGGCGGCTGGGAAGCATGACCGGGTTTTTGATCGACCGAGAGATCGAGGCTAAGAAACCCTTTTTCTTCAATTCCTACCAAAGCCAAAGGTTTATTAACGCCTTTAATTTGATCTTTTGCTATGGGGGTACCTTCATCAAGAATAAAAGAAAACTGTAATCCTTTTTCTTCAAGCCATTCGGCTGTTTTTTTTGCTCCCAAAAGTCCGGTTCGCTCTTCATCTCCGCCCAGAACGATCCAAATATCCCGCTTTGGTTTAAAGCCATTCCGGCAAAGTATTTCGGCGCTTTCCATCAGACTTATTACAATGTTCTTCATGTCCAGGGCGCCGCGGCCATAAATATAATCGTCTTTTAATTCTGCACCGAAGGGATCAAAAGACCATTTTATTGTTTCGGCAGGTACTACATCATAATGGCCCAAAAGCAAAACAGGCGCACTATCTGCGGCGCCGGTTTTTTCCGGAATATTCCCTGTACCAGGCCAGCGATACGCTATTGAATAAGGGGAAAAAACCGTTCGTTCTGCATATGTATGAAAACACGGAAAAGTCTCTGCAAGATAATTCTGAAAATCAACAAGCGGCTTTTCAGCCGTATTGTCGCCTGCCTTTGCATTGCCCGGCCAGTCTGTCTTAATTCTGAGTGCAGTACGAAAATGTTCTATAAAATCATGATTCATAACTTTTTAATTCCTTTAAATTAAAACAGCTATTTCTAAACCGAAACGTTAAAAAGCTTCAATCGTTAAATGAAAGAGCCGCAGCAATTTTTGAGCGATAAGCTTTTTCGGTTATTTCGCCGTTCAAATAATCCTTAATAATAATTTTGATTACTTCGGGAAAAACCTTCCAGTAACGTTCAGTCCAGGCGCCTATTTCATTTCTTAGTTTTATATCATCAGCTTTGCTCATTTGGCCTGTAGAAAAACTTATAAATTGATCGACCATTTCAAGGAGCATTTCGGGAGGAACACTCCCCGAAGGGTTGGCAGTTCTGTTTGGTATCCATGCGGCAGTCAGCTCGGCAATTTGTTCGTCGGTCAGTTCTGGCGCTTCCTGCCTGATAATGCGGACAGCCATGTTCCGCACCGTTTCCCGCATACCTTCAATACTGGCCCCTGCATTGATTTGGCCGGAAAGTTCCCGGGCCATTTTTTTTGGATCGGGCATACTGTCTCCAAACATATCCAGTTCACGGCGGCGGCGCACTACAGCAGCCGCCACCGCTTCTATGGACTTTCTGTCACATCGATTGAGGATATAATCCATTACCCGAACCAGTTCCGAATTAGCCATTTAATAACTCTGTCTTTATTGTAGTTCTTTAGCAACGATAAGTATAGCGGACAAAAAAGGCATTATGGCTGTGTAATGGCAGTCAAATTGGCTTTCTTCCTGAAAATAAAATATACAAGTACCATTACTCCGCTAATCGCAGAATAAACGCCGAACATAAAACGGAATCCTGCAGCATGCACTATTGCTCCGCCGACTATGTTTCCAATCAGTGTGGGCAGACCCATACCAAGGGACAGATAAACCGACATACCCAATCCCCGTTTTTCCGGCGGAAAAACACGGGTAAAAAAGTTAATTGCTGCAGGATGAAAAATACCAAAACATAAGGAATGAAGCAGTTGAGCAGCCACAATAACTGGCTTAAAAGGAAAAACCGCCAGAAGCAGAAGACGGACACAAACTCCGAAAACAGCCAAAGCCAACAAGGGAAGCGAACCAAAACGGCGGATAATTACACGGGAAAAAACCATACAGGGAATTTCCGTCATCGACGCTATGGCAAACATAAGCCCTACCGCATTCCATTGAACTTCTTCGGTAAGGTACAGGGGAAAATATGTGTAAAAACCTACCATGGAAAAACGGCTGAAAAATACCAAAATAAAACCAATAGCAAAATAAACGGTAATAATTTTTCTCATTCCAATTTTGGGAGTATCACTATTAACAGGACTTGCCTTGTTTGAAAGCTTCTCCTTTGAAAGCGGCAAAATAAAGACCGGTATTATTGATGCTGCAGAAACAAGTGTTATCCAAAAAGCAATATTAACGGCGCTGACAGGCTTAAGGAACGGAGTCCATTGAAGCCAAAGTAATGTCAGAACAAAACTAATCGAGCCCCACACCCGGATTCTGCCATAATTACCGGCAGTACCGATTTGAATGGTGGTTGCTGCATCCAAAAGGGATGTATTGGCTTTAAAACCAAATGCCAAAGATGCAATTAACAGAGCGCTAGCCAAAGGATGAATCAACAACGCCAGAGGAAAGGCAGACAAAGCCGGAATGACACAGGAAACAACAAGAAGAAGCCGGTACTTTTTTGTTTTATCCGCACAATAGCCGAATACAAGAGGCCCTGCTATACCTGCTCCTTCAAAGATACCAAGCAATACTCCTACAAGAATTGTGCTATATCCCAGATCACGAATCATAAGTGCGAGGAAAGGAGTAATAGCCGCATAGCTTACAGATGAAAAAAAGAACGATGGAATAAAACGGTTTTCGTTTACAGCAGAGGACATCATTTACTTAACACCTGTTCGACAGACAAAAATTCAGCAGACCTTTGTTCAGTATTTTGTAATTTTAATCTGCTGGTTTTTATCAATGAAATGCAATACAAAATTACCGCTATCCAGATACAGGCAAAAGCCCATAATTTTTCCGGCATAAATTCTTCTCCAAAAGCAAAAACTCCCAAAAAGAAAAGTATTGTCGGGTTAATAAATTGCAAAAAGCCAACTGCCGATAAAGGTAAAAGTTTTGCTCCTTTGGCAAAAGTATACAGGGGAAGCGCCGTTATTAACCCGCAAGAAACAAGCAGCAGCCACTCCGGAGGGGAATTGAGTTTTAAAAGCCCCTGCACCGGAAAAACAATTAAGGCAAGCCCCAATGGCAAAACAGCCAGAGTTTCTGCTGCCAGCGCTTCCATGGCGCCGGCTTTATTCTTTTTTTTAAAGAGCCCGTAAAACCCAAAGCTAATTGCCAGTAACACAGCTATCCAGGGAAATACACCGGAAAAAAGCGTTATCAAAAAAACCCCCAAAGCCGCAAAAGCAAAAGCTACCCACTGCAGCGGAACGAGTTTTTCTTTGAGGATTACCAGAGCAAGCAATACCGACACCAGCGGATTTATGTAATATCCCAAAGATGCATCTATGGTATTTCCGGTGTTCACTGCCCAGATATACAGTCCCCAATTTAAAGAAATGGTAATACCGCAAAGGATGCTAAAAGGCCGTTTTTCCCTGTTGGTAAATAAAGAAAGCCATGTCTTGTTTCCTCTGGCAAATAAAATCAGGGCGGTAAAAACCAGGGCAAAGGTAATCCTGCAGCCCAGAATACGCAAAGGGCTGGTAAAGTTAAGGAGATGCCAGTAAAACGGCATAATGCCCCAAAACGTATAGGAAAAAACTTCGAGTAATATGCCTTTTCTGATTGAGTTCACAATTTATTGTAACGCAATAAGCAAGGAAAAAATACTGTTCGGATTCAGAATCTTCAGCTTGCAAAACCCGGTTTCTTTTTATATAATTGGGCGATATGGCAAATATGTTTCAAGGGGAGATGGACCCGGAAATTGCAGCCCTTCTTGGAGCAGATACTTCAGTAGCAGAAGCTCCCGGTGCCCCCCCGCCGACCTATTCCGCCCTTTTTAACGAAAAAAATGGATCGGAAGATGATGATAAAGCCGATGAAGCTGAGCTTGATCTGAATGCAGGGGGTTTCCCCGAAATAACGAAACGTTTTGAAGATAAACCTAACCCGGCCTTTGCAGATCCAAATTATTATAAAGCAGCTCTTTCCGGAGAAGGAGACATTGCCCAGCGGGTTCATAATATTCTACAAAAATATGTCAGTACCAAGGATCCAAAGGATAAAGGTGTGTACCGCCAACAGGTAACCACTGCCTTTTGGGATTTTATGGCCAATGTAGCCCGGAAAGCGCCCGGAAAACTTCCTGATCCCAAAAAATATCTTCTGCGTTTTTATATGCTTCACCCGACTTTTCTTAACCCCGAACATCGGGACCTTTTTGCCAAAACGGTAATTAACAACGAGCTTAATCAACCGGTTTATTATCTGGATGAATGGTTAAAAGCAGTTGGAACCGGTGTAATCCGGAATTCCCAGACAGACGAAGTCAGGGTTGCCAAATCAAATGCTTCGGCCAAATTACAGGCGCTTCTTGACAAAGCCAACGGTAAAAGAGATGGTGCCCGGAGCCTATTAAAAGCAAAAGATGAAGAACGAATCAACCTGGAGCGTGTCCTTAGGGAACGAGTCAAAGACATTACGGATCATTATCCGCTTGACGGTTTGCCTGATGTAAATTCCTGTTATACAGATATACAAAAAAAGTTATTTACCGAAGTTCATGAACTGCTTAAAAACCTTATGAAAAACGATCACGATTTGGATATGTATCTTCGGGATTTCTACCAGGCGGAAGCGGATGTCAGAACACTGGAAGGAAAAATAGCCGAAGAGGGAGGCGGGGCAGAAGTTGATGTGGGAGCGGTTGATACGGAATTTAATACTGTGCGGCAAATGGCCAAGATGACCATTGGCCGTCAGGGAAATCATTTCCCGATATTAACCAGTGAATATTTCCGCTGTACTCCCAACGACCTGGCTTACCGGGAAAATGTGATCGGCATGCTTGCAAAAATCGAAAGTATTGACCCGGAAGCTTTCTGCCGTTCCTATAAAAACAGGCTGAACCGTATTGCTCCGTATGTGGTTCTTGTTCCCAGTTACGGAGATTACGGAGTTTGCTGGGAGCCTTTTGACCGTTTTAACCGGGCTACAAGCCGCGGCCGTATTGCCCTGCCAATGTATCCAAAAAATCTTTTTATAGCCATTCTTGCAGCTGTGGCCGATCTGCGCTGGCAGGTTGCCAAAGAAAAAGCTTCTTATTACTGGATGGAAGAAGGACTGACAGGACACTATTACCAGTGGTTCCAGAAGATGAAGCTGAAGGGAGATCTTAAGGATACCTTTATCGACGATTATATTACCTGGATGACAAAAGAAAGTGAAGCAACCCAGAAACTTGACAAAGAAGTACGGGGCATTTTCTGGCGGCATATACCTTTCTCTCAGCCCGTTAAAGAAAAATTACGCGGCCGCAGTTATACTTACCAGGATCTTTACCAGCGCGATTTGAACCGCGCTATGTCTGATGGTTATTGATCTCCCGGTAGTTAATAGGGTGTTTTTTTAAATACAGTTTAATTGCTTTTTGATAAATCAAAAACGAAAGAATAAACGAAGATAATAAAACCAGCGGTAATCCGATAAAACTAACATTCTCCGGAATAATGGGAACCAATAAAATAGAATAAAACAGTATCAGCACAAAAAAACAGATTACTACTAAAAGTATATTAAAAACCGTGGCGCCGAGCATAAACAGTACCATTCGCCCTTTTGTTGCCATTATTCAGTCTCTTTGGTGGGTTTAGTTTCTTGGACCGGCATAAAAACAGTAATAAGAAGCAGAATTCCGAAAATTACAACAAAAGAATCGGCCAGATTAAATGTGGGCCATCGCTCAAATCCAAAGAAACCGTAAAATTTTATACTGATAAAATCCACTACTCCATCCGGACGGAAAATACGATCTATAAGATTTCCAAGTCCTCCGCCAAGTATACCTGCAAGCGCCCAACGCTGTGCTGTGGTAAATTCATCAGATTTAAAGTAGTATGCTGCTAAAAAAATCAAAACAGCAACAGGAAGCAGTATAAACAGAACCGGTTTTAGCCAGTCAGGCAGACTATGTCCCAGGCTGAACGCAATAGCGGTATTCCGCACATGGTAGATCCATACAATATCATTGTTAAATACATCGGAAATAAAGGTATTTTCGGGCCAGTTCTTTGCAATAAATGCTTTGGAAAGCTGGTCGGAGATAAGTGCAAAAACAGTCAGTGAAATGGGCAGTAATTTTTTCTTGATCATATTTTTCCTTTACAATCCTGTCGGAATATTGATAAATTCAGTGTCTATGTTCAATGCGACGGCGCATTCCGCCATTAATCTGCGGACTCCCCAAACTTCGGTAGCATAATGGCCGCCTGCAATCAAATTCATCCGCCCTTCCAGAGCCGGATGGTATGTACCGTGACCGATTTCTCCGGTAATATAAAGATCCACTCCTTCTTCCAGAGCCTGTAGCGCTTCAAACGAAGCGCCGCCTGAAATTACCGCACAGTTTTCATTAATTTTTTTTCCAAACGGAAAAATTCCCAAAGGATTGTTTTCCATAAAGTTAATGGCTTTGGCCGCTTCATCTGTGGTTAATGGCTTTTTCAGTTTTCCCATATATCCGATTTTTTTCCCGTGATAAAGACCAAAAGGTTCGGGGGTTTCTATGCCTAAAAGTTCCGCAAGCGCCGCATTGTTTCCCAAACGAGGGTGTTGATCCAGCGGCAGGTGAACCGCATAAAGGGCAATATTATTATCCAGTAAAAACTGAATACGATCACGATGATATCCTTTAAGAGGCAGGGAAGATCCCCAGAAAATACCATGGTGCACAAAAAGCAAATTACCGCCGGCTGCTGCACAACGCTTAAAACTTTCAAGACATGCATCTACGGCAAAAACTATTTTTGTAATTTTACAGCCGTCATTGTCGACCTGGAGACCGTTCATGGATGAATCAGCGCCCGCAAAACCTTCGATATCGAGTATTGATTTGAAAAATGTGTCCAGGGCCGCAGTGTTTTTTATTGCTGTACTATCTGCACTACTCATGGCTGGAGTATAGTCTGCACACCGGGAATTTGCCAGACCCCTCCGTGTTCAAGATAGATATTGTTATCCAGAGCAGTCTTTACAAGGGGGATTCTTTGCGGTTCTGCAAGAACTGGAATTTCGTCCGTATCCTCGCTTTCCTCAGTCATAACAGCTGAGTTTTCCAAAACCAATACGGCAAAATTGGTGATAAGCGACGCTGTTAATTCCGGCCAATTACGGTCTGATTCCGTCTGCTCGGCGCCCCGGAACAAAGAACTAAAAATCGGGTAATAAATGGGACTGGCAGAATAGTCAAACGGGCCGGCGCCGGGAACAGCAGCAATAAGAGCGGCATTTCGGGAAGAGCGAAAGGCACGGAGTATTGTTTCATAACGGCCAGATTTTTCATCAATAACCCGGTCAGACAGTAAAAAGAGTACAGGTAAGCCGGGTCTGGGAATTTGTGTGATATGGGTTATTTTTCGCGGTTTTAGCTTTTCGATATATTCATATACCTGGGGGAATAATCTGCTGAAAGGGTCCGTAGGAATCGGAAGCGGATCCGGCAGCGGATCGCCTTCCAGCGATGAAAGTAAAGGAGCTTCAATTGTAACGATTCCGCATACCTGGGGGAAGGCGACGGAAAAATCATCCCGGCCTGCCAGCACTGTAAGGGCTGCTCCTCCGGCCCCATACCCGACCAAAAAAATCATATTTTTATCGGTGTTGTACATAAGGCTTGACAAGTTTCTGTTTTCATTTATTTCACGGAGGAGATAAAGGGTATCCAGCCTTCGGATTTCTTCCAATTTACGGCCTCCGGCATTGGCTTTTACATTATGTAAACCACGGCTTAGTGCATTGCCAAGCCGGTGAAGGCCGGAAATACCCAGTCGTACCGGCATTCCATTCCGATCGAAAAAAGGTGAATCAAATTTCAGCCGGGAACAGGTAAGTACTGTAAAACCCCGGTCCCGTAACGCCATACAAACTTCATCGGTTACGGTAAAAGAACCAGCTACTGGGGGTAATAGTATAAGTAAGGGTCTTAACTCAGGCCCTTCCTGAGGATTTCTGTATTCTGCATCAGAGTCATAAATCCGTATATGTAGTTTTCCTCCCTGCAAAAATATGGTTTTTACCCCATTGGTACTAAGATCCGTATCCATGGGAGGAGCAAAATGGAGGGTAATCCATAAGGTAAAAGCAAAAGCTACAGCGGAGCCAAAAGTAAAAAGCAGCCCTTTGTCCCGGTAAGCATCGCTGTGCAGGCTGGAAAATAAAGCTAAAAAGTCTGACATATTGGCGATAACAAGACAAATCGCAAATAAAAGCAGGGGAATGCACTCCGGCCTGAAACCGTAGGCAGGAAAAATTCCGACAATAATACCAAGGGCAAGAAGGGGGCAAACTGTTAATCCATTCAGTTTCCATAACCCCCTGATCAGAGGTCTGATAATTGACAAAAACAGGAAAAAAGCCGCAAAGTATTCTAGTATTATCAATTCCATTATTTATAGTATAATAGTCTAATAGTCTTGCGTGAAGCCGCCGATTGTGATAAAGTAGGTAAGATAAAGTTTTAATAAGGAAAAATGGATGTCGGCTCAGGAACTGGTTGTTGATGAGGAAAAAATTAAAAAAGCGGTTCAGTCAGGTATACCCTTGACAATAACCACTTATACCCTTCCCCACGAAATAGAAGTTTATGTAGAACAGGTGTTAACCATTTTTCTTAAACAGGTAGACCAGGATAAGTTAAAAGACTATGTGGTTTATTGCGTTCAGGAACTGGCCGTTAATGCAAAAAAAGCCAATACCAAGCGGGTATATTTTTTAGAGCGGGGTCTGGACCTGAACAATCAGGATGATTACAAACTGGGTATGACCACTTTTAAGGAAGACACGCTTACCAACATTGGGCATTACCTTCAGCTTCAGAAGGACAAAGGGCTTTATATAAAACTGATTTTCCAGGTCAGAAAGAACATTATCTATATTGAAATCCGAAACAATATTGCCATTACCAAAACCGAACTGGTTCGTATTCATGATAAATTGGCCCGTTCCAGGCAGTATAATAACCTGGAAGACGCCCTTTCCCAGGTTCTTGATGACTCGGAAGGCGCCGGCCTGGGACTGGTTATCCTCGTACTCATGCTTAAAAAGATGGGGCTGGACGAAGATTGTTTCGATATTATGGGAACCGAAACGGAGACCATTGCGCGAATTATTGTTCCTTTGGACAAGACAAGGCTGGAAAATCTTTCGGACCTGTCCAAAACCATTGTAGACAATGTTAACTCCCTTCCGCAGTTTCCGGATAATATCGTATTGGTTCAAAGGATGATTGGCGATCCTAAATCAGAAATGGCCGACATTGCCCGCCAAATTTCCATGGATCCGGCGTTAACAGCTGACCTTCTTAAAATAGTCAATTCTGCACAATACATGCTCGCGAAGAAAGTGGATAATATCTCCGAAGCTGTCAAACTGGTTGGTATGCGAGGTATTAAAAACCTCCTTTTCTCTTACGGAACACAGAAAATACTGGGCGGCGATACTACCGAGAAAAAAGCTCTTTGGGAACACTCCTACAAAACGGCATTTTTTGCTTACAATCTGGCCAAGAACTTTAAAAAGGACCACAATCTTCTGGATGATGCCTATGTGGGCGGCATACTTCACGACATGGGCAAGATTATCTTTGCCAGTGTTCATCCTGAGCTTCTGGATAAAATAAAGGTTTTCTGTGCCGACAAAGGAATGCCCCCTTCTACTTTTGAGGATCTTTCCACGGGAATGAACCATGCAGAGATTGGCAGTATGGTGGCAGAAAAGTGGAATTTCCCTGAACAACTGGTTCATGCTATCCAGTTCCACCACGATCCCCAGGCTGCTTCTCCGGAAGAACGGGATCTGATTTATACAGTTTACCTGGCCAATATGCTCTGTGAATATGAAGTCGGTAATGTCAGTTTGGATCAATTTGATTCCCAGGTAATGGATAACTTTGGCATTACCTCAAAGAAACAAATAGATGCCTTGCTTGAACGTTTTTCCGATGGGTTTAAGAAAGAAAATCAGAATTAAGCTTTTTCCAATACTTTACAGCATTTCTTTATCGGTTTCTTTGAAAAACGTTGCCATGGGGTTGTTCACCATCAGGATTGGCTGATGGGTAGCATCCAGTGTATCACGCCAGAGACTGCCTTCGGGATCTACATGGCTGCGTTGGGAAACTACTGCTTTTATGGGCAAGTGTACAAATTCATTGTTTACAAGGCCAATGACACATTTGTTTTTTCCTGCTATGGCTGCGTGTGCTGCAGCATTTCCCAGCCGTTCGCAGTATATTGAATCACTGGGATTGGCCTGTGCCGAGCGAATCATGTAACTGGGATCGATATACTTTAAATTGATTTCAATATCTTTGTCGTCAAAATATTCGACAATTCTGTCCTTGACAAACGTTCCTACATCGACCATTTTTACATTGCCTCCGGCATCGGTTTTTACTTCCTTTATTAATTGATCCTGCATTGCTCCTTCGGCGACAACAATTACCGCATGTTTTGACCGCTTAAGCCGCGCTTCCAGATGATGGAGAAAACCGTTAGGGCCATCAAATTCAAAAGGGATTTCCGGAATTAGCACAAAGTTTACCTCATGACTTGCCAGAGCAGTATGGGCAGCAATATACCCCGAATCCCGTCCCATTACTTTAACCAGCCCAATGCCGTTAATTTGAGAATGGGCTTCCATGTGGGCGGCAGTAACCACTTCTACGGCCTTTTCCACAGCAGTTTCAAAACCAAAGGATCTTTGTATAAAAGAAAAATCGTTATCCACTGTTTTGGGAATACCGATATTGGCAATTTTAAGTTTACGCTTGCCTATTTCTTCCGCAATGTCCAGGGCGCCTCTCTGTGTTCCGTCTCCGCCTATGGTAAACAGCATATTAAGGTTCAGCCGTTCCATGGTATCGACAATTTGTATTACTTCCCTGCCGCCGCCGCGGGCGCTGCCCAAAAATGTTCCCCCCAGCTTGTGAATATCGTCCACTACATCGGGATTAAGTTCCTTGGTTCCAAAACGGTATTCGGGGAGGAAGCCTTTATAACCATAGCGAATACCGGTAATGCGCCGTACCCCGTAACGGTACCACAGGCAGCGTACAATAGCCCGGATAACATCGTTAATACCGGGACAAAGGCCTCCGCAGCTTACAATTCCTGCATGAACATGCTGGGGACTAAAGTAGATCATTTCCCGCGGCCCTGCAGCTTCCAGCAGTTGTTTCCGTTCTATACTCTCTTGCTTACCCGGTTTGGTTACTGTATCAAGACGGATATATTCATCGTCGTCTACATAGTTGGCAATAAAATCCCCGCGGACTTTGGACAAGGAAATGGGGGATTTAATGGTACAAGCTCCCAGTGTTTCTATGGTAAAATCGAAGGCCATGGTTTTTTACTCCTCCGCATAACTATAAACCATTGCAGAGGATCATGCAAGTTAAACATAAACCCCAATTGATTGCTGAGACAGTCGAGCTTGTTCCAAAAACTGAAGTTATGGAACAGCCTCAGTTATATACAATTACAAAAATAGTCTTAAATACGCAGCCGTCCCCCATGCTGGGACTCAGTACTGGCTGAGTAAGCCTGTGAACGGAGTGTTTTTACATTTTCGTCATTAAGGTAATCGTCAAAATTCATAATGCGATCGATAATACCTGTCGGAGACCCGGAGCCGGCAGGGGGAAGAATTTCTACAATACGGTTTGCAATGGAACTGATAAATTCATGATCGTGTGAATTAAACAGCAGTACACCGGGAAAGGCGATAAGTCCATTGTTGAGTGCAGTAATTGCCTCCAGATCCAAATGGTTGGTTGGCTCATCAAGAATTAATACATTTGCGCCGGAAAGCATCATTTTAGCAAGAAGACAGCGAACCCGCTCGCCGCCGGAAAGGACATTTACCGGCTTTAATGCTTCGTCTCCGGAAAAAAGCATACGTCCCAAAAAACCCCGTACGTATGTTTCGTCCTCGTCTGGAGAATACTGTTTAAGCCAGTCTGTAATTGATATGTCCGAAGCAAAGAACGCAGAGTTTTCTTTGGGAAAATAGGAAAAGCCTGCAGTTTGTCCCCAGTACACTCCCTGGGAAAGCTTTTCCGCAGCATTGCCGGATTCGCAGGCAGCAGCCATCTCAAAAAGGGCTGTCTTTGCCTGATGCTCTGCTCCGACAAAGGCAATTTTATCTCCTTTGTTTACGGTAAACGAAAAATCGCACAGGCCTGATGCGCTGTCGGAAATTTTTTCAAAACGCAGTACATTATTGCCGATTTCGCGGTTTTGCTTAAAACCTACAAAAGGAAATTTCCTGCTGGTAACAGTTATGTTGTCCAGGTCCAGTTTTTCCAGTACTTTCTTCCGGCTGGTGGCCTGCCTGCTCTTGGCAACATTGCTGGCAAAGCGCTGAATAAATTCCCGCAGTTCTTTGGCTTTTTCTTCGTTCCGTTTCTGTTGATCCCTGGCCTGTTTTTGCAGCATCTGACTCATCTGGTACCAGAAATCGTAATTGCCGCTGTACTGTATAATTCTGCCGAAGTCGATATCGCAAATGTGGGTACACACCGCATTAAGGAAATGTCTGTCGTGTGAAACAACGATCACAATATTGGGAAATTCAATTAAAAAATCTTCCAGCCAGGAGATCGATTCCAGGTCCAGGCCATTGGTTGGTTCATCAAGAAGCAGTATATCCGGGCTGCCGAAAAGCGCCTGGGCAAGAAGTACCCTGACTTTTTTTGATTCATCCAGTTCCGACATGATCTTGTTGTGATCTTCTTCATCGAGCCCCAGACCCGAAAGAAGCTGTCCTGCCTGTGCTTCCGCTTCCCATCCATCCAGTTCTGCAAAGTCAGCTTCCAGTTCGCTGGCCCTCATGCCGTCTTCTTCGCTGAAATCTTCTTTTGCGTAAATGGTTTCCCTTTCTTTTTGAATCCGGTACAGTTTTGGATACCCCATAATTACCGTTTCTATTGCAGGGTATTTATCAAAAGCAAAGTGATCCTGACTCAGGACAGCCAGACGCTGGCCTTTGGAAACGGCAATTTCTCCCTTGTCGTATTCAGCTTCACCGGCAAGAATTTTAAGGAAGGTTGATTTACCTGCGCCGTTTGCACCGATTATTCCATAGCAATTGCCCGGTGTAAATTTTAGATTAACATCCTTAAAGAGGATCCGTTCTCCGTACGAAAGGCCAAGATTGGTAACAGTTATCATGATAAACGCTCGTTAATAATAGTATGGTAAATTGAGATTGATTCATGGTCAAGTCCATTATTTTGTCCCAAATATCAAAAAAAACTTGACGTTCGTACTTAACAGTATAATAATAAAAAAATAATAATTGGGGAATAGTTCCCAAAGGAGTGTTTACATGCCTTGTACAGATTCGGAAATCCGGGATCTTTCCGGAATTGCCCGGGAACTGCGCTTGACTATTGTGGATGTTATGGCCTGGTCAGGCGGTGCTCATATCGGGGGATCACTTAGTATTGTGGAGATCCTTACCCTTCTTTATTTTAAATATCTGAATGTCAGGCCGAATGAGCCTTTATGGGCGGAACGGGACAGATTTATACTTTCCAAGGGACATGCGGCATCCGGTTTTATTCCTGTCTTGGCAAAGAAAGGATATTTTCCTCAGGAAGAATTAAAATCTTTTAATCACTTTGGTTCTCCTTTTGCCATGCATCCGGACAGCAATAAGGTAATAGGCTGCGATGCTTCGGCTGGTTCCCTGGGTCATGGTTTGGCAATGGCTGTGGGAATGGGTTTGGGTGCACGTTACCAGAAAAAGAGTTTTAAAACAGTGTGCCTTTTGGGAGACGGCGAATGCTGCGAAGGCAGTGTATGGGAAGCGGCAATGTCTCTTACTCATTTTAAACTGGGGAATGTTATTACCATTGTAGACAGAAATAAATTGATGATAGACGGTACCACCGAAGATATAATGAAGCTGGAACCCTTTGCCGACAAATGGCGCGCCTTTGGGTTTAATGTAATCGAGGTTAATGGTCACGACCTTAAAGCCCTTTCCGTTGCAATGGACACCGGCTGGGCTGCAACCGACAAACCGGTTTTAATTCTGGCCAACA
>Ga0082212_10000945_pt1 | contig 42781 bp, 40 predicted proteins | sample TergutNt197P3_FD_71548 | JGI IMG/M metagenome (GOLD analysis project Ga0082212, IMG submission 71548) | Neocapritermes taracua P3 segment gut microbial communities from Petit-Saut dam, French Guiana - Nt197 P3 | ecosystem: Host-associated > Arthropoda: Insects > Digestive system > Gut ...
ACAAATAATAACAAAGTGTATTGACTAAATCCTTGTAATATAATAACATAGTAACAGTTAGACACAAGAGATAACAGACAATCACAAGCAGTTCCATAACCCCAATTTACCGCTGAGCCTGATATTTGATTAACTGAACAATTACCTGGAAAGGGGTGAGGCTGCGCTGCCAAAAAGTTCCTGGGGTTCCCTGCGAAACAGATCACGGGGAAAAAGAAGTATTAAGCATAAAAGAGCCTGACTACTTAATGATTAACCTCATAAGGTTTTACAAAATACGGAATTATTTTTAAGTAGTCAGGAAGCTGATTGAGCAGGATCGCCCAGAGTTTTTGGCAGTGCAGACTTATCCCTTTGCTGAATTTATTCGGAATAATTAAATTGTAAGGCTCAGCGATAAATTGTGATTTTAGGCTCTATCAAAAAAGCGGTGTACTGAAATATCGTTCTGCCGTATCGGGCAATAGAGTTATAACCCGCTTTCCTTTACCGAGTTTTTTTGCCATGCGCAAGGCGGTACACACATTGGAGCCGCCTGAAATACCGCACATCAGACCTTCCAGACGGGCTAGATCTTTTGCGGTTTGCAGTGCATCCCTGTCACTTACAATATCAACTTTACTGTATATTTCAGTATTAAGATTTGGGGGAACAAGTCCGTCACCGATGCCCATTTGAACATGAGTTCCGATTTTCCCTCCCAACAGGATTGCAGCGTTTTCAGGCTCCAGCGCCCAGATTTCAATGTCCGGATATTTTTCACGCAATACCGCACCAATACCGCTGATTGTTCCGCCGGTTCCGATACCGGAACAAAAACCATGCAATGGTAAACCATTAAGTTGTTCGATTATTTCACGGCCTGTATGTTCACGGTGAACTGCAGGGTTGGCGGGATTCTCAAATTGCTGAGGTACAAAGATTTTCGGGTTTTCCTTTGCCATTCTCAGGGCTGTTTGCAGACAATCTTCAATTACCTTGCCTATGTCTCCATCATCGTGTCTTAGTATAACTTCCGCACCGTATTGTTCAATTAACTTGCGGCGCTCACCGCTCACGGAATCGGGCATAATAACAACGGCTTTATAACCCCGCACTGCCGCAATAAGCGCAAGGCCAATGCCCTGATTACCGCTGGTTGGTTCGCAAATAATCGAATCAGGTTTTAACAACCCCAGTTTTTCTGCTTCAAGAATCATATTGTAAGCAGTACGTGTTTTAACGGAACCGCCAACGTTTAAACCTTCAAATTTTACAAGAACTTCCGCATCGCCGGACCCCGCCATACGATTCAGGCGAATAACAGGTGTATTACCAATGCTATCCAGAATATTCGAACAAATCATAATTATCTCCTTAATTAATTTTTTCGTACTTTGGCAGAAACAGAAACAGTGATCCGGTTTTCCCACATATCACCGGGATTAAGAAAAAGCTGAAACACCGGAAGAAAACAGCGCGTTTGGCATGATTCTTCCAAATCTGCAAAATACAAATCGCAGGGGGTTTGGAAACCAACGTTAATAACAGCTCCATGTTTGGAACTCTGCTCTTCAAAAGAAAGGACCCGCTTTTTTATACCATTTTTATCGGAAGAACTTTCTTCTTCTCCCTGGCTCCTGCGAAAAAGAAGCTCCCCCCCTGCTAAAGCCAAATCAAAACGGGGCACAAAACAAAGTACTGTTTTTTCTTCTCCCATATTGCTCAATTTATAGCAAAGATTGAGCGTGTTTTTTTCCAGGCTGTAGGTTTTTTGAATTTCGATAAAACCAAAAGGAATTCCCTTACGCGGAGAAAGAACAAAAGAAGCTTTAAGCTTTGCCCTGTCTGCAGATAAAAGTTTGAATTCTTCGTTTCCGCAAAACCTGCTGTTTTCGGGAAAAACAGTATCGCCGGGGAAAGTGTATACGCTCGAAGAAGATTCTGCCGGCGGAATAAAATCGCCGGGAAAAAGCATATCAATAAAAGCACAGCGCCTGTCCGGAGGGGAACCTTCGCTCATCTTCGTTCGCTCGGCGGAGTATACCGGAGGGGAACCATGTGAACTGTCGTTCGTAACGTTCACTTTTTTTCGATTGGCGGAGTCAGCAGAATCACCGGTAAACGAATCCAGATAATTCCAGCCTTTGGGAAGGTAATCCAATTCAAAAATAGCCGCCCCTTTTGTTCTTACATAACAATTTAGATTTTTATCATGAAAAAGGAATTCTTCCATACGGTCAAGGTCAAAATCAAAACTAAGCAACGAAGATTTAAACTCCTTTTCCCGAATTATCCGTTCAGATGCAAGAATTGCTTTTTGGGCATAGCGCCGTACGTCTTTATTGCCGATAAACGACAAGGTTTCCGCACCCTGAGCCTTCCACAGTTCTTCCCGGGCGCTGCGTTTCCGGGATTTGTCTCCGCGCAGCTGGTTAATAAGGTTATGGATAAAATGAATCCTTGCATAAAGTTCGTTGGCTTCCGGGTATCTGGCAAGGAACGAACGTGGTTGAGAACAGGAAGAATCCCCGGAAGCCGGGAAGTACAGCCGCGGAAGAAAAGTACTGGAACGGTATATCCTGCCGGGAGTAGTAAGCCCAAGGTTTACATTGCCGGATTTATCTGCCAATGCAGTAACAAGCCCTTCGAAGAAGGATAGAATGCTTTCTTCGGCGTCTTCCTGCGGGAAATCGGGAAATACTGTTATAACAGCTTCTTTTCCGTCATCAGGGGTGATTTTTACTTTTTGCAAAATATCCCTGATGCCATCCTTTCCTATGCCTGCAAGTGAAGAAAAAACCGGAAACACAACAAGAAGTTTTCCCTGATCTTCGGTACATACCGGACCATAAAGGTTTTTTCCTTTACAGCCGGCGGCGGCAAACTGTTCTTCGCTTAAAAAGGTATAATCCATGCCGCATGCTGCAAGCATTCCTGCCAGAGACTGTTCCCATAACGAATAGGCCAGCATACAACCCTGGGGCTTCCGGCCGAAATTCTGCCTGATATAGGTGGTTAACATCTCTATCTGACCTATTCTGTCTGCCGGGGGAAGGAGAGGCATTATAGGTTCATAAAAACCGCCTCCCAAAAGCTCAAGTTGTTTTCGGGCTGCCATATGCTTAATCAATAAAAAAAGCTCCGGTTTTTTTTGTTCCAAACGGCTAAAGAGAAAGCCTGAATAATGGAGTACCGCGGGGATTTTGGGGTATTGATTTAATACAGTAATAAAAGGCCTTAACCTGGTTTGGTATAATACTTCAAATTCTTCATCTGTTGCCGAAGGGAAAACATGTGCATGTGAACCCAGAATCAGGTTTACTTTTCCGGCCATTATTTCACTCGATGCTGTTCCAAAATGTCAGATTTTGGAACAGCTGCCTTGGATTTTACTCTATAAAAATATTTTTAAAAATAGCACCGATGCAGCAGAAAAAACAAGAGACAAAAACCCCATGGAGATAAACAGTATTGGAGTTCCCCGCAGCCCATGAGGTATAGCTTCCAGAAATGAACGTTTTTGAATTTCTTTAATTATCAGGAAAGCCAGAAGGGCTCCCGCCGAAAAGGTTAAGGAAAGAAGAAAAGCATCTGCAAAAGAGAGGGCAAAGTGGAGTGTTAAGAATAACGCCGCCGCAGCCAGACCGTTATAGGATGAACCGGCAGAAAACAAACCAGGATTCTCATGCTGTTTTGTCAAAGGTACAGCAAAACGAAAAAACAGGACTTCCAATCCCATGCTTCCAAGGACTGATAAGGGAAAGATCAAAAAATAATCAAGTATTCCGCCGGTAAAAAACAAGATCCGCGCAAAGAGTATCCACAGGAACAATGTGGAAACAAAAAGGACAACCCAGGGGTAGTAGAGCAGTATCGCCGGAGTTCGTTCGCGGAGTATCAGTTCCCTGACTCCCAGTGCAAAATTTAAAAAGAGGTTTAAAGACAGGGCCGCAAAAAAAACAAGTGCAAAAGCTGCCATTAATCATCCTCCGAACGTGTAATTTCATTTCTGAAATGCCGGTATACTGCAATTACATAACCGAGAATAATCAAGGCGCCCGACGAAGCCTGAAGAAAACGCAATGGCTCATTCTTTGCAAAACGGATAATGTCGAAGCCCGGAAAAGAAATGGAACCAAAACCCAATGGTTCCCGTACCAGAGAAAGGCCGAGAACAAGAACTCCAAGGATCAGGGCTTCTGCCATAGCCTGAGAAATAACTTCACCCATATCATATTCAAGGGTTCTGTTGTAAATACCCGAAGCAATAAAGACAACCGGAACAAGAAAAACAAAGAACGAACTTTCCATTGCCATTACAGGATTTAAAATCCAAAGAAGTATCAAAAATATTCCGGCTGCCAGGGAAGAAATAAATAGAAACACTGCATTTCTTCCCCATCGGGGAAAGTATTCGCCGCCCAATTTTGCAGCAGTCAAAGTAAAACCATAAACCCACACCAGGGCCAGGCTGCAAATGATCGCAAAAACAATACGTCCGGAAGCAACAATAAGCAGTGCGGCGCCGGTAAGAGAACCAAGCGGCGAATTTTTTCCCCAAAACAGGTGTGATTCCATTTGAACGTTCACCGTAACACCCCTTTCTTCAAAGTCATGTTCCGCGCATTCCGTTCTATACGGTCTACATAAAAGCGATATACCGGCAAACGTAATTCATCGATAATCTGCCGGGCATTTTCGCTGAGTGGAATAATCGATCTGACTTTGTCTTCGTTATCAACAAGGGCAACACATGCTGCTGCAATGCCGTTTTGCATTATGGAAAATACAAAAGCCCTGTCTGAAGAATTATTCAGCGCAAACCAGGAACCGCCCATAACAGAAACAGGGTTTCCCAAAAAACCGTATGGTTTATCTACAAGCCCGCCGCCAGCCAGGCCTGTAACGCCGCTTTGTGCAAGAGCTTTATTTACCCTTTGTGTTAATAACTTTGTCCGGTAAGACAAGGTAAAAAACCAAAGCAGAAAACCAATAACAAGTGCCGAACCAATCCAGGCAAGGCAAAGAAGTATATTCCGCCTTGTCATAATTGTTTCCTTTTTTCATAATACCAGGCATTTTCCAGCCTTCGTATCAAAGGAACCAGTGCATTACCCAAAAGAACAGCGGTAACCGTCCCGTAAGGATCAAGTCCCGGATAACGAAACAAAAAAGTAAAGACAGCACAGAGACTTATAAAAATTGTATTACCCGGCATGGATTTAGGACTTGTTGCAGGATCGGTAACAAGAATAAAGGCCGCCGCCAGAGTACCGCCGGAAAACAGGGCAAAGATAATATCTCCTTCCCAAAAGGAACCGCCAAAAGGCAAAGCGCCGAAAATCCGGATTAATATTGAATAAACAAAAATAAACACCGCCGGCAGCCAAAACCGAAAACATTGTGAAGAAGCTATTAAAATTGTTCCCAATAAAAGGAAAAACAGCCCGCGATCCGCAATAATCCCCGATCTGTTAGAAGAAAACAAGGTAAGATACCCGCTTGGCAATGAACTTCCCATAAATCGAAAGATCGTTTGGTTAAAAAAAGCGCTTAACTTGCTGTCCAGGAGGGTATTTGACCAGCCGTTGATCATAAGAAGCGCCAGTGGTGAACCCATACTGTCTCTGAGACCTCCTTCAAGAGACGCCGACAGCCTCATAAGATGGTTGTCTTCAATACTGCGGTTAAATGCAACAGGCCAGGCGGAACGGATAAAAAGCCATGCGCCTGCGGCCGGGTTAACCCAATTGGATCCCAATCCGCCAAAACTATGCTTGAGTACAGCCATTGCAAAGATCCCTCCCAGAAATGCATAAAGGGGATTGAGTGTATTGGGAAGGAACAATGTAAGGATCAATGCTGAAGCTATTGCGCTGGAATCTTTTATGGAAAACCTCCGTTCGCCAAAATTGAAAAGGAGTTCTGTTCCTACCATCCCCAGAACAGCAGCTAAAGCAATAATCAGCGAATGCCCGGAATCACTTAAGGAAGATTCAAAAATTACCAATAAAGCGCATACCGAAACAAGCCGCATTCTGAGCGCAGTAGAACGGGAAAGATTAATTTGCGGTTTTTGAAAAAGGCTCAGATCCATGCTAGTTTCCTTTTAGAGCAGAACGAATAATACTGGTAGAAAGAGGAAGTCCCGAAGGACAAACTACTTCGCAGCAGCCGCATCCATGGCATTCGGCTGCCCTGCCGGTTTTGGCATCTCTGCTTTCCAAACCTTTCATATATTTATAAAGCGCTTCGGGATCCAAACCTACAGGACAAACGATCCGGCATTCACCGCAGCCAATACATTTATTCCGATAGTTGCTGCCCAACTGGCCTCCCAGAAAAGCAAAAATTGCAAAGCTGGTTTTAATTACCGGCTCGTCCAAATCTACAACAGTCCTCCCCAATAAAGGAGAACCTGAACCGATACGCTTGGGCTTGTCAACATAACCCCCGCATTCTGCAAATATTTCCCCAATCCTTGTTCCAATCTGAACTTTCATTACCTGGGGCTTTTTTATTGCCGAACCTCCCACCGCTACATAACGGGAAAGGATGGGTTTTTTTAATTTTACAGCATCATGAATTGCCGCCAGGGTGGCAGGCCCCAATGCAAGGATTGTTCCCAGTTCAATTCCTTCCTTTTTGGCAAAACGATTAAGCACCAGTTCCAGTTCTCTGCGGTTTCTTTGGGGGTACCTTGCTCCGGTAAGAACAAGCGATACAGGGAATTCCGATTTACCCATGGACTCCATAAGCGCCAGCGCCCGTTCCTTTTCTCCTCGTGAAAAAACCAGGACTATCCTTCCCATACGGCCGGCACGGGCAGCAATACGGCTTCCTTCGGCTACTGCCGCTAATCGTTCTTTAAGAAGCACATAATCTGCCGCCAGCCAGGGATCGTCAAAAACACATCGTACAATCAGGCTAACCGGATCCTTGGCGGATCTGAGGGAATAAAACATGTCCGACACAGGTCTGCCCGAACCTTCCATTTCTACAATACCGTATTCGGCAATAATCCTTTGAATTTCAAAAGAAGAAAGGCTCTGCCATGGAAAAATCTCCTCGTACCTGCCCAGTTTTTCAAAACTACCGTCGAGTTTTATTACCAGGGCATCGTTGGTAAATCCCTCTGCCGTTTTCCAGGAAACAATCCGTACTACTCTTCCCGGTACAGTGGCATGGATATTGGCCGATCCCAATCCCTGACCCCGTCCAATAAGCATTCCTTCACTAACCCGATCACCCACGCTTACCACCGGATTCGCCCGGCTGCCTGTATGCTGAACCAGAGGAATTACAGAAAGGCCGGGAAGAAAGGCGGTAACACTGGAATTACGCGGAGGTACTGAAGATTCGGTATAACGTATCCCCCCGCGGAGGAATGAAGGAGTAATCATGATGATATTTAATTTTATACCAAAGGCAGCTTTTTTTCAATACATAATCCGCAGCTACGCTTTAATCCCATTCTTAAATATGGTATAATACGATTATTCTACGAGGTAAAAATTGCCCAGAGATACTTTTGCCAAGATAAAAAGAGTAATTCCGGATTTCACTTCTAAAATAATTGTTTCTGTTCCACCTGAGATAAATGAACAGTTTAACCAATTACAATTGAAAAACAGCTTGCTAAGAATAAAAATATTATGTGTTGTATTAACCATTATTAAATTAATTTATACGTCCAACTATATTTACAACAGCAGATTGGCGGAAATTGTAAAAACACTTTACTATGAAATCTACTCTTTAGGCATCATCACAATTCTCTTTATCCTGTTAACCGGACATTTTTCCAAAAAGAATAATCGTTTTGGCTTATGGTTTATGTGTTACTTTTTTGCAGCATATTATTTTATTTTTGCAGCTCTGAACATGGTATTTATCGGAGAAGATATTCCGATTCTATACCTCTTTTCGGTAACCATTTTTGTGAGTGTTTTTATACCGGATTTTAAACCAACAATATTTATTATTTCCGGAATACTTTTTTATTTAATTACCACAGCTATCCTTGTATATCATAAATCCGAATTTATCTTCGAAGGAACCCAGGAATTTATAACCTTTATTTTTATTTCTACCATGATAGTAAAATTGCTGCACTATAACAATAAAGTAACTGTTTTTATTAATACTTTTGAAATTAATGAGATGAATAACAATCTTGAAGAAATAGTCCAGCGAAAAACAAAAACGGTTTTTGAACTTCAAAATACTGTAATGGAAACAATGGCAGAACTTGTTGAACGCCGTGACGATTCAACAGGCGAACATATAGCAAGAACAAGCGGATGTTTAAGGGTATTTATAAATGCAATAATTGCAAGCGGACAATACCAAAAACATACTGCCTCCTGGAATATTGAACAGCTTATTCTGTCTGCACAACTTCATGATGTCGGTAAAATTGCGATAGATGACAGTATATTGCGTAAACCCGGTAAACTTACAAATGATGAGTTTGAAAAAATGAAAAAACACACCTCCATTGGCGGTGAAATTATAAAAAAAATTCAAAACAAGACCGGCGAAAATGATTTCCTGCATTATGCCGGTGTATTTACCGTCTATCATCATGAAAGATGGGATGGATCGGGTTATCCTTACGGTCTCAGCGGTAAAAACATTCCGTTACAGGCGCGTATAATGGCGATAATTGATGTATATGATGCATTAATTTCGGAAAGGCCGTATAAAAAACCGTTTTCGCATGAGGAAGCAATAAAAATAATAAAAAATGAAAGCGGTTCTCATTTTGATCCGGTTTTAACCAGGTTGTTTATATCTGTTTCAGATCAAATGAATAACGCTTCATAGGAAGACAAAATGTACACAGAAATTGATAATATCCGGGAGATTATAGGCTTTTAGCGTACTTTTCATTGTTTAGCAGCATCTCAATCTTTCTGGCATTAATTGCTGCCTGAGCTTTGGCATGATTGTTAAAAAACAACTGGACAATTTTAGTATTTTGCAATAAATGCTTTATTGGTTCAACAAACATTTGCAATTCCGCATCACTGTACAAATAATCATAGCGGGTAACATTATCGCCCTTGTACCACATTTCTGCGTTCCTGCCGTGGAACCGTAAATAGGCAATATCGCCTGTAATTACATAGTCCAATTTCATGTGCCCGGTATAGCCAATGTCCTGCATCGTTAAAGGGCTGTCGGCAATACACCAGCCTACCTTCCTCTGACGCAGGGCATTGTACACCTGGTCGTTTTGCCATTTTGTATTTCTCATTTCAACCACTACCGGAATATCCGAAACCTCTTTTAAGAGGCTGTCCAGATAAATCCTTTCGTGTTTTTCATAACGGAAACTTTCCGGAAACTGGAACAAAACGCATAACAACAGATTTCTATAGAATAACGGCTCTATAGCTTTTTTAAATTCAAGTACAACCTGCCTGTATATTCGCTCGTCAATCGTATGCGTCAGCCCGGAAAATGCCTTCACGGTAAACTTAACCTTACCGCCCGACCTGTCAATCATATTGTGCATTTGCTGCGGACCAGGCATACGGTAATACGTTCCATTCAATTCAAGAGAGTTAAATTGAGAAGCATAGTATTCCAGGAATTTGGCCTTTGCCAGATTTTCCGGATAAAAACCGCCTTTCCATTCATTGTAATCATAACCTGATGTACCAATCAGCAATTCACCCATTACTAATACACCCTCGGGATTTCCCTTATATTAGTCGTATACTTCGGCGACAAACATCCCCGTTTCATTCTCCATGCTTCATTATTGTTTGCTCTTTGTTCTTTATTCATTTTACTTAATGCGCAGCCAAGTTTAATTGTACCACTGCCGTACCTGTCATTTATAGCATCAAAGGCCTGCATTAACGGTTCTTTTATTATTTTCCGGTTCAGACCAATATTAAATAAATCAAGCTGCGAATTCTTGTCAAACTCCAATCCGGTTAATCCAACCATAACCTTTCTGTATTTATAGTTCGGACGGAAAATCCGTTTTAAAAGTTCATTGGCGGCTGCCTGTATTTCCGGAAGATAGGCACTCAAATAGGGGAGTTCTGCGCTGCATTGGTTAAAGTACTGTTCCCCTTGCGCATAGGCATTGGTCATTAAATAAACGCTTACAAACCGGCATGATAAATTCTCCGCCCTTATGCGTTTAACAGCCTCTTGCGTGTACTCCGCCAATGCCGCAATTATATTGTTTAATTCATATACAGGTTTGTGAAAACTCTTTGATACCATTACCACTTGCCGGGGCGCTTCCTCTATCCGGTCTATTGCTTTTATTCCGTTCAATTCCTGGACTATCCTCATCCCGGTAATCGTCATGTGCTTTTTTGCCTTTTCAAGCGGATAATGCTTAAGGGCAAGGGCGGTTGTAACCCCCTGTTTTTTAAGAAATGCTGCTTTTGACCATCCTATGCCCCAAATATCATCGACCGGGTATTTTCCCAGTTCTTCGTCCTGATCGACCCTTGCCCAGTCGTAAACGCCCTCACCGGCGGCGCTTCCGCCCTGCCTTTTCGCCAGCTTGTTACACATCTTGGCCAGAACTTTGTTGGGAGCAATCCCAATCGACACCGGTATTCCGGTTTCTCTTGTTACTGCCGTTTTTACCTCATGTCCCAATTCCGAATAATCGGTATTATTCCAGTCCGGAAAGAAAAGGAAGCTTTCGTCAATGGAATAAACTTCCACATCGGGAGCAAACCTGTTATAAATCAAATTCATCCGTGCCGACATATCTGCATAGAGGGTATAGTTAGAAGAAAAAACAGAAACGCCGCTTTTTTCCAGCTTTTCTTTTACCTCGAAAAACACATCGCCCCGCTTAAAGCCCAGGGCTTTACATTCGGCATTCAGGGCAATAATAATACCGTCATTATTCGTTAGTACCGCAATCGGGCTATGTACCAAATCAGGCCGGAAAACCCGTTCACACGCCGCATAAAATGAGTTACCGTCAATGTGAAATATCATAATTGTACATTTTGATAGAGGCCGTTACCGTCCCGACAATCGCCGTTTCATCAACTATCGGTTTAATAGTGTTAATCCCATTGGTAAATACCGCCGTCCCTCTGATTTTTTTCATAAGGCGGCATAAAAACCGTCCTTCATGCCTAATCACGGCAAATTGATTAAAACCAGGAGTCCTTGAGCGGTCAACAACCAGCAATGTCCCCCTCGGCAAGCCCATATCACTCATATCTCCGCTTTCCAGCCGAAAAAAGTACGTTGCCGGAGGGTTTTTTACCAGCAGTTCATTAAGGTCAATATTCGGGTCCTCATATCCCAGCGCCGGACTTGCAAACCCGGAAGCTTTTCTCCCTGCCATATTAGTCATTATATCAATAATACTATACAAATATATAGTGTCAAGAGAAATTTCGGCACATTTTTTGGCAAAATCCTTACGCATTCCTCATATAAAAAAATTAAAAAAACTCTTGACATTTTTACTTAACGATGTTAAGATAACAGTGTTAAGTAAACCGGAGGTTACTATGGGTAAGCCTGAAACAGATTTAGCTCCCCGAATAAGGGAAAAAACCCTTGAATTGCTGCTGGAAAAAGAGCCGGAAGAAATATCCACAAGGGATATAGCCAAAGCCTGCGGGGTAACAGCTACCAGTCTTTACTATTATTACAAAGACAAGGAAACCTTGTTTACGGAAGTAAAGTTATGCTGTGTAGAAAAAATGGACAAATTCATCTCCGGACAGGTAACGAAAAAAACTCTTAAATCCCATAAATCAGGTAAAAGACTAAACCCTTTTGATGAAGTCAGAATAGGGCTAACAGCGTTCAGGGATTGGGCTTTTACCAATCCACGGATAGCCCTTTTGGTAATGGGACGGCTTAAGGCGGACATTCGCGAAGACCCCGAAAAAATGAATAAATACTACCAGAGTTACTTTCTTGCAAAAGTTTTACTGGACAAAGCAGTAAAAGCGGGACTTTCGGACAGCAAAGACACATTACTTGATGTAAGCCTTTGCATAGCGGCTCTCTGGGGGGCGATTGAATCTGTGCTTCTTAACCGGACTATTCCGCAATACTGGCCGAAACGCGGCGGTTTGAATTTTACCAATAAAATGATCGATTTACTTTTAACATCGTTGATGAGCGAAAACCGGAACAAGCGCAAAAAATATAATAAGGAGTAATTATGAAAAATTTTATTTTTATTCGTACCGGCAAGGTTGCGGCGCTGATGTTTTTTGCGGGGTTTTTTCTGTACCTCAATTTTAGCTGTCAGGCACCGAAAGAAAAACCCGCCGCGGGTCTTAACGATGCAATGGAACTTATTGTTATACCCGGTGAACATTGGCTTGGTAAAATGAAAGTCTTTATTTTTTCCGTTAAAAAAACACCGCAAATTGCCGCATGGATCGAAGACGAAGAAGGGCTGTATATTGCAACCATAACGGTTACAAGCCGGAGCGCCAAAAAAAACTGGAGAAGTTCTCCAAAAGAAGGACGGCCCGAAGCATTGCCGGTATGGAATCACAAACAGCAGAATAATTCATCAGACGACATTGACACAGTTACCACGGCAACACCAAAAGGTTCTATAGAAGCAAAGATTGACAAAGGGTTATTGATAAGCGAGAAAACGTACAATGTATATCTGGAAATTAACCATAGCTTTGATTACAACGACAATTGGACCAAAGACAATTCAGGCGAAAATGGCCAGCCTTCCTTGGTTTACCATGCGAATTTTATCGCAGGCGTTCCATGCCGCATACCCCTTGTTCCGATAGGCTACGGCTCGGTTGATGGTTCCAATGGAAATATCACAAGCGGACTGGAAAACTTTACCAGTGCGTTCGATATTGTAAAAAATGTGTATATCATCGGGAAATGATATGACAAAAACAGTCAGAAAAGAGGCCGTAATTGACATTACGGCCTTGTACTGTAACTAACTTAGCAGTTCCTTGGGTACCTTACCGCCGTTTTCGGCAAGTACCTTCATCAGCTCTTTGTGCAGCCAGACATTCTTTTCAGGTGAACCATCGGCAGCACTGCCCGTGTAATTAAGGTCGGCGGCGAGTTCTTTACGTGCCGCCAGGCTACTGTCGAGATTGAGCGCCTTCATCATATCGACGATAGAATTACGCCAATCGAGTTTCTGACCGGTAGCCTCTACAGCAGCTTCGAGAATGGCCTCCACATCAACAGGTGCCGAAGCCTTCTGTACCATGCCCGGCGTATAATTCGACGTAACAGCGGGAGTAGCAGCAGCGGTTTTAACCGGTTCCTCGGCAGGCTTGCCGAAGATCTTTTCCTTAATCGAATTCAATATCCCCATATATCTTCTCCTTGGTTCAATATTCGGATATGGCTTTATCCGTAATGGCTATTCTATTACTTTCAAACCTTTCAATGCAAGACAGCGAACAGACTCTAGCAATTGCTTTTTGGAATAACATGTGGTATACTATCAAATAAGGAGATAATAATGCCGGCAAAAGCAAAGGAAAGACGCATAACTTATAATCAAAGAAAGGAACAGGGTCTTTGCCCCCGATGCGGAGTAAAGATCAAAAAGAAGGGAAAATTTATCTTTTGTGACGATTGTCGTGCATTTTTCCGCAATTATAATTATGAATGCTCAGAAAACATAAATGAATTAAGGAAAAATCGGTATGAAGAACGCAAGCAGCTGCACCAATGCCCCCGTTGCGGAAAAAAACTTGGCAAAAAATATAAAAAAATAATGTGCCAAACCTGTCTGGATAAAAACCATAAATATAATCAAAAATAATTTTGCCAGGGTATTTACAGAAAACAGAACGCAGCGGCAATTATGATTCCCAGAACAGCGCCAACGGCTACCTCCAAAGGAGAATGGCCATGCACTTCCTTTATCGGGTGGAAACCTATTTTTAGTTTTTCCGCGGTTTGGCGGCCAAGCCAGTTAAGCACTCTGGCCTGAATTCCGGAAGAGCGCCGCACCCCCAATGCGTCCCTGACAACGATAAGAGCAAACATAAGAGTAACAACAAAAAGGTTAGAATCAATCCCTTCGACAAATGCAACCGAAGCTGCCATTGCGGACACCATTGCGGAATGGCTGGAAGGCATACCGCCGGTACGCCATATCAGGATTTCCAATGTATCGCGAGGGCTTCTTGACCTTCTTCTTCTTAACAAATGAATGATCGTTTTAAGCAACTGGGCAAAGAACAGACTTGAAATAACTGATAAAAAAACAGGGTTTTCTATAAATCGTTTCAAAGCCATAATAAAACAATGAAAGCTAACAAGGGCTTTGTCAAGAAGTTGATCCTTACTGCCGGGAACGACGATGCAGACCGGCGGCTGGACAGAATACTTCGAAAAGCCCTGCCGGACATTCCCCTTTCTGCACTCCACCGGCTCCTGCGCAAAGGCCGCATACTGGTAAATGGCAAACCGGCAAAAGGCGAAGACAGGATTCCGGACGGCGCTCTTATTGAACTCCCGCTCAAGGAAACCGAAGTACCGCATGTACAAATTAAACCAGTATTGGAAAATCAACCGCAATTAAAAAAAACAGCAGCCATTGACATACTGTGGGAAGGCGAAGGATTACTTATTGTTAATAAACCTGCTGGACTAACAATACACGGCGGAAACGGTTCCCCGGATAATCTTGAAAGCCGGGTGCAGGCTTACCTGGAAGGAAAACTGCCCGCTTCTCTTTCATTCAAACCCGGCCCGCTTCACCGTCTGGATAAACCTGCCAGCGGAGTTGTTGTCTTTGCATATAACCTGGAAGCCGCCAGGTGGTTCAGTGCATTGCTCCGCGAAAGAAAAATACGTAAAAGTTATTTAGCTATTCTGGAAGGAGAACTAAAGAAAAGTGAAACATGGGAAGATACCCTTACAAGAGATACAAATGTACAAAAAACATTTGTTTCATGCAGCAGTACAATTTGCACACCCGGAATTGACCGGAACGCCAATCAACAACCCCGCCCTGAAGGGACGGGGTATGTTGGTTCTGATAGGAATGGATTGTATGCGGGTTTAACACCATTAAAGCATAACCTTGAATTTTCACAAACCGCCCCAAGGGGCGGGGTTTTAAACCCGCTTGCGAATAAAAACAAATATGCTCATACCGGAATAACGCCGCTTGCACGGGCAAAGAAGAACGGAGCTGCATATACTCTTGCCCGTCTCGAAATCACCACAGGAAGAACCCACCAAATCCGCGCACAGGCAGCCCACCACGGTTACCCTCTGGCAGGGGATAGCAAATACGGTGTACCAGACAAAGATTTTTCCCCCGGCAAAAGAGTTTGGCCAAACAAAGGGTTTTTCCTGCACGCATCAGAACTGGAACTCCCCAATGAACCTCAAATAAACCCAAAAGTTCCCCGTATAATAAGGGCGCCCTTACCGGAACAATTTGCAATGACCATAATAGAACTATTTGGTACAATAGATGTATGAAACGCTGTGAATGGTGTACCGGGCTGCCCCTGTATATGGAATACCACGACACGGAATGGGGAGTTCCGGTTTACGATGACCGGAAGCACTTTGAATTTCTTGTACTGGAATCTGCACAGGCGGGTTTAAGCTGGCTGACTATCCTGAAAAAACGGGAAAACTACCGGAAAGCCTACGACGGGTTTAATCCCGAAAAAGTAGCCAAATACGGTCAGGCAAAAAAACAAAAACTCCTCTCCGATGCCGGTATAGTACGGAACCGCCTTAAAATAGAAGCGTCTATTAACAATGCCCGTTTGTTTCTGGAAGTACAAAAAGAATTCGGAAGCTTTTCTGCATACCTCTGGAGCTTTGTCGGAAAAAAGCCCGTTTGCGGTAACTGGAAAACCCTGGCGGAGATCCCGGCTACTACAGAGCTATCCGACCGTGTTGCCAAAGATATGAAAAAACGTGGATTCCGCTTTTTGGGAAGTACAATAATGTATGCACATCTTCAGGCAACAGGACTGGTAAATGATCATCTGACATCATGTTTCCGTTTCAGAGAAGTAAAAAAGCTGATCACACAACAGGAATAATATAGTATACTCTCTGTATGTTCCGTGAACTGTTCTTTTTTCTGAAAAGAATTAAAACCTATGCACTCATTGGCGAAAGCGGTACCGGTAAAAGTTTCCGGGCAATGCTTGTTGCCCAAAAATACAGAATAGAATTTATTATTGATGACGGCCTTTTAATACGGGAAAACCGTATTCTGGCCGGTCATTCGGCAAAAAAAGAAAAAAACTTCCTGGCGGCAATCAAGGTAGCCCTTTTTGACAACAAGGAACGCCGTAAAGAAATAATCAAACGCCTGTCGGCAGAAAAGGTTAAGAAAATACTGATTCTGGGGACTTCGGAAAAAATGGTTAACAAAATTGCCAGCAGACTGGAACTGCCTGCTCCCGCTCGGATTATTCATATCGAAGATATTGCCAGCCAGGAGGACATAGAAAAAGCTATCAGAACCCGTAAGATCGAGGGCAAGCATGTGATCCCCGTACCGGCAATCGAAATAAAACACAGTTATCCCCAGATTTTTTATAACGCTATCAGGATTTTTAAACCCAGGCGCTTGCAGGAAACTCTGGGGAATGTTCCTCAACTGCATGAAAAGTCGGTGGTACGGCCCGAATATTCCAAACGTGGCAAGGTGATAATCTCGGAATCGGCCCTTTCGCAGATGGTAATTCATTGTATTGATGAATTTAATGAACAGATATATGTTAAAAAAATCTCTGTTAAAGACGAAAAGTCCGGGTACCGGCTGGTAATTACCATAGATGTGCCTTTTGGGTTACAATTGGGAGGTGATATGCAGGAGTTGCAGCAGTACATTATTGACAACATAGAGCGTTACACGGGAATACTTATAGAAGAAGTTAATATTATTATAGATAAATTTCGGGAGGAAAAAACACAATGGAAAGGACCTTAAAACAATTATTTTTCTTCACTGTTCTATTAAGCCTGGGAATAACTTCAGGCGCACAGATCAGGACAGCCCACTATGAGATCATTGTTCCGGAAGGAACCAGTGATGTATATTCATCCGAAATGGAACAGCGGTTTACCGAGTTTAATAAGGTTTTTCGCTTTGATCCGGCGCAGCTTGGTTCTCTGCTTAAAGTAAGGGTCTTTACCGATAAAAATGAATACGACAGCTATGTTGTCGGCTTACTGGGAAGCCCAAGACCCGGCGCTATTTATATTCACTACCGTAACCCCGCCAACAGGGAACTGGTAATACACAGGGGAAGCAGCGAAGAAGACTCCATTGTTCCCTACCAGGCATTTATTCAGTTCCTGCGTGCTTTTATCCACGAGCCGCCGCCGTGGCTTCGGGAAGGTTTTGCCGTCTATTTTAATACTCTTAAGTATGACAGGGCCAGGGGAACACTGGTTTACGAAGAAAACCTCAGTTGGCTTGATACGGCAAAACGATCAGCCATAAACCCTGAAGCAATTCTACAGTCCGCCGCTTCTTTTCCAAACATACAGGCTTTTTCCTGGGCTATGGTTTCATTTTTTATGTCTGATAAAAGCAGTGATTATTTTCGATCCCTGACAGACTCTTTAATGATGCTTTCTCCTGATGCATCAACTGAAGAAAATGTCCAGTTGATGTACAAAAGACTGATAATGTTTAATCCCATTGCCGCACTGACAAGAGATTACAGTAATTATATTGCAGGCAAAAAAACCTTTACAGAACTGGTTGAAGACGGGCAAAGAGCATACGGAGCAAAAAATTATATTGCTGCAGAAGAATCCTTCCGCAAGGCGGCAACACTTAGAAACAATCACTATGCTCCCTGGTACTACCTGGGTCTGGTGGCATACGAAAACAAAAAATACAACGAAGCGGAAGACTTTTATAAAAAAGCTTTGGATTTGGGCGGCGAAAGAGCCTTGATCCAGTATGCCAGAGGGGTAAATGCCGCTGCCGCAGGAAAAAAAGCCGAAGCAATAGCTTTTCTGGAAGAAGCCGCCGCCGCAGACAGTGCCAGGTACAAAACCCGTTCCGACGAGCTAATCAGAAAGCTGCAATAGGGAGTTTGTTTACACGGGGGTACAGAGGTTTACGATTGGCTCAATAGCACGTAAATCTCCGTGCCCTAGGAGCCTGTCGGACTTGTAGAATTTTGCGGTAAGTAACCGCAAAATTCTGCGATTTATGGGCTCCTTTGCGAGTTTGCAAGGTAGAAAATACTCAAAAACTCGGTTTTTGAGTATTTTGTTTATAGAAAAGGGCAAAGCCCGACAAACTCCTAGGTTCACTTTACCATTTTGATATTGGTCATTTCCGCTTGTTCTGCATTTCCAGCAACAGATCCAGATGGCGTAACATGTATTCCTGGAATTCCGGGCAAAGCTTATCGAAAAGAAGTTCGATTTTTTTTCGGATTTCACCCCCGGAATTATCAAACATAGTCCCTATTCCGGTTTTTAACCAATCTTCGCTTACTCCGAAAGTCATGGAAACAAGCTTAACCATGCGATCATTAAGTACCCGCCGTTCTTTTTCCAATTCGTAAATATAGCTTCTTGAAAGGTGTAGATCCCCGGCAAAGTTTGTGGGCGTTTTTTTAAGCGCTTTTCGTACTCGAATCAGCCGCTCATTTGCTGTTTCCGTTGGCTTTCCGTTCATAACAACCTTATGCGATTAAGAATATACCATGACAAATATCACACAGAATGATTCTAAAAACAACAATATTTACTTCGCAGCGGTTTCTGTCGCAACAATAGATTTCTTTCTTCGTCTCCGTCTTGGTTTAGCCGTTTCGTCTGGTTTAACTTGAACATGCTGAACCCTGCTGTGTCTGATGTGTGCGGCCTGTTTTTCGCGTTCAAAGGTACGAATTTTCTTTAAATCAATGCCATGTTCGGCAAAGATAAGCCGTACTGCCTGTTCCAGTTCAACCTTGGGCGGATTCATGGGAAGTATAAAACGGCGCACATCAAAAAAAACTGTTTTATACTTTTCCCAACTGCTTTTCGTTAATTCCTGCCAGGGTGTTTTTTGTTCCAGATAATTGCGGATTAATGCTGCAAGCGGCGACGGCTTCGCAGATAACAGCTGCTTTCCTGACGGCGACTGCTTCGCTGGCGGCACCTGCTTCGCTGGCGGGTGTCCATTAACAGATGAATAATGTCCGGAAACAAGATCAACAAAACCCTTAAGGTATGCATTACGGAAAGCCGAGTCAATTTTCATCATGGCAGAAGCTTCTTTTTGCAAAAAACCGTAAAGTCCTGCATCTTCCAGACTTTCTATAATTTGAGGAGCGGCAGGGGAACGGATAATTTTGGAAAGTTCTTCGGTAAGACGGGAATTGGAAATTTGATTCAGAAAAAACGCCTCTTTTTTAATGCGTCTCCGCAGGAGCCATGGAATGGAAAAACCTCCTGCTGCAGCATATTTAACAGCCCGTATCATCCGTACAGGATCATCCCGAAAGATCAATTCCGGAGGTATAATAGGCCGCAGGATTTTTTTCCTGATATCGTTCATGCCGTTTACATAATCCACAACCAGTTGTTTGCCCGGATCGTAAAACAAGGCATTGCAGGAAAAATCTCTGCGTAATACATCTTCTTCGATGGTACCGTAGGTATTACTGGTGTGCCCATCCTTAAGGGAACGAAATGTGGATACTTCAAAGATTCTTTCGCCGAAAAAAACATGAACCAGGCGGAAACGTTTTCCGATAATTCGGGAATTACGGAAAACCCTCTTAACTCTGGCAGGGGTGGCGTCGGTTACAATGTCAAAATCCTTGGGCTTTTTCCCCAGAATCAGATCCCGTACCGCACCTCCGACGATATAACTTTCAAAACCGTTTGCACGCAGCCGGCCGGTAATAAATACCGCATCGCTGTCTACATCGGCAATGTTAATTTTGTGTTCATCACGGGTGTAGACTTCGGCCTTTTTTTTAAGGCTGCCGTCCTGTTCTTTTCCATATCGGATCAGCACATATATTCCTAATCAACCCAGGATAGCTGCTGCAAAACCTGTAACGGAGGTTTTTCCGCCTGTGCAACAGCTCCGATCGTAATTTAATCCAGATGCCGCAGAAGCCAGTTAAGAAGAGCTTCTGTCACTTCTTCCCTGTTGGTTTCATTGATCGTTTCATGCCGTGCTTCCGGGTATACCACAAATTCCAAATTATTAATTCCCTGACTTCTGTACGAGTTTACAAGGGCAGTCGGGCTTGTTCCCATGTCTCCTACAGGATCCGCACTGCCGCAAAAAATAAATACCGGCAAGTCCTTGTCGATCCGGGCAATAGCATTATTTTTATGTATTGCCGACAAGCCTCTAATCATGTCACGATTAAAACCCGAAGAACAGTCATATCCGCAAAGAGGATCCGCTTCGTAAGCATCTACTTCTTTTTCATCACGGGAAAGCCAATCAGAAGCTGTTCGGTTCGGCCTGAAAGGCATGCTATAGGGACCCTTGGTCATGGCAATGGCAATTTTGGAAACGCGTCTTTTACCTTTTAACAAGGCAAGCAATGCAAGAACCGGCGCCCCCAGGGCGATCTTTGCCCCTCCCGGACCTCTGGTTCCGGAAAGTATACATCCTTTTAGCTTGATATTCGGGTCCGGATTTTCTATTAATGCCTGAACCAAAAAGGAACCCCAGGAATGACCCATTATAAAGAAAGGCGCCTCTCCGTATTCATTCCTGGTTTTTTCTATAATATGCCTTGCTACAATTCGCAAATCTTCCACTACCCGGAAAAAACCGTCATGGTCTGCGGTATGACCCAACAGACCGCCCTTTCCCGCATCATTAACCGAAAGGTCTGCGGTCTTTCCATGACCCCGCATATCTGCAGCCCAGACTTCAAAACCCCTGGAACACAGCTCCTTTGCAAGACGCCCGTACCGGAGGCAATGTTCCGCCATTCCGTGAGCGATATGTATAATGCCCGCAGGCTTTTCTGCCTTGGCTTCCTGCTGCCAGCGCCGCACAAAGATTTTTGCCCCATCATCGCAAGTAACCCAGCAGTTGGATTCAATCATGCTTTATTATGGTACAGTCACCTTATATATACAAGAGGACCGTAAGCCAATGGCGCCACAGGCTCCTGGGCCGGCTGCCATATTGAAACAATGAGCATATTCATCCGAAAATGATTGTATGGGAAAAAAAGCAGCCTTAATCCTGCTGGCGTTGTGTTGTTTCCGAATCGGCGCTGAAACAGCGGTAGGGACTTTTCCCAAAGAGAATGCTGACGCTACCACCCCTGTCTGGCGGCATGCTCCCGGAGGAGCATTGCTGGGAGTACCGGCAATTCAGGCTGGAACAGTGGTGGCTGTACTGGAAGGCGGCCATCTAAAGGCTTATACCCTGGAAGGAAAGCCGCTTTGGGATTATTGGGCCAAATCACCACGGTTAATTCCCTACGTAACACGCAGCCGTGAAGGAACTTCCTATATATGCCGTACCGACGGCACGTTTATTGCAATAAACCGGGCAGGAAGGGAGTTATGGCAGCTTAAAACCGGACCTATTACAGCCCCGGTGGTTTGCGGATGGGACGGAAGAATATTTGTTACAACCGAAAAAAAAATCGCCTGTTATACAGCCTCGGGTTACCTTTTATGGAACGTCGAGCTGGAACAAAAAATTGTTTCCGGCCCTTTTCTTGCCGGAACAGGCGGAATTGTAACTGCCCTTGAGGGAGGAGAACTATTGGAGTTTAACCCTTTTGGCAAAGTTACAAGCCGTCAAATCGGAGAAACCCCAACGGCAATAATCCCGGTTAATGGCGGAACTGTAACGCTTTTAAAAAACGGCTATCTTAAGTTATACCGGGAAAACTCTCTTTCTCCTGCCCGTAATGTGGGAAGCGTCCGCGGCACTCCTTTGGGCGGAATTAGCCGAGGTAATAGCGTGGCTCTGCTGCTTTCAAACGGTTCTGTAGTGCAGGTGTCGCTTTCAAACGGGAAACAACAGTGGAGTGAATCAAGCCACATAAAAAACAGAGAAATTGATACCGCTAACGACTTTGCCATGTTATGGGATGAACGCGGAATCTATGTATTCAGCCAGTTGGGAGCAACAGGAATCAGTAATGCCGGAAAACGGTTATGGCTCCTCAGGTTAAATGGCGCTTCATCTATCCCTGTTTTGAGTGATGACGGTACCCTCTTTTCCGGCGGAAAGGATTGGATACTTTATGCATATAAGGTTGAAAATCGTATTGTACAGCGGAAAGAATCTTTATACGGCCCTGCTCCGGATGGAAACTACGGCCTGGCAAACCCTGACCCTTCTCCATGGGCGGAAGATTACGACAGATTTTACGAAACACGAATGAACGAAGAATTAAGATATCTAAGTTCTCTGATTAAAGAAGGCAAGGTGGGAGAAAATGAGCTGAATTATGCCGCATACCTTCGGGAGATTTCCGGGTCATCTATTAACCCAAAAATATCGCAAAGCAGGCCGCCGGTTCATGTCCGGCACCGTTCGGAAGCGGCCAGGCTCCTGGGCTATTTTGGCTCACGCGAAACGATCCCTTTCCTGACGGAACTCTACCTGAAAGATCCCGACCCGGCTGTACGGACTGCCGCAGCCGAAGCCATCGGCCGTATAGGCACTGATCCCGATGGCATAGCTATGAGAGCTTTTACTCAAATAATTACGGCAGCCAACCGGGATGAACAGATTCTTATCGTTACAGCATCCGCCATTGGTGCACTGTGCCGCTTTTCAGGCCCTCCTTTGAGCGAAAGCGGCATACAATTACTGGGTATTATTGAACGTGATTTTATGCCGGCACGGGCCAGAGCCCAGGCCAGGCAGGAAATAGCCAATATGAGGTAATTTCGTTAGTTGACCTTGAACTTCATTACTTCCTTGGTAAGGGTATCAATGCTGCTTTTATTCCCTACCGTAGATTCATCTTGCGGATTTTGCCCGTATGGTGTATTTTATTAGGGTAACCATTTTCAAAAAACTGAAGGTTTTAAAAAGCCTCAGAGCATATCCAAAAAGGAGCATTATTATGAAAAATCCTTTTCGCATGGTATTAATGGCCGTTTTGTTTCTGGCGGTTGTTTTTACGGTTAATGCCCAAAATGTTAACCGGGAAGAACTGGAAACCAACCAGGCAACGGTAAACTTTATCAATTATGAAGGGCCCCATTCACGGATTGATACGGTAGAACAAATCCGGAATATCGGGTATGAACTGGGACGCGCTGTCAGAAACGGCGCCGCCAGGGCAGGAGCGGCAAACCGTTATTTTGTAATCCACTGTGTGGGCGATACCGACGGAGATAAGTTCGATGCTGATGTATTTGGACTGGGACCGGATGTCGGCGTAGACCACATCAGAAACCTCAGGCTGATTATTCAGGGGTATCTTCAGGGCGCTTACGATTACAGCGCCGCGGATGCCTCGGTTCTGGCCCGTTATGTTACGATTTACAATGCCGTTTTCCGGGGAGACTGGGATTTCTATACAACACGGTATAAAAACGTTGTTGTCGATAACCTTGTTCGGGAAAGAGCAGGCCTTTCGATCCGTTATGATGAATGGCCCGGCCAAACCTTAATGACCATACCTCTGGGAACAGGAGCGCCGGGTTCTCTCAGCGCAATTGACACTTCCGGCCTTACCGACCCTGCGGTAATTGATTCTTTGCGAAGCGAAGAAGGCAGAGGTATCGAAGATCGTCAGGACATGGTTGATCTGAAAGAACGGGAAGCTGAAGAAGCTAACCAAAGCGCAACGCTTCAACGAGAAGCAATAGCTGAAGAAGAAAAGAACATACAGCGTAACCGGGAAGAAAGCAGCAGTACCCAGCAGCGGATTGAACAGCAGCAACAGCAGGCACAGCAGCAGCAGCAGCAGGCACAGCAGCAGCAACAGCAGGCACAGCAGCAGCAACAGCAGGCACAGCAGCAGCAGCAGCAGGCACAGCAGGACGAAGCCGCCGGCAAAATAACGGCGGAAGAATCCCAACGGCAGCAGGAACAAGCACGGCAACAGCAGGAACAAGCACGGCAGCAACAGGAACTGGCTCAGCAGCAACAGGAACAAGCTCAGCAGAGGGAGCAGGAACTGGCCCAAGAACAAATGGCCAATGAACAACGTCAACAGGAAATAGCTGAGCGTGAACAGGAACAGGAACAACGCCGCCAGGATGCAGATGCAGCCCAGCAGCTGGCCGATCAAAAAACCGAGGAAGCCCAGCAGGAACGGCAGCAGATTGCCCAGGATCAGCAGGAAATGATTGATTCGGGCAGCACGACAGGTGCAGCAATAGCCAGTGCAACCCCCGGAACACCCAGCGTCAATGGCCTCCTGGCAGCAGGAATATTACAGAGCAACACCTCATTGGGCCGCCTCCTGCGAGTTGATCCCAATAATGGAAATGTTGTTCAGACATCCCCCATGACATCGGTAAATACCAGAACGGTTACCATTTCAGGCAACCGGATCTTTGCTATTGCCGGAATCAACCGCGGAAATGCGGCAATCAGGCTCGTTGAAATGAACAATGATTCTCTGGAAATGCTCAAGCAGGGAGACGATGATATTAATCAGAACAGTTTGCTTTGGACAAATGGTAATAATCTCTACGCAATTGTTATAGTAGATGGTAAAGATTACCTGGCCCGGTTTGACACTAACCTGGTAAAACAAGCCCAGACCGCTGTGGAGGTACACCCCTACGCTTCCTGTATATTCCAGGGAGACCGGATTCTTACCCAAAAGCTCGACGGTACGCCGCTGCTTCTTAACGGACAGACACTAAGATGAATCTAAGGTAGGTGTTCCAAAAACTGAAGTTTTGGAACACCCTCAGATAAACATTGGCGCCTCAATCAAGACTTAAAAGAGCCTTGATTGAGGTATGGAATTATGTCGAAAATAGATTTGCACATTCATTCAAGATTCAGCAGTGACGGCGAAATTCCGGTCAACCGTATTCTGGAAATGTGTTCCCTAACAGGAATGAAACTCGTATCAATAACAGATCATAACTCTGTAGAAGGTGTAAGCGAAGCCATGGAAACAACGGATGTCGAAGTTGTTCCCGGTGTTGAACTGGACTGTATTTACAGGGGATTAAATCTTCACCTGCTCGGATATGGCTTTGATCACACAAATAAAGCGTTTTTAAAAATTGAGGAAGATATTCTTAATCAGGAAAAAGATGCAGGTGAGAAAAGAATCCGTCTGTTCCAAAAGGCAACCGGTATTCCGCTTGATATTGCGGAAATTCTTAATTCAGAGCACGCAGATATTATCAGCGGAGAATTAATCGCAGAACATGCTCTGGCAATAAAAAACATCGGGGATTATGATGTATTAAAACCATACCTGCCGGGCGGAGAAAAGGCCGATATGCCCTATGTACGGATTTACTGGGATTTTTTTGCTCCGGATAAACCGGCATACGTACCAATTCGGTATATTTCTTTACCGGATGCAATAAAACTTATCCACAATGCAAACGGGATGACAGTATTGGCACATCCCGGACAGAACCTGTCCGGTAATTTCAGCCTGTTACCTGATATTATTTCGGAAGGTCTTGACGGAATCGAAGTATACTCTTCTTACCATTCCGCAGAAGATGCCGCCTATTTTCTTGATATCGCCAAACAAAACCGGCTGCTGGTCAGCTGCGGAAGTGATTTTCACGGAAAGAACAAACCAGCCATTCAGCTTGGAGGCCACGGCGCCTTGCTTGACGATGAAGAAATTATAACCTCATTCCACCATAAACTTATTGGAGAAAAAAAATGAATTCATCTATTAAAAACCGGCGAAGTATCAGAAAGTACAAATCGGACAAACCTGTTACAAAAGACCAGCTTAACCAGCTTCTGGAAGCTGCCATGATGGCGCCTTCCGCCTGCAATTCGCGTCCATGGGAATTTATCGCCGTTACAAAACGGGAAATTCTTGATGAAATTGCAAGGATTCACCCTTTTGCAAAAATGTGTAAAACCGCAACGGCCGCCATTATTGTAGTGGCAATTCCTCAGGAAGGCATGCCTTCGGGTTATTTCTCGCAAGACTGTGCTGCAGCCACGCAGAATATACTTTTGGAGGCCGTCGCAATAGGACTCGGCGCCTGCTGGTGCGGCGTCTATCCCAGGGGAGAGCGGATAGATTCTTTACGCAAACTCTTTAATATCAACGAGCCGAAAATTCTTTTTAATGTTATCGCCGTCGGAACTCCCGACGAAGCGCCTGAGCAAAAAGGCTTTTTCGAAGAAGCGAGAGTTACATATATAGAATAATTGCAGTTATTTTCTCAGATTAAACCAAAGTTCTTGCAATGCGGACTATGTCCGCAAAGACCCCGCCTGCTGTAACCTGAGCCCCTGCGCCGGGGCCCTTAATTACCATAGGAAGTTTTGAATAGCGGTCGCTTGTAATAACTACCATATTGTCGGAATCTTTTAGGCCAAGAAAAGGACTGTCCGCTTTTTCGCTTCGTAATGACAGCGTTGCTTTACCTGCTTCGATAACGGCGACATAACGCAGGCCTCTTCCTTCCGCCGCAGCTTTTGCTCTGCGAGTTTCAAAATCCGCATCGCATTTTTCCAGCTCTTTAAAGAAGCTTTCAATGTCAGGAGCTTTAAAACAAGCTGCGGGAAGCAAGCTTTCTATTTTCAGGTTGTTGTATTCCATTTTCATGCCGCATTCGCGGGCAAGGATCAAGGCTTTTCTTGCTGCGTCCATGGCATTAAGATCATCTCTTGGATCGGGTTCCGAATAACCAAGAGCTTTTGCTTCGCTAACCAGGGCGGAAAAAGTTTTACTGCCGTCAAAATTATTAAAAATATACGAAAGCGTTCCCGAAAGAACCGCTTCGATACGACGAACACGATCGCCGGATAGAAATAAATCACGCAATGTCGAGATAACCGGCAGTCCTGCACAAACCGTTGTTTCATAGAGATACGGTATTCCCCTTTCACGGGAATAGCCAACAAGCATGCGGTAGTATTCATAAGTCCCTGCATTGGCTCTTTTATTCGGCGTAATAACCGGAATTGCGCCGGTAATAATATCACCGTAAGAAGCGGCAACATCATCGCTGGCAGTACAATCACAAAAAGCCGTATTGGGAAGATTATATGACTTCATTGTATCAATAAACTTATTTAAATCAAACATAACAGGAGATGTATCGTTTGTTTTTTTGTTGAGTATTTTTTTTACCTTACCGGGTTCCAGACCTTGAGTATTAAAGATCATTCCATGTGAATTTCCCGCCCCAACCAGGGAAATCTTGATTTGATAGGTATCAGCCAGAATTTCCTGCTGCAAAGAAAGTTGATCCAGCAGAGTCCCGCCGATAAGGCCAGTACCCAAAAGAAAAAGGTTAACCGACCGGATCCCCGCAAGAAAGAACGCTTCGTGTATTGCATTCAGGGCTTTTGATTCATCCGAGCGGGATATTACCAAAGAGATATTCAGTTCCGAAGAACCCTGGGCAATGGCAACTATATTTACCCCGTTTCGGCCCAAAGCATGGAAGACTTTGCCGGAAATACCTGATACTTGTTTCATCCTGCCGCCCACGACAGCAATAATGGCAAGGTCTTCTTCCGCCACAGGTTCGTCGACCAGTCCCCCCAAAATTTCCTGGCCGAATTCCTCCCGCAAGGCAAACAATGCTTCATCTCCAAATGCAGAATCCACCGCTGCACAGATCGAGTATTCGCTGGCTGCCTGACTAATAAGAATCACACTAATTTTCTGCCTGGCCAATGCACCGAAGAAACGTGATGAAAAACCTGCTACCCCCATCATTCCCGGGCCTTGCAGACGTATCAGTGTTACTTTAGGCAGAGAACTAATCCCCCTGATTGGATATTCGCTCGGTTCGGCTTTAACGGTAATTTTTGTTCCGGGACTTTCGGGATTAAATGAATTCCGTATAACAATCGGAATTTTTTTGTCAAGAGCCGGTTTAATCGTGGGAGGATAAAGAACTTTTGCCCCAAAATGGGAAAGTTCCATTGCCTCTTCGTAAGAAAGTGAGTTTATTCTGAAAGCGTTTTTAACGAGCTTTGGATCGGCAGTCAGTATCCCGTCCACATCTGTCCATATCTCCACTATGTCAGCACGCAGAGCAGCTCCGTAAACAGCGGCAGTTAAATCAGAACCGCCTCTGCCCAGCGTTGCAGTGGAACCATCTTCGGTACGGCCGATAAAACCTGACGCAACAAAAAGTGTTTGGTCTTCGGAAGGTGAATTCTTTTTTCCGTAAACCTGTCCAACCGTGTCCTTTATGCGCATGTAGCTTTCGCCGCGAATAATACGAGCGGCGCCGAAGTTTCTGTCGGTAACAATTACTTCACGGGAATCAAGGTACTTTGCAGGAATACCGGAAACACGGAGTATACGGGCAATGAGGGGAGCGGAAAGACGCTCACCATAGCTCATAATGCTGTCCATAACCCGCGGAGAAATCTCCCGCAGTATAGCAATACCATCCAGCATACGGGAAAGCTCGGCAAAGGATTGTTCTATTTCCGCAGCAGCTTCTTTTCTTTCTTCGTTTTTAAGGAAAGCAGCACTTAGTTCCAAATGGCGCTTCTTCATAGCTGCAATTGATTTCGCAACATTTTGCATGGAACTTGAATGCAACCCATCATTAACACAGTCAGTACCTGAAGCATCCTTTGCATCAGCAGCAGCTTTAATAAGACCATCGGTAATACCCGACAGTGCGGACACTACCATAACCTTTACTTTATTCTCGTGTTCGGAATTTTTAAGAATGGAAATAAGATTGGCAAGAGATTCTTTTGTTCCTACGGATGTACCGCCAAATTTGCATACCAGCATAAAAATTATTGTACTACGCTTGCCCGGTCAGTTTCAATCAGTTATTATCTTTTTATGAAGCGTTATTATTTTGATTGGGCAGCTACAGCTATTCCCGCAAAAAATATTGCAAACTGCGCAGATAATACGGCGTTTGTTCCTGTTGGCAACCCTTCTTCGATTCATACAGAAGGAAATGCCGCCCGGCAAGCGTTGGAAAATGCACGGAGAATATGCGCTAAATCATTGGAAGTAAAACCGGAAGAAATTTATTTTACTTCTGGCGGAACCGAGTCAAATACTATAGTACTTTTTTCACTACTTACCAAGCCTCGCCGTTTTGTTGACAGCTCTCCGCAGGAAAAAACAAATAAATCTGCCGTCTTCTTGTATTCGGCAGCAGAACATCCTTCAATCCGGGAAAATATTACATCATTGGAACACCTTGGCATTCCCTGTGCTTCAATAGGGGTAGAGAAAGACGGAAGAGTAAGCGAAGCAACGCTGGAAAAAACGCTGAAAAAAAATTCCAATACCCGTATGGCGGCTTTAATGACAGTAAATAACGAAACAGGGGCGATTAACGACATAAAGGCATTGTCAGCTTTAATCCGTAAAAAGCAGAACAGCGCTATTCACATTCACTGTGATGCGGTTCAGGCATTGGGAAAAATCAAACTGGACCTTTATAACTGGGGAATTGATTCGGCTTCGTTCAGCGCACATAAAATCGGAGGCTGCCGGGGTATCGGCTTACTCTGGTTAAAATCTCCCATTACTCCGCTTGTCCGCGGAGGAGATCAGGAAAAGAAAATCCGTCCCGGAACGGAAAATACTCAAGGTGCAATAAACCTGGCGGAATCGCTGGAAAAACAAATAAAGGCGGAAACATCAGAATACAAAGAAGCGTCAGAAAAAATGAAAACACTTATTTCTAAACTACATAAAACCGGTTCCTTTATACCCATACCTTCCGGCAGGGAAGCCGGGGACAACCGCTTTTCCCCGTGGATTCTTCAGTGTGCGTTTAAGAACAAAAACGGAACGATCATACCCGGAGAAGTGATGGTACGCACACTGGACGAAAAAGGCTTTGCTGTTTCCACCGGTTCGGCCTGTTCTTCGGCGGACAAAAGACGACCCGTTCTGGAAGCAATGGACATTGACAGAGAAGTCAGCCTTGGCGGCATACGTATTTCCCAGGGTTACAGCACAACGATGGAAGAAATAAATTTGCTTGCCGATACAATCACTGCATTGCTTATTACCCTGTAGTGTAGTATCTTAATACGGAGGTTTATCATGGGAATGGTATTCGAAACTATTACATTAAAAAATGCCGGAGATGTGGCAAATGCTGAACGCGGCTATATTTCTGAGCAAGAAGTCCGGGAAACTACTGTTAGTGCTGTAGTTGATACCGGTGCTTTTACTTTGGTTATTTCTGAAGAAGTCCGGGAAATACTTGGCTTACGGATACGGGGAACTAAAAAAGTAACACTTGCTAACGACAAAAGAGAGGTTTGCACGGTAACCGAACCGGTGGAGATTCACTGGAAAAACCGTGACACCACACTGCCGGCTATTGTCTCGTCGGGCTGGGGCAAAATACTCCTGGGCGCTTTACCGCTTGAAGACATGGATTTGATGGTCGATCCGGTAAACCAAAAACTCGTCGGCGTTCACGGCGACAAAATAGAGAGTTATATACTATAGCTACAATAACAATTCTGGTAAAACTTGGAGAACTCACCTTAAAAGGCGGAAACCGCGAAAGCTTTGAATTGATCCTGCGTCGTAACCTAAAAACGATGCTTCGTGCCCGTGCCCCGCATTCCACACTTGAAAGCAGATCGGGACGAATTTACATTCACTGCACCAGCGAAGAAGCGGCGGATGCTGTGGAAGAAGTTCTTTGCCGCCTTACGGGGATAGCCGGCTGGGCAAGGGCACAAAAAACCGAAAAGACCGTTGATAAAGTTCTGGACGCATGCGTTAAGGAAGGAAAAAGAATTGCGGAAAACAAAATAAAAACATTTAAAGTCGAAGCGCGCAGAACTGATAAAAGTTTCCCGTTAAACTCCTACGAAATTTGCTGTGCAGCAGGAGATGCAATAATAGCGGCTGTTCCTGATCTGCACGTTGATGTAAAAAACCCGCAGAGTATTATCTCTGTGGAAATACGGGAAAAAGCGTATATTTACGGAACGGGAAAAAAGGGCCTCCGGGGACTGCCTGCGGGAAGCGCAGGGAGAGGACTTTTGCTTTTATCCGGGGGAATTGATTCACCTGTTGCCGGCTGCCTGATGGCAGGCAGAGGTATGGGACTTGATGCGGTATATTTTCACACCCCGCCCTATACTTCCCAGGAAGCGCTGGAAAAAACAATCCGGCTTGCGGAGATTACCGGCTCGTTTTGTATGGGTATACACCTTTACATTGTAAACTTTACAGAAGTACAAAAAACTATTGCGGATAAAAGCCGTCCGGAATGGAACACAATTCTTCTGCGCATGGCAATGATGGAAACTGCTTCTTTTATTGCACATAAAGCAAAAACAAAATGTCTTGTAACCGGAGAAAGCCTTTCCCAGGTGGCAAGCCAGACAATCGAAAACATAAGCTGCACGGAAAGCCGCACCGCATTACCGGTATTAAGACCATTAATCGGAATGGACAAAGAAGCGATCATAACTCTGGCAAAAGAATTTGGCACCTATGAAACATCAATCCTCCCTTATGCGGATTGCTGTGTGTTGTTCAGTCCTACTCATCCTGTACTGCGGGGAAAAGTACAGGAAGCTGCTGCCCTGTACGATACACTAGAATTACACGATCTTCTGTTCAGCGCAGCCAGGACAGCGGAAATAAAACGATGCGGCTATTATCAATAAAAGCTTCAATTTATCGAATTAAACGCATCCACTGCAGTCGTAGCTCGCCATGACCCCCACCTATGTGGCAACATTGAGCTCGATGCGTTCAGTTCGTTACGTTAAGGTCGTTAAGACGGATGAAAATCTCAATCTACAGTAAAGTGGGATTTTTAACCGTATAGATGTTCAAATTCATGAATCAGTTCCAGCGCCTTTGTTTTACAGTTTCCGCAGACTGTACCGATTTTGGTGGCCTGTTGGAGCTGTTCCCATGTATGGGCGCCGTTTTTCCAGGCTGTTTCCAGATCTTTGCCGGTGATCCCAAGGCAATTACAAATAGTAACATCCTCTTCTTTTAATTCGCCGGCCCGGCCTGTTTTTGTAAGGTAGTCGTCAATGGCTGCCTTCAGAGCTTTGTCGCCCAGTACAGAACAGTGAATCTTGTTCTGCGGCAGTCCTTCAAGTTTTTTTACAAGATCTTCAGGTTTGATTTTATATGCTTCTTCGATCTTCATTCCCATGATCGTTTCGGATAACATGCTGGTAGAAGCAATGGCGCTTGCGCAGCCGTATGTTTTCCAGCGCACAGCTGTGATAGTATCGTCTTTGATCTGAAGAAGCATTAACATTTGATCCCCGCACCTGATGTTCCCGATTTCTCCGCGGCCATCGGCGGGAAAATCTTCATTATCCGAAAGTACATTCCGGGGATTTACAAAATGTTCTTTTACCGTATCTGAATAAAGCCAATTGGTATTCATGTATACTCCAAATCCTTATTTGCGATCCAGCGCGCTCATGGAACGAAGCCGGACTATGATGGGCGGCAGTTTATCAAGAACATTATCAATATCGGTTTCGTCTGTTCCCATTCCAAGGGAAAAGCGGATCGAACCGTGAGCCAGTTCCGGCCCCGCCCCTATTGCCAATAATACATGAGACGGTTCAAGGCTTCCTGATGCACAGGCTGAACCGGTAGAAACTTCGATGCCGGCCAAATCCAAAGACAATAAAATGGCTTCCCCTTCCGCTCCGGGAAAAGATACATTAAGGGTATTGGGAAGCACATATGTCTCATGGCCGTTTATTTTGATGTCGGGAACTTTTTCCAAAAGTCCATCCCGTAGTTTCTTTCTTAACAGGCCGGTTTTTTCTCCATATTCATTAAGACTCTGTTTTGCCAGTTCCGCAGCCTTGCCGAAACCAAGTATCCCAAAATTATTGTAGGTTCCCGCCCTCATACCGTCTTCCTGGTGGCCGCCATGAATCAAGGGAACAAGAGGAGCTTTTTCTTTGATATACAGTGCGCCTATTCCCTTGGGGCCGTAGATTTTGTGAGCTGATGTGGTAAGGTAATCCACACCCAATTCCGCTGCATTCACCGGTATTTTTCCCACCGCCTGAACAGCATCTGTATGAACAAAAGCTCCGGCAGCTCTGGCCAGGGAAGCAATTTCTCTAATGTCCTGAACTGTACCGATTTCATTGTTGGCCATCATTACCGATACAAGCAGGGTTTCTTCGTTCAAAGCTTTTTTGTATTGTTCCATGTCAAGCCTGCCCGTTTCATCCACCGGCAGAAAAATCACCTTATAACCCAGCGATTCCAAATATCTGGCTGAATTAAATATACAGGGATGTTCAATTGAACTGGTAATAAAAACCCGCCGGCCTGAATTAAGCGGAGCGCCATGCTTGTCCGAAGCCAGAGCGCGCATAGTACCAAAAACGGTATTGTTTGATTCCGAACCGCCTGAACTGAAAATTATGGTTTTTGCCGGAACTCCCAGCAGTTCCCCCACCCTTTGGCGGGTTTCTTCAATCCTTGCTCTGGCTTCTCTTCCCGATCCATGCATACTTGATGCATTACCGAAAACCGCAAGATCGTCCACCATGGCTTCCCGGACTTCCTTGCGGAGAGGAGTAGTAGCGTTGTAATCAAGATAAATTCTTTTCGTATTATTCAAGCCTGCATTTCCTATATAAGCAGTATACTACAAAAACTATTTACTTTTCAGCCCTAAACTTCAAACTCATCGGCAATTGTGGAAATTTTCTGAATGGAAGACCTGGCGCTTACAGCAAGGTCTGAAACTTCCCTCGCACTGACATTGATGTTCCTGATACCTCCGGACATTTCTTCCATACTGGTTTTTATTTCACCGGCACTGCCCTGAAGTGTACCTATCTCCTGAAGCATGGATTCGCTGCCTATGTTCATTTTCTGTGAACCATCACTGACATTTCCGGTATGTTCGTTCATTACCCGAAGGGACTCCATAACCTGTCCCGCACCGGTTTTTTGTTCTCTAATAGCATTATCTACCTGAACAACCAGTTTTTCTGTTTCATTAATCCGGCGAGAAACCTCGGCAAAGGCCCTTCCCGACGCCTCTGCGTCCTTAACAATAAAATTGATGGTTCCGACAATCTGCTTCAATTCTGCACTGATTTTCTGGGATTCATTGGATGAATTCTCCGCCAGTTTACGGATCTCATCGGAAACAACAGAGAACCCGCGGCCTGTTTCTCCGGCATGGGCAGCCTCAATGGCAGCGTTCATGGCCAGAAGGTTTGTCTGAGCGGCTATGGTAGCGATAATCCGGTTAGCCTCCTGCAATGCCTGGGACTGTTCTACAATAGCATGGATACGCTCCGCACTTTCTCTCTGGATACGGCTTCCCTCTTCCGCCGCTTCCTCGACTGTTTGAAACTGAGAGGCCATCTTTTCTGTTACCGAACCAATAGAGGAGATGTTCTCTACCATTTCTTCCACTGCTGCGGAAGCCTGGCTCATGCTGGAAGTCTGGACGGCGATAGATTCATCCAGAGCTTTGATATGATCGGAAATCTGATGAACTGCCTGGGAAGACATATTCACACTCTCCATCTGGCTCTGGGTTTTAGTCAGTACCTGTTCCGAAGCTCCCGAAACACGGGTAATCGAGTCTGCCATGCCGGAAGCGTTTTCTTCCAGCCGGTGTCCCACATCGGAAAGTACTTTCTGTCCGCTTTTAATGTCCCTAATCCCCTCGCCCAGGTGCTCGCAGAAAGCATTTACCATTCCTGAGATGGTACCCAGTTCGTCTACAGAACAAACAGAAATGCGCCGCGTCAGATCCTTCCGTTCAGAGGAAAGGTTTTCCATTTGTTCTACTATTGAAGAGTAAAATCTGGAAAGATTTTTTTTAAGGGCAAGGGCCATGGCGATAACACAGATAAAGTAAACAGTCATCGGAATCTGTACGGCAGACCAACCGGCTTCGCTTATGGCATCCAGCATTCCCCCGGCATGGCTTAAGCCAAGAAATGCTATGGCGCATCCAAAGAGCAGGGACATCAGAGAAACTACTATCGGGACGATAAAAAATTTCAGTTCCTGCCGTTTTTCACGAAGCTCACGGGGATAACTGGTCAGGTTATGGGCAAGTAAAGCCCGAAAGACCAGACCGTCGCTCATTACATATACAAAGGTTCCAGCCAAAATTCCGAAGGAAAACATTGCCAGAAACAGGAATGTACTGATGGCTGGATCAATTCCCAGAAACCCTTTCCTGAAAAAAATGCCCCCCAAAAAAAGGGCATGGAGAACCACATTCAGACCTATAAGTTTAATCGGAACGCCGCCAATTTTTTTAAGCCTGACTACATATTCATTCTCCATGCAATTCCTGAAGAAATCCGGCGAAAAACATTTGGCATTCAGTCCCAGAACGATGCTGTACACGACGACAAAGACAACAGCCAGCGGACAAAACCTGGTTATCAGAACAGAAAAAGAATGCCCAAAAAAGAACAGGACAAAAAAATCAGCTCCTACCAGAGCGGACCCGGTAAGAAAAACAAGAGCAAGAAAAGAAATTTTTTTATTAGCCATGGAAACTCCTGATCCAATTAATATACTACAGAATACCTGAATAAAAAAAGTAGGATAAAACAGCCCGATTTTTATTTGCAATGTCCCCTTATTGGCGTTGAACAGGTGAATGCGTTATGCTTAGCTCATGAACACCATTGCAGAAGCTGAATTAAAAAAAGCCATCGACAAAATGATTTTTTCTCCTTCCGGCTGGCGCGGGATTTTTAACTCCGGCGGAGACGAAGAAAACCCCGGTGTAGAAATAGCCACTGTCTATAAAATCATCACCGCAGCTGCGGCAGTAGTTTTTTCGGAATATCTTATTGCCGGAACAGAACAGCACCCGGCAACCGGCGAATTACCAAAACCGCCGGTAATAATACTCGGAACGGATACCAGACCTACCGGAAAAACAATAGCGGATATTATGATCCGGTCTTTCCTTGTTTCGGGTTGCAGTGTTCAATTTGCGGGAATTACCGCCGCTCCGGAAATTATGGCATACGCACGTTCCGGACAGGATAATGCTGCCGGCGGCTTTTGTTATATTTCCGCAAGCCATAATCCGATAGGACACAACGGTTTTAAATTCGGCCTTTTCGACGGCGGAGTGCTGGAAGGGCTTGAAGCAAATAAATTAATCGAATCCTTCAAAAACTTTATGGCAAGTGATGATTCGGCAAGCAGGATCAGCGCACTGCTGGATAATGTTAATGAAGATAAAGTCCGGCAGGTGTATGCAGAATCACAACAGATAAAAGAAAAAGCTCTTGCCGCCTATCGTTCTTTCAGCGAAAAAGTTATTTACGGCGAAAGCCCGCAAACAGGCGCCCTTAAACAAGCGATGATCGACGGTTTAAAAACTTTTCCTTTAAAAATCGCCGCAGATTTTAACGGTTCCGCACGAACAGTCAGTATAGATGAAGAACTCTTTGGATCATTGGGACTTGGCTTTCACAAGATAAATGCCAGTCCGGGGGAAATTGCCCATGCAATTATCCCTGAAGGTGATTCTCTGGAAAGCTGCCGCCGTTTTCTGGAAGAACTTAACGCAAAAGACCCTTCAGTGCTTTTGGGTTATATGCCGGACTGTGATGGCGATCGCGGTAACCTTGTAATCTGGGACAAGAGCGAAGAAAAAGGGCGGAGCCTGGAAGCACAGGAAGTATTTGCCCTGGCATGTATGGCTGAATTGGCCCATCTGGTCTGGACCGGAGAACTGGAATACGATAATAACGAAAAATGCATTACAAAAGCAGCGGTTGCGGTAAACGGCCCTACTTCCATGCGCATAGACCGCATAGCAAAAGCCTTTGGTGTAGAAGTGTTCCGCGCGGAAGTGGGAGAAGCCAATGTAGTAAACCTTGCCAGAAACCTCCGTAACAAGGGATATCTGGTGCGTATTTTGGGTGAAGGTTCAAACGGCGGCAATATTACCCATCCTTCTTCTGTGCGGGATCCGCTTGCCACGGTCTTTGCATTGGTAAAACTTCTTACGATTCGCCGGGGCGGAGTACGCAATGCAGGCCTTTTTGAAATATGGAAAAACATGAGAAAAACTGATCTGATCTCCTCAGGGACAGTCCAAACTGATAACGGAGCATCAGATAATTTTTCCCTGGACGATATTATTGCTTCGCTCCCTCCTTTTCAGACCACAAGCGTTTCCGCACCCGAAGCAAAACTCCAGGTTACGACAAGAGATCATGCGCTGTTAAAAAGCCAATATCAGAAAATTTTTGAAAAAGAATGGAATGAAAAAAAAGACAAACTTATGTTACAATATAACATTACCGGATGGGAGGCGCGTTCCTGTATTGGAACAGAAGAAAAACAGAACCTTTCGGATTTTAGCGATGCTGAAAGCGGAGGACTTAAAATTGTTTTTAAAAACAAGGAAAACGATATCGCTTTTATCTGGATGCGCGGTTCAAAAACCGAACCGGTATTCCGCATAATGGCAGACGCCGAAAACCCGGAACTGGAACGAGAACTTATTGCATGGCAGCGGGCTATGACAACGGCAGCAGATAATGGTAAGATATTATAAGGAATAAATATGGGTGTACGCGGCGAAATTTTTTCTACAAGACTGATTCTTCCCAACAGAACCTATTTTCTTAATATAAAAGAAAATCGCATGGGAAATCTGTATCTAAACATTGTGGAAAGTAAAAATAAAGAAACCGGCGGTTTTGAACGGCAGTCGGTTATTGTCTTTGCAGAGGATCTTCCCGCTTTTCTTGGTGAATTTGACAAAACACTTAAGAACCTGGAAAAGATAATTCGGGAACAAAAACAAGGCGGAAGGAAACGATCGGAAAATCGTGAGGAAAACCCCCGCGAAAAAAACAGGCAAACCGGCAAACCACGCACAGGTTACAGGCCGGAATCATCCGCCGACAACCGGCGAGGGCGCGGTTCTTCTACGCCATACTCTGCCGAATCCGGCCGCTCACGGGCAGGCGGAAAAAGTTCCCCTACGCCATACTCCTCCAAGTCCGACCACTCGCGCTCAGGCGGGAGAAGTTCCCCTTCGCCATACTCCTCAAAGTCTGACCACTCGCGGGCAGGCGGGAGAAGTTCCTCTCCGGAACGTTCAAGAGACAGAAAACGGGTAATTGTAAAGAAAAAACCGGAAAAGTGAAATCCAATACAAGCGCTCTGTCTAACAAACCACTGTAGTACATTGTCAAACCCTGCTATAATATAAAGGAGAATACGCTATGGGAACAGTATATTCAGAAATTACCTTACTTAATTCAATGGATCTGGGCAAAGTAACCGAAGGGCTACTAAAGAAAGAAAACGTCCGCTCGGTTACCATAAGGGCGATTGCTGACACAGGGGCAATGTATATGGTTATCAACGAAGAAATACGCCAAAAACTGGGACTCGGTATATGGGGCGAAAAAAGCGTTTTGATTGCAAACGGCCAGCGGATTACTGCAAAAGAAACAGAACCGGTTGTAGTACGCTGGAAAAACCGCCAGACAGCTTGTTCGGCCTTGGTTATTTCAGACGCCAAAGTGATCCTTTTTGGAGCTATCCCCATGGAAGGCATGGATCTGATGGTTAACCCTGTTACCCAGGAAGTGGTAGGGGCTCATGGTGATAGAGAGGAATGTCTTATTCTATAATAACCGTCACTGTATTCTTACTTCTATCTCACCTTCAAAACCATTATGATGCACGAAGAGGAAGTGTACTTCCGGATTATATTCAGCTTGTATTTTCCTAGAATCCTCCGTACCGGTTTGCACTGCCGGCGCTGCGCATATTTTCGGGCTGTCCCAAATGCCGTCAGGAACAAAAATCATTGTAGGAACTTCCAGTCCGGGATCAGGGCGATACCGGAAGTACAGCGTTTTCTTTTTTGCATTCCACTTAAACGACAGCGGCTCTCCGGCGGTGGCAAGGGGATATGGCCGCAGCCATCCTGCCGTTGCTCTTGGACGCGGCGGGCCTTTTCCGTCGCCTGTTGTTACAATGGAAAAATCTTCGTTGTTCCAAAAATCCCCGCAACTGTTTGTATTATCCGCGGAATAATCCCAGATACAAGCACCCAAAAGCAATTGATCCATTGCATCGTAGTACATGGTCAGCGCTTCTTCATGCGCGGAATAATTTCCGTTTGTAAAAGCCTTGCCTTTATAAATATCGAAAGGAAGTCCGAATTCACCGACAAGGTTTGGCATATCCGGCACAATATTACCGGCAATTTGTTCAACGAAGAGAGCGGCAACGGCCTTTTTTCCCAGAACGATTTTTCCGTTTTTGGTATTTACGTTAAACCAGGACCGGAATTGTTTTAAAAACATCGTCGGGCCGTCGTACCAATGAAACCCATGAACGTTTCGAGGGGATGTAGTGTTATGCTGTTTGATACTTTCTTTCGCGGCAGCATCCTCTTTTATGCCAATGCCTTTTGGTACACCTTCAATAAAGAAAAGTGATTTTTCATCGGTTTCGGCAAGTCGCTGTCTGAATTTGTCCATAAAGGGAACAAGAAAATCATCTGAAAAGCGCGGCGGTTTTCCCATGTATCCGGAAAAATGATACGGATTAAGAAGTGTTGGGCCATGCTCCCCGTCACCCCAAACACCGGAGAGCTTCCACGGACAGGTGTTTCCGTTTTTAAAAACGGAAACACCGTTCGGATTAAGCAGGTAGCGGCCTTTTTTTCTTACTCCAAAAACCCCCGTTGAATATACGGGGATTTCCATTTTATGTCCCGAAGCTGCAGCCATTGCAGCAAATGGACTGGGCATGGGGCCCACAGCAACCATGTTATTTTCAAGATTGTTCAGGTTTGAATAACCGATAAATCCAGGATGTGGTTCATTCATCGTTCCCCAACCTGCAATTGAAGCGCAGTTTTTTAGCCGCCGTTTTGCATGGGCATAAGCCTCGATAAACCGGGTTTGCAGCCAGTTTTGAATTGGCGTATTGGCATCGCTGCCGGCAATGACAGTAGCCGGTTTTACAGACGGAGCAAACGCATTGCCTGCAAAAAACAGGGTAAACATTGTTGCTGCGGCATAGCGATTGTTTCCGGCAGGCCAGGTCATCAGGGGACGGCGATCGGGTGTAGTAATACCGGTAATCTCTTTAGACAATACTGCTCCGGCAGCCTCCAGCAGGCCTGTGTCTATTCCCAGCGCTTCCAAAGTCCAGGCCGGAGCGCCGTCGCCCCCGGCTGTCCGGCTCCATACATCCTGATGCGGATCAATCCACATATAAATGCCGTGCTTTTCTGCCGACAGAAGCAATTTACGAAGATACGCAAGATACGCTTCGTCGTATTTTCCGGGCCCTTCGTGTTCAAGCGCCTCCCAGGGGACAATAAGACGATTAAAATAGAAACCCCAACGCTTTAGTTCCGCAAAACGTTCGTCCGCATCTTCCAGCAAAAAAGGTTTTCCAACAAAAGATACCGTACCGGCAGAAATATCTTCAACAACAGGAACTTTGGTACTTCCGCCAAGATTACATCCCCGGAGAATCAGGGAACGGCCTTCTTCATCACAAATCCATGCGCCTTTTATATACATACGGTAATTTTTAATCTTAATCGAAAAAAAAGCAATGTTAAAAAAACGCACAATATATCTCTGAAAAAACTTTTTCTTCCCGATACAAGCACCAAATGCTTCTTTACCTTATTGTAGGCAGAGTTAAATCAAAACCTACTACTGAAGATGTGCAGGATCATATTGAACGTCTGAAAAAAATGCGTACATACGCCGATTTGCGCGGCGACAAGCGTACATTTTTAGCTGCTGTTGCCGGTGCGGTAATTGCGGACAATGTAAAAGACTATGCCTTAAAACAGGGCTTTTTTGTAATTGAACCCTCTGGAGAAACATTTACTATTATTTCCCCTATCGGTGATCCTAAAGAATGGTAACATTGGGCAAGTGCCCTAAATCAGTACCTGGACGGCGCCGATAATCGAAATATATGCATGCCCTTACAGTCTTATACGGCGGATCCCTTGTATCACAGGCATTTGAACCGGTTTTTAAGGGAAAGTCCGCTTTTTCCATGGCAATTAAACAGTCCGCAGCCTTTCCCGGCAGTGAAAAGATAGTTCTGCTGGCAAAAGATCAGGACTTTCCGGATGTTCCGCTTTCTTTTTTGGAAGAAAATAATGTCAAAGTTATTAAAAACCCAACATGGACGGTATCTGAACTGCTTAAAAACATATCCGAAGCAAGTGCAGGCTTTGATTTTGCCTATTATGCCTGGGCAGATTCGCCGTTTCTCGATCCTTCATTGGCAGGAAAAATCGCAGAGCGCCATATCCGTTATGCTGCGGAATATTCCTATGCAGACGGCTGGCCGGGGGGGTTAGGCCCGGAGCTTATCAACAGTCAGGCTGCGGGAATACTGTATAAAATTGCCGGTGATGACGGGCTGGGCCCTGTTAAACGGGACAGCCTCTTTTCGGTATTACAGAAAGATATCAATTCATTTGACATAGAAACTGAAATTTCAACGGAAGATTTGCGATACCATAGGCTTTCTTTTACCGCCGACTCCAAACGGAATCTTCTGTTGCTGAAACGATTTGCCGGAATTATTCCTGCGGACGGCGAGGCTGCGGTAACTGAACCGGGGTATGCGGACAACGTTGTCCGCATAATTCAGGAACATCCTGAATATCTGCGTACCTTGCCGGCATTTTTTCCCATTCAGGTATCCGGTGCTTGTCCAAAAACCATCACCGGTGCATGCAGCATTTGCCCCTATCACAAACAGAACCTCTCGCAGCAAACTGATTTTTTTGAACTGCCAGATTTTCTTGCGTTACTGGAAAAAATCGAAAGCTTTACCGGAGACGGTGTTATCGATCTTTCTTTATGGGGAGAAACCGCTCTCCACCCCAAACGGGAAGAAATTATCCAGGCGGTACTGGAAAGACCGGCGCTTTCGTTAATTATCGAAACATCAGGCTATGGCTGGGCTGGTATTGATTTGGGCAAAATTGCCGAAATAGCAGCTGATCGGCAAAACGGTATTCCTGCTTTGTCCTGGATAGTTTCACTTAACCCTTCTGATGTGCCGCAAAGCGTGCCGGACGGCGAAAACGAAGCAATTGCTTTTGTCAGAAAATTGGTTTCCTGCTTTCCCCGCGAAAAAGGAAAAGATGACCGGGTTTATGCCGAAGCCGTACGTACTACCGGAGAAGAAGACACTATCGAACAATTCTACCGCAACTGGAAAGCTTTCAGCGCCGACAATAACGGCCCTGCGGTTATCATTCAAAAGTACGATAGTTTTTGCGGTTTTCTTCCGCAAAAACAAGCCGTGGATCTTTCTCCGGTAGAAAGACGGCCCTGCTGGCACATCTTGCGGGATTTTCCCGTTCTGATTGACGGGACAGTACCGCTGTGCCGCGAAGACCTGGGAAGCACACCTGCAATACTGGGTAATGTTTTTAAGGATGAGTTGGAAAATATCTGGGAAAAAGGGAAAGGGGCGTATCTTTCTCATTGCAGGAAAGAATACGAAGGGCCTTGCAAGGTATGCGATGAGTATTACACCTTCAACTTTTAACAGCACAAGTCCTTACACAGCCAATTCCAAAGGACATCACAGCAGCAATAAACGTTTTCCTTCGGGCTGGAAAGGAATGCTTCCTTCCTACACCGCAGTAGGAGGCAGCGAACGGGCGGCATCAACCGGCCTTTCGGCAGTACTCCTTAATCGCGAAGGCCGCTTTCCGCGGC
>Ga0082212_10000947_pt1 | contig 42768 bp, 36 predicted proteins | sample TergutNt197P3_FD_71548 | JGI IMG/M metagenome (GOLD analysis project Ga0082212, IMG submission 71548) | Neocapritermes taracua P3 segment gut microbial communities from Petit-Saut dam, French Guiana - Nt197 P3 | ecosystem: Host-associated > Arthropoda: Insects > Digestive system > Gut ...
TGTTTTTTTTCAAAATATTTCCGTTATTAATATTACATAATCACAAATATACGTTTTTTTTTTGAAAAAACAAATAAATTTACTATTTTTGTATTTTATAAAGTATAATTTAATGTTAAACTATTATGAAATCTTTTCCAAAAGAAGCAAAAAAAATAAAAATCACTTTTATTTGTGACCTTTGTAAAGTTGATGTTACTACTGAAACAGATGTGTCAGCAAACGAAATCTTACTTGAAGTAGTTTGTCCTGTATGTTATAAAAACTTCTCTGTGAAGGTATTGCCTACAGGTGTAGAAGTAGAAGATGTTGATGATGGCGACATTAATATAGAAGTATTAATGTAGAAATAAAAATATCATCTTTCAACCCCTTGTTTTTGCCTACCATTTTAAATAAATGTTAAGGCAAAAACAAGGTTAGATTAGTGCTTTTTTTGTATTGCCACACCGACAAATCGGTTAGCAAAGCAAACAAATGTTCTTAATCATCTTTCAGCATTTGTTTTAATATCATAAAACTTTTGCCACTGACTGCTTTACCTTTTATTTCTTTTTCTTCTTTTGCTGCTAATTCTTCATCAGATAAGTTATGTTGTTCTACTTTCATTCTTGCTTTTCTAAATATAACTTCTTTTGCTTCTTCTATATCGGTTGTATCAAAATCTGTTATATCATCACTTTCAGTGTTAACTTTTTTAACTGCTTGAAGCATTGTATTATCTAATTCTTGATTCAATCCTTCATCGCTATTATCTAAATCTTTAAATAATATATGCCCACCATACTCTTTTTGCAATCTATCGCTATCACTAAAATATTCTATTCCACTTATATCAGGTATTGTAAATTTGTTTTCTATTTCACTTAATAAGTTTCTATCAAATTCATTTTTTAATATTTCTTTTTCTTGTGCAAGTTCTGCAGTTGTTGGCGGTGGTGGAAGTTCTATTACTTTTTGCAATAATTTATTACGTTTTGTTTGAACTGACCGTTCTTTTTCTGCTTCTAATTCTAATATTTTTTGTTCTTCTTCTGCCTTTATGCGAGATTCTTCTTCTTTTAATATGCGTAATTGCTCTTCTTCTATTACTCTGCGTTTTTCTTCTTGGATTCGCAATCTTTCTATTTCTTCGAAACGTTTTCTTTCTTTATCTATTTTATTTCTCATTATATCATCTGCTTTTAGTTTTTCTTCAGCAAGTAATCTATTCTTTTCTTCTTCTAATTTAGCCATTTTTTCTCTTGTTTTGTTTTCAGCAATCATATAAAATACTAAATGCATTAATACTCCTATCAAAAAGTAACAAAAACAAAATGAACTAAATAAAATTAACACTGTCGGTGCTATCCCTATATCTAAAATAAAGAAAAATAATATTATTAAAAACATAGATATTAAAAAATTAATATGATTTAATATTTTAAATGGTAATTTTTTTAATAGTTTTATGCGTGCTTTTTCTTCTTTATATAACTCTAAAATACGCTTATTTTTTTCTTTATGTTTTTTTAATGCCTCTTCAATTATTATAATTTTTCTTAATTCAAATGGACTTTTTATTGCCTGTTTTTTCTTTATATTTTTTATTAATTTCAATACACCAAAAGGTAAACCTACTATTGAAATCATTAATAAAATTGCACTTTTAATATCCTTTTTTATTTCTTTTTCTTCTTTCCGTTGTCTTAATTGCAGTTCTTTATCATTTTCTAAAATATCTGTATATTGCTTTATTTTTAGAGCAGTTTTTCTTAATTGTTTTTCTTTTAACTCTTCTTTTGTTAATTTAGTTTTTTTGTTATCGGGATTATCTTTTAATGTATTATTATCAGCAGGTAGCAAATCACTATTATTTTTAGTGTTTGCCTCTTTACTATTAGTATCTTTTTCTTTTTTTATGATATTATTGTTTATTGTTATATCGCTTTCTTGTAACTCTTTATTTTTATTTGACATAATCTTATTAAAATCTTTTTTTTTATTTTTATAAATCTTTTTTATAATTAATTATTATTGATGAAATTATTTAACAAATCGCAAATAAATATTCATTCAATCTATCGTTATCTGCTTGTTCTATATCATCAGGAATCCTCTGACCATTACTAAAATAACTTATAGGTATATTTTTATTATACAATGCTGTTATAATATTTCCCAAGCCATAACATTCATCCGTGCGGGTTATAATTACCGAACTTATATCCAAAGAACTAAAAGTCCGTATATTACTATTTAAAAAACTTAAAGAACTTGTCGCACTCAAAATCAAATTAGTTTTACATTTAGTAAATGACGTCTGCATACTATTTATAGTATTTTGAAGTTCTATTAAATCATTTATCTCATTCATATTATTAGGATTCTTACCTTCTGTATCAATTAAAATCAGATCATATTTTGTTTCTTCATTTAATATTTTTCTCAAATCATCATTACTATAACTAATCATAAAGTTAATACCTGCTATACCCGTAAGTAATTGAAGTTGCTCCGCAGCACCGACTCTAAAAGTATCGGTGGAAATTATTAAAACTTTTGATTGATTTATCAATTTCGCTCCTATACCAAGTTTTATCAAGGCAGTAGTTTTTCCACAACCCGCTGAACCTATAAAACTAATTATCTGTTTTGTGGTATTATCATTAATAAGGTTTGTAAATGAAACATTAGATAATATTAGTTTCCGAACCTCGCTCATCGCATTATTATAATCATTTGTTAATCCTTTCTCACTAATTCTACCAATAATATTAAGACACATATCTTCACTAAAATCAGAATCCTTCATTATTTTATAAATACGCGACAAAGGTTCTGACATCGTTCCGATATATTTATATTTAATATTGTCATACATATCTACAATAATATTTCTAAGTGAACTCACCTCCCCGATAAGTTTTTGATTAACTGTATTATCTAATGAATTAAGTAATTGAGTAGGATTTGGAGGAGTTTTATTGCTTTCAGTCACTTTATTCTCATTTTCCAAACCTGCAACTATTTCAATAGCAGCCACGCCTGATTTAGTTCGCGTAGGTCTATTAGAAAGAATAACCGCCTCACTACCGAGTTCTTTTTTAACTAATTCAGTTCCTTCTTTAAGATCACTTGCAATAAACTTTTTAATTTTCATAACATTATTTATAGATAATTAAACAATAATAAATATATTAAAAAAATTATGCCAATTCAATTAATAATTAATACTTAATAATTAAAAATTATCATTTATAACATTAAATCATAAAAAGATACAATAAATATACATATTAATATTTATTTTCTATATTTGAATTATTAATTAGCATAAAAAGAACAATATTAAACATAAAATGAGTATTGTTTAATATTATACAATTTTATTTTATTTATATAAATTTTAATAAATTTAAAAATTAGGAAAAAAAAGTGTATATTTACGTTTTCAAAACAATTATTTTACAATTTAATTATGGAAAAATTAATTATAACTGCTGCTATATCAGGAGCAGAGGTTACAAAAGAAATGAATCCCGCCGTTCCTTATAAAATAGAGGAATTTGTTAAAGAATCAAAATCGGCTTATAATGCTGGAGCAAGCATAATACATCTTCACGTTCGTAGTGATGACGGCATTCCTACACAAGATAAAGAACGTTTCCGAGTTATTATTGATGCAATTAAGAGCGAGTGTCCAGATGTTATTATACAGCCATCTACGGGCGGAGCAGTAGGTATGTCAAATGATGAACGTCTTCAACCTACGGAATTATTGCCTGAAATGGCTACTTTAGATTGCGGCACACTAAACTTTGGTGGCGATGAGATATTTGAAAATACCGAAAATACTATAAAGTATTTCGGTAAAAGAATGATAGAGTTAGGTATTAAACCAGAATTAGAAGTTTTTGATAAGAGTATGATAGATATGGCATTGCGTTTAGCGAAACAGGGATTTATTCAAACACCGATGCACTTTGATTTTGTTATGGGAGTCAATGGTGGAATTGCGGGTGAATTGCGTGATTTTGTATTTTTACGTGGTAGTATTCCTTCTGATGCCACTTATACGGTAGCAGGTATAGGAAGATTTGAGTTTCCACTTGCTGTTGCGGCAATTATTGATGGCGGACATGTTAGAGTTGGATTTGAGGATAATCTTAACATATCAAAAGGTGTATTAGCCAAATCTAATGGTGAATTAGTTGATAAAGTTGTTAGATTAGCAAAAGAATTTAACAGAGAAATTGCTAACCCATCAGATGCAAGACGTATTTTAGGACTAAAACAAAAATAATTTTTTAATATTAAATAAAGAATAAATAACATAAATTAACACTTTCCTGCGAATCCGCACCGTTATTGATTAAAAGGATACCGCATTTACCTTTAAAAGGATACTGCCTTATCCTTTATAGGACTATAATTTATCCTTTTAGGGCTATAATTTATCCTTTTAGGACTATAACTTATCCTTTGAGGGCTATAACTTATCCTCTTAGCACTATAATTTATCCTTTTAGCACTATAATTTATCCTTTTAGCACTATAATTTATCCTTTTAGGACTATAATTTATCCTCTTAGCATAAATAAATATATAATTACAAGATAACTAATGTTATGTATTAGTTTTGCGTTATCAAAATGTAGTATTTATAGATAAATATAAGCCGTTAGAAGCAGGAACTTGCCGACATACTCCGCCTACACAAAGTATTCCTGCTCGTTGTCTACCATAACCTAATGATAACCGAGTAGAACCTTTAGTATATGCAACATTTCCATTAAAGTAATGAATCTGTTTTTCTTCATTAGCATTTCCATAGTTAAAATCATCATAAATAGTAATATACCATCCAGGCGAAATTGTAAGTTCAACAAGAATACCAAGCCAATTTCCATTAATAATATCGTGTGAGGTTACTGTTGAATCCTGTTCAGCCCATTGATGTTGAAGTTCTAATTTTATAGCGTGTTTTTGAGTTAATTTATATATTCCATATAAGCAGATAATATTAGAATATACCTTGCCTGAATTAGGCACACCGCTATTTTCAATTCTATCTCTATCATAAATGATATTATATACCGATAAGTGTCCTTTTAAATCATTATAAAACTTGCGGTCTAATGATATATTTATATCTTGAAAATATAATTTATTACCTATTCCAAAGAAAGGTGATTCGTATTTATATTCATTGATAGGTGTGGAATCAATACTATGAACTCGGGAATAATTTAATGCAATATCAGTTCCATATTTACCACCAAGTTTTCCTTTTGGTATCATATAATTTATTTCTGCTTGCAGTCCTGCTTCACCATTTATTTGAGTAGAATATGGATACATATTAGTTAAACGATAACTATGTTGTTTAGTTATTGGTGGAATATAGTTCAAAAGCAATTCACTTTTTACAGCATTTCTATCACTACGAAAATCCATATTATCTATCTTATGAAGATTTAAAGTAGTACTAAATCCATCAGTAAAATAAGAACCATTGAGCACAATTCCATATCCATTATTGTATGTATAACTATTAGAAATATTTGGATTATTATATTTGTAAGAATATTCAGCATCAACAGAATAATTTTCAGACAGCAATGCGGCTCTGCCCGACCAAGCAAGCACATTTTCAGGCATCTTCAAACTAATATTTCTATCTGCTTGAAACACACTAATAACACTTCCTCCCGCTGTTAAATTAGTCCCATATTTATCTAATAGTTCATTTAAACTAAAATTAACATCACCGCCACGAACAATACCTTCACCTTGTGACCAATAATTTCGCTGTGTTCCCCATATTCCTGTAATGTCTATTCCATTTATAGGACGAACTCTAAATCTTGCCCCATCCATTGAATTATCTATACCAAGTGCTTTTTCCTCATAGGTTCTAAAAATAATTCCACTACCAAATTGCTCATAAAAATTACCCACAGTTATATCTATAAAATCGGTAGAATAAGATATAAAACGATTAGCAATACCTTGTCCCTTATAATTTGTTTCTATTCCTTGAAGTGGATTGAGATAATATTCATATCTAATTCCTGCTGTTAGCCCCCCATTAGAATAATTAAGATTAAAGAAACCTTGTGATTGTAATTGTTCAGGAACTTTTTTGGCTTCCATAACGGAATCGGACTTATATGTTTGACTTTCTAATTGAAAACTACCTGAAAAGTTTCCAAAGTTTTGAGCATTTAATGTAATACTTCCAAAAGTGAATATTAATACTAATACTTTTTTCATAATAATAACATTTTTTTACAAATTAAATACAAAAATACGAAAAAATATATATATAATGCTAATAACAACACTAATTATATTAATCTTTATCAGAGTTATCAACATTTAATATTTTTTTTTGATGAAATGTAAAGAATTACCTTGTTCGTTGAAACCAATCTCTAAATTAGTAGAACGTATTCTACTAAAAATAGAATTCATAGATTCCTCTGCTGTATATTTTATAAACGACTTATTTTCATATAACAAATAATTAGAACGATATTTAGTCGGAGTTATATTCGGCATAATAACATTTGCACCTGCAAGAATTGCTTTTTCTCTGCCTTGGGTATCAATAGTTTGCAATGCAGTCGCTGATGCAATATTAACATCAGGTATTAATAATCTTAATATTGCTATTGTCTTTAATGTTAGTTCAAATCTATTTCTTAATGACAGAAGTTCATCTCTATAACTATATAGAGGGGTATCTGAATGTTCTATATAAGGACCTAAACCTATCATATCTATATCATTTTCCTTAAAAAAAATAATATCATTTGCTATATCTTCAACCGATTGAAAAGGAAGTCCTATCATTGTTCCCGTTCCAACTTGATAGTTAAGTTCTTTTAAGATATCTAATGTTTTTAATCTATTAGTAAATGAATGTAAATTGTCATTTGGATGTATTTTATTATATATTAATGGATTTGATGTTTCTATTCTTAATAAATATCTAATTGCATTTCCAATTTCTTTCCATTCTTTTAAGGTATCTTTATCTTGTTCGCCTAAAGAAAGAGTTATGCCAAGTTCATTATTGGTTTTTTCATTTATTTTACGTAGCAATGTTGTAATTTGATTAGTATTTTTTTTAGATGTTACTTCGCCTGATTGTATAACAATTGAACCAAAATTATTATTATATGCAAATATTGCTGCATCAATTACTTCTTCTTCACTTAATTTATATCTTCTTATATTATTATCTTTTCTAAGACCACAATAATAACAATTCTTATGGCAAATATTAGAATATTCTATCAATCCACGCAGATAAACTTTATTGCCAACATTATCTTCACGTGTTTTTAATGCTTTATTAAATAAATCATTAACTTTGTTTTCATCATTACATATTAAATAATTAATAATTTCTTTCTTCATTATTGCAATATAAGTAAAAGTAATAAAATAATTAAAGAATTAAGTCATTTTCACTAAAACCAATCTTTGTTTCACTAATATTTTTCATAATGTAATTGACAATCTGTAACAGCGTTATTTATATAGCAAAACATATATTTTGAACCAATTTCTAATGATTTTATTCTGAAATATTGAAATTCCTTACCTAAAGGTATTAATATAAAATTATAATCTATATTTTTCTCTAAAATTAATAAAAAATCTGCACACTCTTTAACATTTTTCATTCCAATCGCTATCTTTATTATATCACATTTATTAATCTTTATATCTTTTTTTAATATATTTGATAAAATATTATCCCCCGAAACAATATTTCCATTCTTATTAATATTATGATATGAATATATCTTTATAATATCATTTTTATTTACAAATTTCATTAAATTTTTATTATTAATTTGATTAATAGGACAATCAATAATTATCTTTTCTATAACATTATCTAAATTAATTTTATGAAAATCATTATTACTATCTAATTCTCCTATATCAGTAATAACAACTAAATCACTTATATTTATAATATTTATAATCTCTTCATTTGTTAGTGTTAATTGTGATAGACGAAGTTCAATTTTCTTATACTTTTCTGCAAACTCTATAATTGTTTCATATTTTTCATTAATAATAGATATAATTAATTTATCTTTTAGATTTATCGTATTATTCATTATATAATCTTATATTATTCATTTGTTTTGTTGCAAATTTAGCAGGAAAATATGCAGATAAAATAGAAAGGAATAATGAAAATATACATATTATTAATAATTCTGCTAAATTTAATTTCATTGGAAATGTAGATGTTATATAAATATTGGAGTTTAGTTCAAATATATTAAAATTAATCTGAATTAAAACAAATATGACTCCAATAAATGCACCAATTAGTGTTCCAATTAATCCGATGATTATTCCTTCTATTAAATAGATTTGGTTTATCATTCTATTTTGTGCTCCTAATGCTTTTAATAGTGCGATTTCTTGTTTTTTTTCCATTACAGTTAGTGATAATGATGCGAAAAGATTAAAAATTGCAATTAATAAAATTAAACTCATAACACAAAAGACAGCCACTCTTTCCATTTTCATAATAGAATATAGGTCTTTATTTAAATCTATCCAAGTATATATACTATATTGTGTTTGATTTGGTAATATTTGTTTAATTAGTTTAGTTGTTTTTTCTATATTTTTATTATCATATACTGTTAAAAATATATCTAAATGACTAATCATTCCGTTATTAACATTTGCAATCTGTTGAACTATTTTATAATCTGCGTAACAATTAGTTAAATCATAATCTTTAATACTTGTTTGAATAATACTTTTAGAAAATACTTCTATACCGCTTGGCAATTGCAAAGTATTAAATGAGTTTTTTAATGTTTCCATACTAATTAACTGCATAGTATCAATAATAGATGCTTTTAATCTATCTATTAATGCAATTCCCATAATTATTTCATTACTATCAATCATATTATTACCATAAACGAATAATTTTTCATTAAGCATTCCATTGCTATTAGAAATTAAATCTACAACCTCTATGTTATTATCATTTACAATTACAGCTTTTGTTTGTATAATAGGATAAACGCTTTTAATATTGGATAAACTCTTTATTTTTTCTATAAAAGCAGTATCAAGCATAAAATATTTCTCTTCATTGCTAACAATACGAATAGTGGGGTCGGTATCTAAAATTAGTTCTTCTGTAATATTTCTAAATCCATTAAAGATAGACATTACAATAATTAGTGCCGCCACACCGATAGCGATACCAACAATAGAAATAATAGTTATAATAGAAATAAAATTGAATCTTCCTTTTGGAAAGATATATCTTAATGCAATTTTTAATTTAACATCCATTTTGTTTTTGCAATTAATATTTTTAGAGCAATATATTTTCGAATTTATAGAATCCTTTTTTCTTATAAATATATTTTGCTGCTCGTATTGCTCCTATTGCAAATCCTTTTCTATTTTTCGCATTATGAGTTAATTTTATAGTATCTGCATCAGAGTCAAAATAGATATTATGTTCGCCGATTACATTTCCGCCGCGAGTAGATGTGATTTGTAATTCTTCGGGGTGTATTTTACGATTTATATTTTCAGTTAATATTTTATTTTTAGATTTTAAGTTTTTCAGTATTATATCTGCCAATGCGATAGCAGTTCCGCTTGGTGCATCTTTTTTATTTTTATGATGTATTTCGGATATAAAAGTGTCATATATTTCAAAATTATTTATTAATTTAGATGCTTCATTAACGATTCTATAAAATACCTGCATTCCTATTGAAAAATTATATGACCAAATAATTCCGATATTATAATCTTCTGCATATTTTTGGATAATTTCTATTTTATCTGTCCAACCCGTAGTTCCGATAACAATATTTTTTCCTTTTTGTGCTAATAATTTTACATTATCCAATACCACATCAGGATTAGAAAATTCAATAGCAACATCAAAATCATAATTTTCATTTTCATTTATAGGGCTGTCTATATCAAAAATATTTTTAATAATTATATTTCGTTCTTTAGCAATGGCTTCAACTTCTTTTCCCATTGCACCGTAACCAATTATAGCAATTTTCATAATTTCATATAAATAAATAAACAAATTAAAATGTAGTAATTTTTTATTAATTTAAAAAATATATATATTATAAAATTAATATTTCTTGAAAAAATATAGTTAGTATGCCATATTCTTTAGCATTCCTGCATATCCTTTTTTATCCAATGTTCTAAGGGCTTTAGCAGTGGCTTTAATAACAACCCAACGTTTTTCTTCAGGTAACCATATTTTTTTCTTTTGCAAATTCGGTAAAAACCTTCTTCTTGTTTTATTATTAGCGTGTGATACATTGTTTCCATACATAGGACCAACACCTGTTAATTCGCATCTTTTAGACATTATATATCTCCAAAATTGTTATTAGACAAAATTTAAATTACAAAAATACGTTTTTTTTTTGAAAAAACAAAACAAAAATATATTGCTTTTTTGTAGTATTCTTATAATTAAATTTTTATTTAAATTTAACATTAATAAAAAAAATATTTTTTTTGTTTATTTTACTTATATTAAATCATTTATAAAATAAAAACTATGTATAATAAAATTAAAGAATATCTTTCTGATGATTTAAAATTGTTAGAAATGGAACTAAATAATTTATTTCATTCTGAAGTATATTTACTTAACATTGTATTAAAGCACATAAATAATAATTATGGAAAACGGCTACGTCCAATTATGATGTTGCTAATAAGTAAATTGTTTGTTGATACAGATAAAACATTACATCACAAAATTATAGATTATGCTGTTGCGATTGAAGTATTGCATCATGCAACTTTAATACACGATGATGTTATAGATGATAGTAAAGAACGTAGAGGCAAACCTTCAGTTAATTATATTTATGACAATAAAATTTCAGTATTATTAGGCGATTATATGTTTTCTGCTTCATTTAGTAATATTTATAAGCATAGAAATTTTGAAATGATGGATGCTATTGCTCAAGTATTAAAAACAATGACCGAAGGTGAATTATTTGCATTGGAATTAAGTAATACTTTATCGCAAACTGAAGAAAGTTATTATAAAGTAATTTTTTCTAAAACTGCAAGTTTGATAGAATTAAGTTGTAAGATAGCAGCGATGACATATACTGATAATTTAGAATTGATAGAAGCATTATCACAATATGGTAAAAATATTGGAATGGCATTTCAAATGAAAGACGATTTGTTTGATTATACAAATAATAATAAATTAATAGGTAAGCCCGTAGGAAATGATATTAAAGAACATCAAATTACTTTACCTCTAATATATGCTCTTAATAATTGTTCAGCAACAGAACGTGAACGTGTTCTGTCTATATTGAAGTTAGCAATAATTAGCGATGCACAAATAAAAGATATTATAAGTTTTACAGAAGTAATGGGCGGATTAAAATATACTGAGAAAAAAGCAAATGAATTTGTAGATAGAGCAATAGAATGTTTGAATATATTTCCTGATGGATTACAAAAAGATATGCTAATACATACAGCACATTATATGGTTGATAGAACAAAGTAGGTTTATATTACAGCGGCAGTATTATGTTATTACATTGAATTTATTTTGGCATAATAGTTAAAAATTCTCTTATAAAATCATTTAAATCGCCATCTAATACTGCCTGCAAATCAGTCCGCTTATAATTTGTTCTATGGTCTGCTACCATTGTATAGGGCTGAAAAGTATATGTTCTGATTTGACTTCCCCATTCTATTTTCATTTTTTCGCCTTCTACAATCTCTCGTTCTTTTTGTTCGGCTTCTAATTTAGTTTTAATTAGACGAGATTTTAACAATTTAATTGCTTTTTCTTTATTTTGCATTTGTGAACGTTCTTGTTGACAAGTAACGACTATTCCCGTAGGAAGATGTTTTATTCGCACTGCGGTTTCTAATTTATTTACATTTTGCCCACCTGCACCTGATGACCGAAACGTAGTTATTTCTAAATCGTTTGGAGTTATTTCTATTTTAGTATCAGTATTCTCAATAATTGGATAAACAAATACTGATGCAAACGAGGTCTGGCGTTTACCTAATGTATTAAAGGGGGATATACGTATCAAACGATGAACACCTATTTCACATTTAAGGTAACCATATACCATTTCACCACTAAACTCTATCGCACAACTTTTAATACCTGCTACTTCACCCACCAACTCATCTATTAAAATCGTCTTGAAATTGTTTTGGTCGCCATAACGAAGATACATTCTTTGAAGAATTATTGCCCAATCCTGTGCATCTGTGCCACCAGCACCTGCATTTATTTCTAAAATAGCAGAGCATTTATCATTTTCACCATTTAATAAAAACAATATTTCTAAATCACTTAATATCTTCTCTGTTTTATTTAATTCTGTTCTAAAATCCTCTTCTAAATCTTCTTCGGTTTCGTCCATTAGGGTTACTAATGTTATTAAATCTTCTAAAGATTTATTAATTGTATTATATTTTTCTATTATATTTTCTATTTGATTTATTTGTTTTAATGTTTCTGATGCCTTATCGGGTTCATTCCAAAAATCTTCTGCTTCTGTTATCTTTTTTGTTATATTGATATAATCTATCTTACTATCTATGTCAAAGAAACCTCCGCAAGTTAGAGATTTTATATTCTAAATTATCTATTGTTTGTTTATAATTAACATTCATTTTCGTTTTTTTTAATAGTTTTTTATTGTTTTTCTTAAACCACCTTCACTTTTGGTTCTACCAACATTACTTTTGGTTCTACCAACATTACTTTTGGTTCTACCAACATTACTTTTGGTTCTACCAACATTACTTTTGGTTCTACCAACATTACTTTTGGTTCTACCAACTTCACTTTTGGTTCTACCAACTTCACTTTTGGTTCTACCAACATTACTTTTGGTTCTACCAACATTACTTTTAAATCACTCACCATCAATTTTTCTACTTTTTGTAATATTTTTCAAGTTAAATATTCAAAAATTTTAAGTAATGCATTCAAATATCACCTTTCTATTAGTAATTTATTAGAATGACTATATTTATCTGTTTCTAAACGTATAAAATAAATATCTGAAGTTAAATCACTAATATTTATAAGTATTTCATAACCTCCTTCACATAAAAATCCTGTAAAAACATCAATATGCTTACCTGATATATCAAAAATTTTTATAGATAAATCAGAATCTTCAAGTATAGAAAATCTATATTTAATAGCATTACTACTACTATTAGTAGGATTAGGACTAATAGTTGGTAGAATAGAATTTATATCAATAGTATCCCCTATCAGCACAATTGGAATATTACATACTCCATACATTAAAGACGTATCTGCAGTAGGTTCACCTATCAACTCAATAATTACACTATCTAAACATTTTATATTTATAATTAAAGAATCTATATCATAAATGGTCTTCATATTAACTCGTGTTGGAGCATAAAAAAGTTTTATTTCAGCAATATCGTTTGGATTAATAGTTATTGGAAACACTGATTTTGAAATAGTAAAGTTTGTATTATTTGCTAATATAAAATTATCATTATTCAATGTAATTGGAAACAATCCGTTATTTTGTATATTTATCGTTGCTGTGTCCATTTTACCAATAGTAATCTTTCCAAAATCAATTTTTTTTATATCTTCTATAGTTCCAAGTAAATATCCTGTGCTAATAGTATCAATATAAATAGAATCTTTTCCATAAATATCTGTTACTTTTATTTTTATAATAGCATCTTTGGTTATATCTTTTTTAATTAAATCCCATATTATTTTCCATTTAGTTTGTCTTATTAAGTCAAGCGAGCAATTAGTAGTATCAATTATCTCAACTGACGTTATACCTGAATGAAATGACTCTGTGTAAGTTACTTGGAACGTATGGAAGCATTCATCGGGAACAACTACTAAACTAATATCATCAAGTTCATGCATAGACATACCACCAAGGTAGCCATATGATACTGCATCTCCATATCCATAAGTAATAACACAAAAAGGATAAACACTGTTTAAGTTATGTGTTCCATCTGACGATTTGTAATTAATATAGTAATAATCTGTCTCACCAATTGCAGTAAAAGACGAAAGTGGTAGCAAATTTCCGTTTAAATACAATCCTTTGTCTATTGCTTCTATTGGTGCTATAATATCTATATATTGGTCTTTAAAAATACTTCCACTTTTATCAGTTAACGGAGCATTAATAAGTGTATAACTATTTTTATACTGCTCCACTGGTGGAACAACTATCATTGATGGGTCACCAAGCCCAGTGCGAGTAGAACTTATACTGGATGTTCTCATAAAAGTAGCCACCATTATAGGATTATTAGAAGATATTACTGATGCTTTGAGATGTTCTGCTTGATAATATTTCCCTTTATTAAGAGTTGTTACAAATGAACCATCAATATATATTTCTGTATTATCTCTTGATGCTAATACTCTAAAAATATCTACACACTCATTACTTTTTACAGCAAAAGGCGTTATTATAGCATTTTTCCCCCAAGTAGAAACAGGCAGCATCTGGGCTAACAAACAATCTCTTGAAGAACCATTTTGAGGAATTGCTGTTCTTTGATGTCCTGCAATTACGGCTATTCCTTTATCTGCTAATATATGTGTGCCTGTTAAATCTCCTGTTGAAACTGCGCTTACTACGTTTGCTTGAACTAAATACACCTCACCCTGATTAAGCATTATACGTTGTGTATCTATTGTCATACTGTTATGGGTATTTACTGTTGGAACTATTGTAACCATTGTAGTATCTTCAACTCCCACTACAGCAAATTGTGAAGGGTAAAGTCCCCCACCAGAATAAGAACTATAATAAGACATTATAAAATATTCCGTTCCTAATGATGGAGTTGGTAATACTATAAATGCATCGCAAGTTTTATCAGCATAGTCCAATGCATATACAACAGATTTTTCTTCTGTCGTTATATGAAAACTTTTGACACTTATAATTTCATTATCATATTTATTTGAAGAAATGCTATTATTATAATTATAATAGGCACCTCTTAATCCAACATAATAATACCACACAACAAATTTATAAACTTCATTGGGCTGTGTTATCTCAAAATCTTTTACTATCGGAGTTATAACATTATTTGCAACTTCATTATAATATATCTTACCTTTGGTAGGCGTTTTTGAAGTTATATAAATATACAGAGAATCTGTGCTGGCAAAACCATCTGTATTATGAGCATTCGGCGGAAATGTAAACCAAAAGTCAGTTCCTTCTGCATCTAACAAATCTTCGTTTTGTGCTTTTAGCACACTACTTGATAGAAATGTTCCAATAATAATAATTGTTAAATAAAAATATTTCATAAAATATAAACAAATAATTAATTAAACACATAGTAATATAACATTTTTTTTTGTTTTTATAATCGTAATATTAATTTATAAAAAAAAAGTAGATAATATAAATATATTACCAATCCTTTAATAAATTCATAAATATTAAATATTAATAAGATATATCATTTTCAAAAAAAAATGTATTTTTGTAACTAAAAAGTTGGATTCTAACTTTAAAGTTATCCTAAATATAAAAATATATGCAAAACGAAACTAAAATTACTTGCCGTAAATGTGGTCATACTTTTAATTTAGAAGAAGTATATAAACAAGAATTGGAAATTAAAATAAACCAAGATTTTGATAAAAAAGTTGCAGAAGCAACTAAACAAGCAATTGAAAATGAAAAGAAAACTGTTGCTCAACAAAACGATGTTTATAAAAGAAAAATTGATGAACTATTTAATAAAAATAGAGAATTAGAACAAAAAAATAAACTAACCCAACAACTTGAATTACAAGTAACAGAACTACAGAATTATAATAAAAAAATTCAATCCGATTTAGATATAGAGATTCGTAGAGCAGTATTAAATAAAGAAAAAGAATTACAAAAAGATAATGAAGATAAAATAAAAGAATTACAAAAAGAAAAAGAAAATGAAAGGCACGAACTAAAAAAATTGTATGAAGATAGACAAAAAAACTCTGAAGAACAAATTCGTAAAGAAATAGAAGAAAAAATAAAATTGCAAAGCCAAAATGAAATGAATAAAAAAGAAAATGAATTAGAACAAAAATATTTGTTAGAGTTGAAAATTAAAGACGAACAACTTCTACAAGCAAATAAAAAAGCAGAAGAGTTAACAAAAAATCTTAATCAGGTATCTATGCAGGTGCAAGGTGAAGCACAAGAAAAATTACTTAGTGAACGATTAAAAGAAATGTTTATTTATGACGATTTTGTTACGAAAACTACAGGTAAAGAAGAATCTGATATAGAACAGAAAATTTATGAAAACGGAAAATATTGTGGTAAAATTGTTTACGAAAGCAAAAATACCAAAGCGTTTAATCCTGATTGGATAGCAAAATTAAAAAAAGATGGACAAAACGCCAATGCAAATTGTTCAGTCCTAATTACTCAAACTATGCCTTCAAGTAATAATAAACTTCACCAAGTAGATAATATTTGGATTTGCCCCATTAATAATTTTGAAATTGTTGCAATGACTTTGCGTTCTGGTTTGATTGGAGTTAGTAAACAAAAAATAATAAATGAAAATAAGAATGATAAGATGATTCAATTATATAATTTTATGAGTAGTAGTGAATTTCAAAATTATATGGATGGAGTATTTATGTCCATCCAAAAATTGAGAGATAGTTATGAACAAGAACAAAAAGCTTTGCAAAAAATATGGAAGCAGCGAGAGAAAGAATTTATAAATATTTATGATAATGGTGCTGCATTTATTGGAGCGGTTAAAGGCATTTCAGGTATTGATACGGCATTATTTGAATTACCAGGACAGTCAAATTTATTAGAATAAATAATAAGATATTGAAAATAAGACACAGAAACAAGTTTATAGTTGCAATTAAAATATATATTTTATAGAACAAAATCTTATTTTTGTTCTATAAATATTAACATCTATTTATCCCATTCTTCCCAACCACCTTCATATATAAAGAACTTATAACCGAATAAATCAAGCATTTTTCCTAACATATGACTGGAGTCACAATCGCCACCATCACAATAAACTATTATTATTTTAGATATTGAAAGTGTTTGAATTTTTTCAAAAACAATGGACTCATCATCATATGGAAAAATATTTATAGCATTACCTATATGTGCTTTTTTATATTCTTCTGGATTACGTGCATCTATTATTATAAAATTATTAGAATTATCTGCTGCAATTTTTTCCATTTGTTCTTTTGTTATAATGCTGTAATCAGCACTGCTTGTTTTTTTTGTTTCATTTGGTGGTAATGTCTCATAATCCACTTTATCTACATTAGGAGTGTCAGCAGTAGGTATTATTGTATCAACATTGGTTGTTGTATCTATATAAGTGGTATCTTTAATTTGTAGTTCGGTATTATTTGGCATATTACTATTTCCAAAAAGTTCATCATCACTAACAATAAGATTTTCTTTTGACGGCTTGAAAAAAGGAATTTTACCACTACACTCATCGCTACGAATAACATTGTATAATAGTGCAATTGTCACAGAAGCTATAACAATAACTATTCCTGACTTAATATCATTTTTATTTATGTATTTCATTTTATATTATTATTAATTATTTTCTTACGGACCAAATGGCACTCCTACTATAGCCCCTGTTTTAAAGGGGGTGCCGTCTAATACGCCGATGTTTATGCAGTTTGTAATAGTATAAGCTTTAACTGGGAAATAAATTGTATAAGGTAATGCTATAATCCCTCCTACACATTCTGCTTGAATATATCCTGTATTCATACATCTATTTATTGAAACACTAGTATTCGCAAAAGGGGGGGCCATCATACCCGCAGCATAAGTATAAGTATTGCCATATGATGCTGGTGGTGATTTAACTATAATATCGCCCATATTTATGCAATCTTCAATAAGACCAGGACAAATCACATTTAATCCACAATGTCCCATAATTCCACAAACAAATACATAATAAGTAGAATCTATATTAGTCACATATATATTCGCCATATTTATACAGTTTTTTATTTTAATACTATCAGCAGGATGATGAATAGAGGAGTAAAGATAATTCCCTACTATAGCACCTATATGTTTTCCTGCTGCTCTTATATATCCATCTACAATGAGATTTTTTATTTCTACATTGCTTGAAGTTACAGAAAACAAACCAATATTATTATGCTCAGATGGTTTTGGATAATTCAACGCTAAAGTAATTTTATGACCATTCCCGTCAAAACTACCTTGAAAATTAGGACATTTATTTATAGACCCATCTTCTCCAATCATAAATCTTACACTATCTGTTATGTCATCCATTAATATAAAATATCTACCGTCACTCCAATTTATCCCTTCTGATGACCATACCTTTACACGATCTGCTAACTCTTCTAAATGTTCTATTGTATATATTCTATACGGGTCATATTCTGTGCCTGTGCCACCACCAAAATTTTGACCAAATAAAAAACTATTTGTCAAAATAAATAAGAATATAAATAAAATTACCTTCTTCATATAATCTATCCTTATAATATCATTGTCTTGGCGTAACATTGCTACGCCAAGACAATAACAAAATATTAGTTACAACCTCTACATTTAATAAATCCATCAGGGGTAAATAAATGCCTTCGTATATATTCTTTAAAGTTTTCAACATTCAAAGGATTGTTTGTATCATAACAACAAGGTCCTAGATCGGGAATTTTTAGAGGTTCTTCACAAAGGGAATCAAGATGTCCTAAATACTTATCAAAAAGTTCTGCTTGCTGAGATTTTATATATCCTTCTATTTGAGCAGGCGACCATCCTTCAGCAGTAAGTGAATCTCTGATATGATTTATAAAACTATCTCCTAACAATAAACTATCAAGTTCCAAAAAAGACACATTATCATTAGGAGGACATGATACATTATTACCATATGTTTCCTCGTAGATAAGTATTAAACGTCTACTTGGCGGAACTACCGTCATTTCCAAACAATAACGAGCCGTAGTCCAACAAATTGAATTGGTATAACAAGGAATCTCTTTAAGTCGCAAAAAATAACGAGTTGATTGTGTTCTTGTTCCTACATCAGTTACTACACATGCAATTTCTATAGGATACATTGCGCTACAGGCATACCGTCTCATTATAACCATACGCATAGTGTCGCAACCTGCATCAATGCTTTCTGCCTGTGCTAACAGCATACAAGTAAGCATAGCAGAATCTAAACCTGTTGTGTCTGCATTGATACATTCTGCACTCATTTCTTTAATTACATTAGTAATAAAAAAATCATAAGTTAGTGGTGAACCACACAACCGCACACAGTAATTAACTATTATACGGCATCCCGAGTTTTCAGGATACTCTATAGTGCATATAAAAGGACCATTATAGGGTATATTGCAACCAGGTGCAATAGAGTCCGTAGGGCATTGAGCATTTAACATATTATTAAATGCTATAAAAAAGAGTAGGACAAAGCAGACAAGGGCTGTAGCACAAAGCACATCCTTACCTAATTTAGAAATTGAACCTAAATTGGAATATGTTCTGGTCGCACCATCTAGAGTGCTAATGCCACTTGCACCATACATATTAGTGGCTAATTCATACTTGCTCATAGAAAGCAAATTTTCGAATTTAAAGTTATTCATTATATAACCCTTATATATTTAAAAATATTTATACTTTGATAAAAAGTATTTCCTTTAAAATAATATTTTTTTTCGAAAAAATTATTTTAGGTGTTTTTTTATTTCTGTTTATAGTAAATTTAGATTGCTAATCTAACTTCAGAAATAGTAGGTATTTTTTCTTTTAATATCCTTTCTACCCCACCTTTAAGAGTATATGCTGCCCCCATACATCCTGCACAAGCACCACCCAATGTAACATAAACGACACCATTATCGTCAACACTTTCTAACTCAATATGTCCGCCATCGGCATTAATAAATGGCTTAATATCTTTTTCTATGATATTATAAACTTGTTTAAATAATTCTTCAGAATCCATTTTTTATTTTAAAAATTAATTATAAAACACAAAAATACTAAAAAAAATAAAATATTTTATTTATTATAAAAGAATTAGGAGACATATAATAACGTAAATTAATTTTCAGTTTTATTTTATTATATTTTTTTCATATTTTTTTATTATTTTTATGTCTTTATTAATCAAGATAAATTATAATTTAATGAAAAAATACTTATTAGTAATTTTATTAGTATCTGTTTCTATAATAAGTTGTAATCAACAGAAAAATTCAACTATGAATAATGAAACAATAGTGAGCAATATCTCACAAGAAAAAATTAACTCCACCATAAACGAACTTGTAGATAAATATGGTGAACAATATCTCACAAGAATCATAAAAGGAGTTAATCAAGTTGCAGGTCTATGGAGAACTAAACCTATAGATGCAACAGATAATAGTGTAGATGGAACAGAAGACGAGTTTGCCAAGTTCTGTTTAGATAATTTTGTCCCTAATACAGAATTATTAGCACTATTTAATTCCTGTCAGACACATCTAGAAGTCATAATAGGCAATTTTAATAAGGTTTCGTTAGACCTAAAACGTCCCGTTCATCTTGCGGGATACAATGTAACTATTGCCGATGAGATATTGGCAGGATATGAGCCAAGCGATAATTTAGCAAATGATATGTTTTCTAATAAGTTTGCATTTTTAGTTGCGTTAAATTTTCCTTATTACACCTTTGAAGAAAAGGAAAATTTAGGAATGAACTGGGATAGACAAGAATGGGCTTATGCCCGATTAGGAGATATATTCACGACTCGGATACCATCAGATCTTAATCAACAATATTCACAAATCCAAAGTAATTCTGGTTCATATATTGCTAATTACAATATATATGTTGGCAATTTGGTAGATGATGCAATGAATACTCATTTTCCAAAGGATATGAAATTAATTACTCACTGGAATTTAAGAGATGAAATTAAATCTCAATATGCAAATGGTTCTGACGGCATAAACCAACAAAGAATGATTTTAGATGTTATGTTGCGAATTATTAAGCAGGAGATTCCACAAGAAGTAATCAATAGCGACAAGTATCAATGGAATCCAAAAATAAACAAATTATATCAAGATGGCAAAGAAATAAATTTCACTTCTGAACCATATACTCGTTACCAGCATTTACTAAATAGTTTTTTAATTAATAAGCAAATAGATAAATATCGTTCTGCGGTTGGTAATTTTATAAATGAAGCATTTGATGTTCAAAATGAAATGTCAGCAGAAAAAGTAGCAAAGATGTTTGAAGAGTATTTATCTTCTCCCGTTGTTGGAGATATTGCTAAACTAATAGAATCACGACTTGGTAGAAAATTAGAACCATTTGATATTTGGTATGATGGATTTAAAACAAGAAGCACTATAGATCAAGTTGCCCTTAATAAACGTCTTGCTACAATATACCCTACTACTGATGCACTGCAAATGCAAATGCCAAATATTTTAACAAAATTGGGATTCACAAAAGATAAAGCAAAATATATTTGTGATAAAATAGAAGTCAACGCTTCCAAAGGTGCAGGACATGCTTGGGGAGCAGATTTACGAGGTAATAAAGCACATTTAAGAACTCGTTTAGGAGAAAATGGTATAGATTATAAGGGATACAATATTGCTATACACGAGTTCGGTCACAATGTAGAACAAGTTATGACGCTTTACGATGTGGATTATTGGATGTTGCGTAGTGTTCCAAACACTGCATTTACAGAAGCATGGGCGTTTGTTTTCCAAACAAGGGACTTGCAATTATTAGGAATTAAGAGTAACGATAAATTGAATGAATACTATAATATACTTGACAAATTTTGGGGAACTATGGAGATAATGGGAGTATCACTTCTTGACCAGATGGTTTGGGAATGGATGTATAAAAATCCTAATTGCAGTAAAGAAGAATTATGTGCTGCAACTATACAGATAGCATCGGATGTTTGGAACAAATATTTTGCAAAACATTTTGGAATGCAGGACTGTCCTATATTAGCAATATATTCACATATGATAGTTCATTCGCTATATTTGTCCGCATATCCTTTGGGTCACTTAATAGAGTTCCAAATAGAGGAGTATATAAAAAATGAAAATTTAGGAACAGAAATGGAACGTATGTGTAAATTAGGACGATTGCTGCCTGATATATGGATGGAAAAAGCGGTAGGTAACAAAGTTTCATATAAGCCATTACTTGATGCTGCTTTAGAAGCATATAAGGGAGTAACACAATAAAGTAATTTTGTTTTTTCAAAAAAAATGGCAGGATTTTTGTAGTATATTTAAAGAAATAGTAAATTATATCCGATTATTAATAAAAACAAAGAATAAAAATATGCTACAAAAAATCCTAATATCCTTATTTTTAGTGCTGTTTTGTATTTCAAACATTAAATTAATAGCACAAGAAGAACAATACTTTCCACCTGAAGTTGGACTTTCCATTGGCTATAAATGTGCAATAAATGGCTTCCCTAATCCACAAGGACGAAAAAATGGTTTTGCATTTAATAGTGTTCCTGATGTAGGAATTACAACTTATATTCCTTTAGATTTTGAATACAATCTGGGGGTATATCTTGATATTGGATACAATACCAATACTTTTTTGATGAAATATAACTATGAACCTAATACTAAAAAGTATTTAACGCAGGATAGAATGCGGTTTAGTTACATAAGTATTAGTCCTACCTTCTCACATTGTGGTATTAAACTTGGCTTTTCTATTGGATTTCCTGTCTCTGCTGATTGGATAGGTGTTAATATTGACACAGATAAGTTAAAAAATATAATAGAATTCAAAGCGGGTTACACCTATCCACTATATTATGATAAAGTCGGAAGATTAAATGCGTTTTTCAATGCCAGTTATACTTTAAATGGCATTTATAATGATTTTGTTAAAAATGACCCATTAAGGAATGCAGTGCCGCCAATAGGGGGACAAATAATTACAAATTACTATAATCCACGACCTGCTTCTATTCAATTAGGATTAAATTTCTTATTTAATTTAATTGAAATGCCTGATGAATATTATTAATTAATATATTTATTTATATTTTGTATTTTTGTAATTATATGGCAGATTTTCATATAGAAAAAGAACTTATAAAACAGAAATATAAATGTATTGCAGGAATAGACGAAGCAGGAAGAGGACCACTCGCAGGACCAGTAGTGGCGGCAGCAGTAACTCTCCCATTAATTAATATTGACAACAATCATTTATTTGATGAGATAAATGATAGCAAACAGATAAAAGAAAAAAAACGCTATCAACTATTTGATATTATAGTAAATAACGCCACAGAATATTCAATTTCAGAAATAAATAATAACATAATTGATGAAATTAATATTCTAAATGCAACAATGAAAGCGATGGAAAATGCTGTTTGCAATCTAAAAATACAACCCGATTTTTTACTAATAGATGGAAACAAATATTACTCCAATGCTATTCCTTTTAGGGCTATTGTTAAAGGGGACAGTATTTGTAAGTCAATTTCTGCTGCATCTATATTAGCAAAAGTGCATAGAGATAATTTTATGATTGAAGTGGCAGATAAAGAATTTCCACAATACAACTTCGCTAAACATAAGGGCTATGGCACAAAAGAACATATCCTGTTAATAAAAAAATATGGAATATGTAAATATCATAGATTATCGTTTCTAAATAAAATATTGGCTACTAAAAATACTTTCTTTTCTATATCGCCGCAGAAGTTGTTTATATAAAAAATTTAGTTAACAAAAAAAGGAACTACTTAGTAGTTCCCTTTTATATTTTTATATGTGTTTATTTATTATTGAACTGGTACCCAAGTACCTGCATTAATACAAATAAACTGTTTTGCTGTTTCATCTTTTACATCTCGTTGTGCTGGTGTTCCAAGAACAGTTACCCCCGCACCACCTGTAACAGTGAAATCACCACCGGTTATATTAACAACATAAAGGATTTGGCCTTCTACACCTTCAATATCAATAGTAGAACCATATATCATTGAACCTTCAAAACTTACACCGCCGACTGGAACAGCCAAAGCAATACTACCATCAGCACCAAAATTTCCTAATGTTAATGTTGCTTCGTCTGGGTCGTCATTCTCTGTTATAAATACACCTGCTCTACCGCCAGTGCTTCCATTTTCTGAAAGGTCAACATAGAAACCTACTGCGTCGGCCGGCATATTTATCTCATTATCTGTTATATGAATACCTGTGCTTCTTGCAGCATCAAGTACAATACTTAACGCACCACCACCAGCTTTCTTATCACCTAAATATAATTGGCCAGGAATATATACTTCCGGAGTAAGTAATAGCACATTAGCTCCTATTATGTATGTCGCAACATTTGTAGGAAATAATGTTGTATATGCAGGATAACCTGCTGAAGTTAATAAAGAATTTACAGGCCAAGGAGTAGATGTTGTTGAATAAATATTACTATTAATAAAAGTACTATTTGGAGCAGGATCCCAAGTTGGCACAACATAATTGTTTAAAGTATATGTTGGTGTTGAATTATCAACATAACCCTTTGTTGCAAAACTTGCATCAGTAGCACCTGCTGGCATATAATCAGGAGCCACTACCCCATTATAATATGCAATGCCATCTACAGATAAATCTCCACCAATTGATGCATCATTAACAACTGCAAGGTCATTACCTATTGAGGCATCATTAACAACTGCAAGGTCGTTACCAATGTAAGCGTCAGCATAAACAGAAATATCACCACCTACAAAAACTTCTCCTGGTGTGTTTTCAGACATTATGCTCTTAACAAATCTTTCGTTTACTAAATCCCATTTTGGAATAAAATTGTCGTCTAAAACAACTGTGAACTTATCTACATAGTTCTTTGTTGCAAAACTTGAATCAGTAGCACCTACTGGCATATAAAAATCAGCAGCTGTCGTTCCTCCGTATTCAGCTATACCGCCAACAAGAAGGTCACCAAATATATCTAATTTTACAAGAACATAAACACTATCAATAAAAGTAGCAACTCCTGTAACATCTAAATCACCTTCAACAGTGATAAGTTGGTTCACTGGGTCTTCTATCATTAGGCTATTAACAAACATTGAATCTGCAGCATCCCATTTAGGAATTCTATTATCATCCAAATTAATAGTAAATTTGTCTACATATGCTTTGGTTGTAAATGACCAATCTTTAAGTCCAACACCAGGCGCTCCAGGAGGAGTAAATGGCATATAGAAATAAGCAGGATCGCCATCCCTATAACCCGCATTAGCACCATTATTAACAAATAAATCTCTGTTTATATGGGCATCCAAATCAACTGTTAAGTAACCAGAAAGATGTAAATCTGTCAAATTAAGTGTGCCATCAACTGTAAGGTCACCGTGCATATGAGTGTTTGCTACTACATCTAAATCATCATTTAAAGTAGTTTTGCCATCAACAATTAAGTTATTTGTAATAGATGCTGAATTTAAAGTAGTTGCACCTGCTTCTAATTGATTCAAAGTAGTTAGACCATTAACATTTAAGTTATTATTAATGGTTAACGAATTTAAAGTAGTTGAGCCACCAACAGTTAGATGATTCAAATTAGTAGTACCAGTAACATCTAAATTACCATTTAGGACAGAATTAGCATTTACTGTAAAAGGTCCTGCGATTGTAGTTGTAGATGCATTTAATACATCTAAATTAGTAGTGCCAGTAACATTTAAATTACCATTTAGGTTAGAATTACCATTTACTGCAAATGGTCCTGTCAATGTAGTTGCACCTGCATTTAGCACATCTAAATTAGTAGTGCCAGTAACTGTCAAATCGCCATTTAGTAAACTTGTTCCATTTACAGTTAACGAGTTTACTGTAATTGTTGGGGTAGTTAATCCACCATTTAATACAGCCAATCCATTTACAGTTAATATTCCGCCTACATAAGCATTGTTTGTAACGGCTAAAGAACTCAAAGTAGTTGCTTGAGCTTCTAACTCATTTAGTGTTGTTAATCCACTAACACCAAAGTTTCCGTTAATGTAACCTGTGCCATTCACTATCATTGAAGACAAGGTAGTAGGACCTGCAGTTAGCGCATTTAAAGTTGTGTTGCCGTCAACTAATAAGCCGCCTAATAAATAGGTATTATCATTAACTCTGAACTCTGAATTAACAGTAACAACACCTGCAATGTCCGTAATGGTGCTATTGATAAACTTATCATTAGTAGCATCCCATACAGGAACATATCCTGTTGATAATGGACCGCCTAATACTTGACCTAATGTGGCGTAAACCCATTTAAAGTTATTTGGATTGCTTGCGTCCCACCATATAAGGTTGTTCCTTGATTGATCAGTAGGTTTTGCTAATCTGTTAAGCGAAACCGCTCCTGTGTCAATATTTTCAGTGCGGACTGCGTTCAAGGCAAGATGATATGATTGAACTGCTCTATTAGCAATTACTAAATCATCTGGATATTTTCCTTGAATTTCTCTTCCTCTTGCATCTCCTGTTGGAGTAGCATAAAGATTCATACCTTTGATAACATTTGCTAAAGCATCTGTATTAATTTCAGGGTCGGGATAATGTCCCTTTAAGAATGGTCCACCTGCGGGACCGATTGGTTTTGCACGTTCTGCTTCTTCAGCATACTTACTACCAACAGAGTAAGGCACAGCATAAAAAGGCAACCTATCTTGCCATACTCCACCTATAGAAACTGCCCACCATAATGCATCTTTGCAACCTGCTATTGCTTGTGGGGAAGGAATTTCTACCTTCAGTTCGAAATATCCTTGTTCGCAATCTAGACCACCTGGCACTGGTCCAGAATAAAACGCGGAACCACCTGTTAAACTGGTGAAGATACCAAATTCAACACTTGAAATGTTTCCATTATAAGGATTACCACTTGCATCTTCAAGGTAACCCTGCATATAAAATGTGGTCGGAATTTGTGCGACCGTTGTTGCTGTCATTACAGCAAACATAACTAATGAGAGAAGAATCGTTTTCTTCATTAAATTTTTCCTATGATTGTTATACAATTTTTTTATCATTATAATTTTGCCTCCTTACCTTGAAATCATTAACATATTTCTAAAAGAGACAGGATTGTTGGTTCTTGATGTTGCATTTACAGGAACTGCCATCATTTCATATTGATAAGCACCTGCAGGCAAATCTAAACCATTGTTGCGAACATTCCAAGGAATAGAATTAATTCCTTCTGAACGCATTTCGTTTTCTATTACTGTTGCTACTAACTTACCGATAGTATTAAATACCCTAATCGTTACAAACGATGGCACAGATAAGTTAAAGTTGAAGTCAGTAATTTCCTCGACAGGATTAGGATAATTATATATCCCTCTTTGCAAAATTAAATCTTCTTCAATCCCTGTTTTAGGCACGGGGAACCAGAAGCCAACATACATAGTATTTTGATTACCATTAACAGTTGGTGTTAATTTTCCTGCCATTGTTTGTCCGAAAATACCGGACATTGTTCCTACGGGTGTTGACTTTTTAATAAAGCCACCAGCCCCTACAGCATGTCTTAATAGTTTATACTCTTGAGCATTTACTACTCCGACTGCTAGAAAAAGAGTTAACGTTAAAAACGTTAGAATTATCTTTTTCATAAAAACTCCATTATATTATTATATATTAAAATCTATATTAAATATCATTTTTTGTTATAGCAATTTGAAATAATTTTTATATTTTCATTTACATAATTAATTATTATAAACCAATTTTTTTCTGTTTTTGAATATTTTTTTTACTATTGCCATTTCAAAAATACAAATATAATATTTTTTTTTCAAAAAACAAAGAAAAAATATTATATTTTATCAAAAATTAAATTAAAATTACATTTTTTATTAATATTTTTTTCTTAAAGTGTATAATTTATTACACACTTTTACTTTTTTCTAATGTTTTTATTAATATTTTTTTATATATTTATAATTTTATAATTAAAAATAAAATATTAAATTAATATGCGACTAATTAATCTTATTGATAATTGCGGACAATTATTAAATATTATCCTTAAAAGCCCTAATTCTGCCGACAGAACAGCAGAAATTTTTTTTAGAGATAAAAGAAAAATTATAGGCAGCAAAGAACGCAAATTTATTTCGCAAATTGTCTTTGCAACTATTAGAAATTTAATTCTTATCAAAAACATTTCTTCTGTGCTTGAATTAGAAAAACATTTATATAGCCCTAATTTATTTATCAAAGGGAAAAAATATTCTATAATGGTCACTATACAGATTTTACTCGCTGATAATTTTCACCCTGATTTTGATTATATTTCGCTTGCGGGTATTAAATATATAGAAAATGAAAAAACTTTAACTATTATAGAGTCCATCTGTGCTGACCTATCTGCTATTCAAGACACAAAAAACATTTGTAATTATGTTGTCAATGAACTATCAAAAAATATAACAAATTACTTTAATTCACACAAAACGTGTGCCAAAAATAAACACTTTAATTTCAACAACATAAATGATGCTTTAGATACATTAGAAAATTTTTATTCATTCCCGAAGGAATTTGTTAGCAATTTGCAAATATCTCAAAAAACTATTGGTATAAGCAATGTTTTTGATGTTTTTAACAGTATGAATCGTCCCGCAAATATTTGTATTCGAGTTAATAAATCTATTTCGGATGTAGATAATGTTATTAAAATGCTTAAAGAACAAGAAATAGAAAGTTATAAAGGAAATATTTCGCCGCATTGTATTATTATCCCCGAAAGAAAGCAACTTACTACATTAGATATTTATAAAAAGGGCTATTTTACTATACAAGATGAAGCAAGTCAACTTGTCGGCTATGCTATCAATCCTAATTTAAACGATACTATTTTAGATGCATGTGCAGGGGCAGGAGGTAAAAGTTTGCATTTAGCAGATATACAAAATGATAGTGGAAATATTACAGCAACTGATGTAGATTTAAAAAAATTAAAAGAAATTTCTAAAAGAGCAAAATTAACCAATTATAAATCTATTAATGTTATCGCAAATAATAATATTAAAAACAATAAAAAGTTTGATATAGTCCTTGTTGATGCACCTTGTTCAGGGTCAGGAACTATAAGAAGAGACCCAATGAAAAAATATACTATCAATACTAAAACTATTAATAAAATTAGTAAAAAACAATTAGAAATATTAACAAATTATTCCCAATATGTAAAGACAGGGGGAAGTTTAGTATATGCTACTTGTTCTATATTTCCACAAGAAAATGAAGAAGTAGTTAATCAATTTTTAGAAAATAATACTGATTTCACTCCTGCTCCACTTTATACACATTTTAATAAACATAAAGTAAATATTACTAATCTTAATGAAACAGATTTTTATATAACACTATTCCCGTTTATAAATAATACTAATGGTTTTTTCATTTCATATATGCGAAAAATATAAATATATTTTTTTTTCAAAAAAAAACGTATATTAGAGACGGATTAATTGAACTACTATTATGAAATTAATAGAAAATATAATATTACATATAAAAATAATTATAAAACTATTTAGAGAATTATTAAAAACTCCTAAAATAGTAATAGAAAAAGTAATGTTTGAAAATATAAATAAATATAAATATTTATTTATACATAATCATACAATGGCAAGGTGCCGTGATGTTTTTTACGTCAAGATAGTTTTTGCTTTCGGAACTATCCTCTGACGTTAAAAAGTAGAATGCATTTTTTTAATATTTTAATAATTTATAAGGAAAAATTAAAAATGAATAAAAACAAAACAATTATTTTAATTTTGATGCTCGCATTATCGAGCAGTTTATTGTTTGCACAATTTTCAGGTGGCTCTGGCACAGAAGCATCTCCATACAGAATCTCTTCAGAAGAAGATTTGAGAACATTTTCACAATTAATAAGATTAGATTCCCTTGATGATTTTGGTGAAAATGTAACTTGGTCTTATGGTAAATATTTCATACTAACGAATAACATCAAAAAATATGATGATTTTTTGTTAGGATATTTTAGAGGCAATTTTAATGGTAGAAACTATAAAACTACAGTAGGGCAGGCATCGAGCTCATTCGATTTTTCCTCTGGTTTATTTTTGTGGGTATATGATTGTAAAATTAGTAATCTTATTGTTGACATTGCTGACTTTTCGGACATTGGTTACCAGGCAAGTAATATCGGCGTTGTTAATCATGCCTATGATGGTGCTATAATAGAAAATTGTATAAATATAGCAGTTTTTACTCGTTTTGCGTCATTGGCAGGAGGAATTGCAAAAACAGTTTTTGGTAATAACGCACAAATAAAAAATTGTATGAATATTGGAAAAATTAAACACACAGGGATATACAGTGGTAATTTTTCGTATGGTGGCATTGTTGGAGGTGTGGAGCCCAATGCCTTCTGTATAATAGAAAATTGTGTAAATTACGGTAGTATAATTGAGATTAATGATGGGGTGTATAGCAATGTCGCTATTGGAGGCATTGCGGGACGGTCTGGTGGTGGTCAAATAAGGAACTGCGTAAATATAGGGTTTATGTTTACTAATTATGGACAAATCGGCGGTATAGTCGGGGAGGAAAATTAAAAATATGTATAGCGAGGGGCAACCTCGCTCCTCGCTATGCTTTTTTTATAAAAAAAATGTATTTTTATATATGATTAAATATTATATTATAATTCTATTATCGCTTACATCTGTTATTAATGCAAGCCCTATAATATTGAAAAATGCCAATGAACTCGTAGGCGAGCATACAGAATTTACTAATCAAAGAACTTTGCTCGGTAATGTAATTTTGCAACAAAAAAATGTTATCGTTAATTCTAATTCGGCAATACAATATATAAACTATAATAGATTTTTGTTGAATGGTAATGTGATTATTACACAAGATAGTTTAATATTAAAATCAGAAAATATTTTGTATGACGGCAATACTTATATAGCAACATCAGATAAAAAAGTAACTATAACCGATGGCACAAAAAAATTAATAGGTAATAGAGGAACTTATTCTACTCAAACTTTGATTGCTAATTTTTATGATAATGTTGTATTAGAAGATGATTCGCTCATTGTCTATGCTAATAATATTATATATAATAGAGAAACTACCGAATGTATAGCCGTAGGTGATGTTGTTGTAAAGTCAAAAAAAGATAATGTTTTTGCTATTGCTGATACTATTTTTCATATATATAACACTAATTTAACTTTGGCAAAGTCAAATTCTATTTTATTTCAAATTGATACTAATGAAAACTTAACATTAGATACATTAACTATAAAATCAGATTCTATTTTAGCCAAACGTAATGAAGATTTATATTATTTTTATGATAACGTAGAAATAATAAGAAGCAACTTAAAAGCAATTTCCCAGCAAGGGATTTATGATAATATTAATGAAAAGATTATTTTGTTTAATCCGAATCAAGAACTAAATACCCATTCTATTGTTTGGATTGATTCTACACAATTACACGCTGATTCAATAGAAGTAATATTAGATAATAATAAACTAAATATCATATATTCTTACCAAAATTGTATCGCCATTTCGCAAAATGATACTAATAATAGTAAAAGGATAGACCAATTAGCAGGAAGTGAAATCATTCTTTACATAAATAATGATACATTAGATAAAATTGAAAGTATACAAAATGCTAAAAGTTTGTTCTTTAATAATAATAATGATGAACCTGATGGGGTTATAGAATCTGCTGCCGAAAAAATTACTATTCTAATTAAAGAAAATAAGGCAGATGAGATTATTTATGATATTCCTACACAAAGTAAATATTATCCCGAACAATATGTTTATGAAAATGAAATAAAATTTTATCTTGATAATTTTAGAAAAGAACATAATAAACCTATGAAACCAGAAATTAAAATTAGAGAATAATCGTTAGTATATTTTCTTGTTTTTCACTTGCAGCAATATTCTAATAATATACAGAAACAAGTTTATAGGGACAATTCTAAATCACCTTTAAATTATTAATACAAAAATAAACTTTTTTTTTCTAATTTCCAATTTTTTTTACAAAAAAAATAATAACATATAAGAAACAGAAACATTTTAGAAAATGATTTCCAAGTTACTAATTTTGTGGTGTTATATTATAATTATATTATTAATAAGGGGAGGAAATTAAATTCCGTTTGCTATATTAAAATCTACCAAGGATATGAATAAGTGCAATATCCATAATACTTTCTATCATCGCTGGTTGCAACCCAATCATCAAACAATATCTTTTTACTTGATACTACCTCACCATTTCTAAAAGCATATAAAGTCAAATTATACTTGTAATCAATGTGAAGCAAACTCCTTGTCTCGCGAAGCGAATTTACCTCCACCGTCCGAGAACTACCAGGTTGCAATCTATTATTTGGAGAACCTGTTTCTCCTGATACATATAAATGTATGTCCTCAACTCCATTATTGACTAAATGAACATCCAATTTGTATTTTAAAAGAACTAAATCTTCTGTTCCTTCTCCGCAGGTAGCTCCGCCAAAGACAATCCATATTACACAGCAAACCCACACAAGTTTAAGTGCTCTTGCAAACTCTATAAATGATTTCATAAATCACCTTTAAATTATTAATACAAAAATAAACTTTTTTTTTCTAATTTCCAAATAAAAAAAACAGGCAAGGAACCTGTCTAAAAATATTGCTATTTTTTCGTTCTTGATAATTAGTTTTCACCATCAACAACTTGTAAAAGAACAGTGAAAGGTAATCTAATTTCATCATAAGTTTCATCTACAAATTTTACTTTACATACAATAAAGTATGTTCCATTTGTGTTAATATAAACACTCGGAAGTTCTGCAGCTATCAGAGGATTGATTGGTTCTAATGTTAATAATAATTCTTGTTCTGAATTATATATCTCATATGTTACCGACTGAATGTCTTGAATATTTAACATAGAGTTATGATCTATATTAAACTCAATAAATGCTGACTCTTGCCCTGTTTTTGGATTTGGATATACTACAATCCCATAACAACATGGTAAATCCTCTTGACCATAATACCAAATAATTGGTGGACGACCATCTTCGAAAGTAGTAATTGAACCGAATTCGTAATAAAGAGTCAATACACCTTGTTCCACTCCATTGGCATCAATATATGAATAATAGGAATGTGCTTGACCAAGTCGCTCACCAAGTTCTGCAATTAGATTTGATGATACTAATACTATCGCAAATATAATGAATAATACCATTTTTTTCATTTTATATTCCTCCTATTTTTTTTATATTGACTATAAAATCTTCACTGTTTCTAAATACCACAACATAAGAAACAGTGTTTTCTAAATTAATTTGAAATACTTGATTACTTTCCGTTCCTACTGCAAGAAATTTCATTACTGGTGGGTCTATGCTATATTTACAAGCTTTATAAATACTGACAATCACATCAGTTGAGGTATTGATAATCATTTCACCAGTGCTGTTGATTTGCATATCAATTTCTTCTGTCCACATACTATCACATTGTAAACCATAATAATACTCTATAAAACAAGTATCATGTTTTCTTTGTGATATATCAAATTGTGATTCCAGTTTAACACAACCATTTTCAAAGCAAAGAAAAAATGTAGTTTGTTTCTTGTTACTATCAGTAGGTAAAACTCTCCCACATCCACCTGTCCACGTAGGTTTTCCAATTCGGTCGGTATCATATTGCATATCGCCGCATGATGGTTCATAAATGGTATATCCACAACTTCGCAAACTATCCAAAACTGGATTAGGAGGTCGTGCCTTTGCCACATAGTTAGCACCAATACTAACTAATACTAAGAGTGTAAACGCCGTTGCTACTCTTAAAATATTTGCAAACAATTTCTGGCTACAAGTTTGCATTGTAACTGACTTTAACCCGTCAGATAGGAATTTAAATTTAACCATTTTATTTTGCATATAATAATAAATAAATTTCATAATAACTTTTTTTTTTAATTTTTTTTATAAAAAATATTTTTTTCTAATTTCCAAATGTTTTTTTACAAAAAAAATAATAACCAACATTTATTTATCAAGCAAATCATTAAACTTTTTATGTTCTCTATTTTTCCATAGTTCCTTATGATATACATATCCTGATATTAAAGGAAATACAACTGTTATTTCACCATATACCATCTGTTCAAAAGTTGTTTCAACTTTTCCCCAAGAACTTGCTTCTTTTAATGTAGAACCCGACAACGCTCCATCTCTTTCGTCTGCAACTGTTATTTGAATTGCATATTTATGCATTTTTATATCATCTTCTGTTAGCAATTCTGCAGCAACAACTATATCTTGAGTAAAGTTTTTTGGAACTCCACCACCGAGCATAAATATTCCACTTTCTTTTGAAGCAAGTTTCGTTTTAGTTAACTCTAAAAAATCTTTAACACTATCTATTGATACACAATCTTTCCCATTTCGCTTATATTGGTGCATAACAAGTCCAAACCCTGCAGAACAATCAGAAAATGCAGGACAAAATATAGGAACACCATATTCATATGCTACTCTAACAACAGAATCTTCACCTTTATTATTTTCAACTAAATACTTTCCCATTTCTTTTATAAACTCTCGTGAACTATATGCACCAGATGACAAACTATCTGCCAAACTATCTGCTATATCGCAAGTTGTTTGGTCGCAAATACGCAACTCATCTTCATCAATATATGTATCATATATTCTATCTATCGCATTATCACGCAAAATATTATCATCAAAAGCATACGGATGCTCCGCCTGATAATGTCTAAAGCCCAATGCTTCAAAAAAATCTTGGTCTACTATATTTGCACCTGTGGAAACAATAACATCAACCATTTTATTTCGTAGCAAATCCACTACTATATTTTTCATTCCTGCACTAAAAAGCGAACCCGCTATTGTTAAATAAATCGTGCATTCTTTTTCTTCAAGCATCATATTATAGATTTTAGCCGCCCTATGAAGATTACGAGCAGAATATGAAAGTTTTCCCATATCATCTACAAGCGAAATGACATTATGTTTTTTAATGTCTATATGCTCAATTAATTTGTTTGGATTAAGAATTTCTTGTTTTGTTGGCATAATTTTATTTATAAATTTTTAATTAACTATGTAAAAATATCTTTTTTTCTATTTTTCTTTGTCATTCCGAACTTGTTTCGGAATCTAATTTAGCGTTTCAGGTTCGTCATTTGGCATTTTCAATTCGTCATTTACACTTTCAGGTTCGTCATTTACACTTTCAGGTTCGTCATTTACACTTTCAGGTTCGTCATTTACACTTTCAGGTTCGTCATTTACACTTTTAGAAGTTTAATTTATACTTTTTCATATCTTTGGTAATGTTTTTGATATCTTATTCAAAATAACTAATTACATCGGGCACATTATAAAATGTTCCGCATATAAGTGAAGGAGCATTTAATGATTTTATTAAATCACAAGCATTAAATATATCTTTTTTAATGATAATATCTTTAAATCCTAAAATTTGTGCTTTAGTTTTAATAAGATTAGGTGAAGCAGAGCGTTCCATATCTAATTTAGGGAGGATAAGTGTATTACATATTGGTTTAATTTTTTGTAACATTTGCGTAATATTCTTATCCTGCATCACCGAAAAAATAATATTCCATTTCATATTTTCATATATCTCACTAATAGTATTTACTAATGAATTAATAGATTCTTTATTATGCGAAACATCTAAAATGATTGGTTTATCTGTTTTAGAAATATTATTTATTCTATGCTGTATTCCAGTATTTTGAATAACATTTTCTATACCTTTATTAATGTCTCCTTTCTTTATCTTGCCACCATTAATTTGTATAAACAAAGAAGCAAACCACACGAGTTTAATATTATTTAATTGATGCTTTCCTAATAGTGGACTATATCGTTTAATTTCAAATTCATATTGTAAAAAATTATCATCAAAAAAATATTTCTTTTCGCTTCTAAAATTATCTATATTACTATCATTAGCAATAGAATATACCATTCTATAATTTAAATTTACATCATTATTAGGTTTACTATATTCTATAAACTCTATATATGGAAAATTATAACTAACATAAACAGGTGCATTAACTTTATTAGCATAAGTTATTAACGGGGATAATATCTCTGGATTTGTATCTTGTATTATCACAGGCACATCTTCTTTTATTATACCTGCTTTTTCTTTAATAATATCTATTAAATCTGTTCCTAATATATCAGTATGGTCTAAAGAAATACTTGTTATTATAGATAAAATTGGCTGAACAATATTTGTAGAATCTAATCTTCCTCCTAATCCTGTTTCTATAATTGCAACATCTACTTCATTTTTAGAAAAATATTCAAAAGCAATAGCAGTAGTTATATCAAAAAAAGAAGCATTAATATCTGTTGCTAAAGTATCTATAGAATTATATATTTTTGCAATCTCATCATCACTTATACAAACACCATTTATTTTTATACGTTCATTAAATTTAAATATATGCGGCGATGTATATAAACCAACTTTATAACTACTCTCTTGTAAAACAGAAGACAATAAACTGCAAACACTGCCTTTGCCATTCGTTCCTGCTATATGAATTGTCGGATAATTTAAATGCGGATTATCTAAATACTGACATAATTCATTTATTTTATCTAATGTTTTCGTATTATAAGTTTGTTTTAATGAATACAATTTTTCTAATAGTGTATTTATATTTTTCATTATATATTGTTTGATTATCTAATTATTAATATTTCGCTAAATTATATGTTGCAGTAAAATTATATATAATTTTCTAATATTATTACAAAAATAACACTTTTTTTCTAAAAAAAATATTATCACACAGCAATATAAAAAAAAAAGAACATTACTGTTCTTTTTATATTTTTGATTAATGGTGGGTTGGTTAGAAAGCATAGCCAATATTTACACCAAATCCATAATTGGTATAATGGTCATAGCCCTTTTCTTTTAAGATAGGAAATGCAATCTTTATAGACGGTTCTATTATCCATTTACCTCCATCTCCAAAAGCCCATTTGTAATTGACTTCGCCACCGATAGCAAGGGTAGTATAGGAATAATTATCCATATGCCATTCCGACCAATCATAAGTCCAATAGAAAAAATCCAATCTCGGACCGACAGATAAACCATTTAAAGATTTTTTTCCTTCTTCAAATGGGTCAATATACCATCTGTAAGAAGCACCCACACCACCTGCTGATAAGTACTTGTTAAAACTCCAATAAGAAGCATTGATGGTAAAAGAATTTGTTGCACTCATTTTGTTTTCAAATGTTGCATTAATACGACCGTTAATTAAGTCAATTGGGTCAATAGATACAACCTTACTTTTTGGGGTTGTATAATCAGCAGCGTTTATAGTTGTAAATGTTGTTGTTGCTGCTACGATAGTAAACACTATAAAAAGTGTAATAAATTTGTTCATATAAAATGACCTTTAAATATAAATATTAAAAAATTGTATTACAAAAATAACTTTTTTTTTTCTAATTTTCAAATATATTTCTTTCCAAATATGATTTTTAATACTAAAAATAAAAAATACATATATTTTTAGTATTTTAGATAAAATTTAAATGAGTTAAGTTATACAAATTTGTCATACCGTGCTTGTTTACGGAATTTTCTCTTGTTTAATAAAGAGATAGCGAAACAAATCCGCTATGACAAGTAGAAAAAGCAGTGAGTAATCATTAAGTTAAGTAGAAGTTATAAGAGAAAAATATGTTTTAAAAATAAAACTACAAATATATAAACTATGTCAATACACACAAAAGCAGGATATGTTGCTATTATAGGCAAACCTAATACAGGAAAATCAACTCTAATTAATACTATAATTGGCACAAAACTTTCTATAGTGACTCCAAAGCCACAAACAACTCGCAAGCGTGTCCTTGGAATATATAGTGACGAATCTCAACAAATAATTTTTTTAGATACACCAGGTCTTCTTGTTCCGCGATACAAAATGCATATAGCAATGATGGATTATGTTGATATATCTATCAGCGAATCGGATATTATAATATATTTATGCGATATTAGTAGATGTAGTGTCGGTGCGTCAATACCTTCACATATATTAAAACTGCTTAATGTTATTAAAAAAAGTGGGAAGCAAATAGTTTGTGTATTAAATAAGATAGATTTACTTAGTGATGTTAAATTAAGTTTGCCAATAATTGCTGAAATGACATCATTAGATTTGTTTTCAGAAATCATACCTGTTTCAGCGTTGAAAAAAAGTAATATAGATAGAGTATTAGATATAATAAATAACAATTTGCCGATTAGTCCATTCTATTATGATGCTGATATGTTAAGCACACAGCCCGAAAGATTTTTTGTGTCAGAAATAATTAGGGAGCAAGTGTTTTTATTATATGGTGCAGAGATTCCATATTCAAGTGAAGTAAATATAATAGAATTTAAAGAGCGTTCTGTAGGAAAATGGTATATAAATGTAGAAATTATAGTAGAAAAAACGACTCAAAAATCCATAATAATAGGCAACAAAGGGGAAAAATTAAAATCAGTATTAGAAAAATCACGCAAAGCAATAGAAGAACATTTAGGTGTAGGTGTTTATTTAGACACTTTTGTTAAAGTGCGACCGAAATGGCGTAATAATAAGACATATTTGCAGTCATACGGATATTAAAATATATTTAATAATTAAGATTAGCAGTAAATCTAATATGTCGTCTTGGCATAATATAATTATTAATGATAAAATATTGTGTATTAGTAATGTTTTTAATATCGCATCTTAGATTAATTTTGCAATTTTTATATATATCAATCTGATTAGTTTTTATAAATATATCAGCAGTGGAATAACTTGGTAATATAGCGTTGATGCTATTATCTGCTTGGAAATATCTATGACTTGAATATTCTACCTTACCACCAATAGTAAAATCAGAAACATTAAAACTTATCATAATATTTCCTAATTCGTTTGGAATATAAGTTAATTGCTTGTTATAAGTGTTAGATTTTGTGGATTTATCTAAATTTTGCTGTAAAGTATATGCGATGCTAATATTATTAATTGAAATTGTTTTATAAATATTGATTTTATTAGTTGTGATGGCAAGTTCAGTGCCGAAAGAGAGAACTTGTGCGATATTTCTTGCGGACCAAGTGATTGGTGAAATAGGAATAGCAATAATCATATCATTTACATTCAAATAAAATGCATCCAAACTAATATTAATATAATTAAAGATATTATTATAATCGGTGCCGATGTTTATGTTGTTAGATTTTTCGGGCAATATGTTTCTTGTGCCGTAATTTTTATAATACATTTCATTAAAATTTGGGAATCTGAAGTTGTGTGAGATGTTTGTTCTAAATAATAGTGGAATATCTTTTGGTCTAAATATGATTCCAAGATTACCTGTCAGTGCAGATTTATTTTTTATATTTTCTTCTTCCTTGCTAACGGCTACATCATATCGTCCTGCCAAATTAAATCTTAATAAATTCTTATTAAACAATAAATCTTTTTCTAATCTGTAACCAACAGCCCATATATTTCTATTTACAATATCTTTGCTGATTATATCAATCATATCACCCGATAAAGTACTTTCTGAAAATGAACCTAATATTTCATTTTTTATATTCCAAAGATTAACTTCACATTGCACAATAGTTATTTGTTTATATAATTCAAATCTATTTATATTTTCCTTATCATCACTAATAAAAAGAAAATTAAAATTACCTTGTGTTGAAGTTTTAATCTTTAATTTAGGTAATAATATATTCATATTAACTGAAATAGTAATATCTGTTTCTTCTAATCTATCATTACAGTTATTAACTTGTCCTTGCAATATAGGACCTGGTATTCCTTTATCTGTTCCTGAATAAATAATTTTCATTTTATAATCACACTTTGCATCTTTTTTGTTTATTTGGAGTTCACCTGCAGTTGTAAAAGATAAACGTAAATTATCGTAATCAGCATTCTCTCTATAATATTTTTTTTCTTCTCCGAATTGTGAAAAAACAAAAGGATAATTATCTGTAGAAGTCAATGAATTAATACCAAATGAAATAAAACCATTTGTATTTATAACAGAAGTAGGAATATTGTATGGAACATTCAAAATAGCATCAAAACTTTTTTCATTAAACGAACCATAACTAACTACTACCTTAACATATTCTTCTATTTGTAATTTCGTTCTAATATTTATCGCTCCACCAATAGCACTGCCACCAAATAATGAAGATGCCCCTCCACGAATAATTTCTATATTATCAATACTTGATACATCAATGTTATTCAAATCAAATGAACCATTTTGTGCTGAATTTAATGGCATTCCATCTAACAATACCAGGGTCCTTGAACTACTCATTCCTCGCATAGATAATGTTTTCATTCCACCTAATCCGCCTTGATTTTGTATATTTATTCCTGGTGAAAAGGTTAGCACTTCGGATATTTGTTTTGCACCTATTAGTTGTATTTGTTCTTGCTCTATTGTTATTGTTGGTGAAAAATCTAATGCGGTATTTGATTTAGTTTTTTGTTCTATTACTTCTATTTCAGGCAAAGAGATTATTTTTATAGTGTCTTGCGAATACAAAAAAGAACAAAAAATATTAGAACTAAAAAAAAATATAATCCATTTCATTATTTGCAAAAATAATGAAAAATATTAAAATAATAGGCAGAACATTTCTGTTCTGCCTATACTATTGTAAAAAAACAACTATTATTTTTTTGTAAAATTTAATGGAATAAATTTTGATACAGACCCTATTTGAATCCTGCAATAATATATTTCTATATTATCATATATAGGTTTGAATGTAAATTTATTAATGCCTTGTTCTATAATTCCATCATATAAATCTGCAATTTTCATTCCTAATACGTTATATATTGCAATATTGGCTTTATTTTCTGTATCAGAGTTCAAGGTAATACTCACATATTCGCTAAACGGATTTGGATAGCAATTAACTACAACTCCTGCAACCTCTTCTATAATTCCGTCTGGTCTGTCATCTGTTTTATATTGAATAGTTTCAGACCAATTTGTTTCACTACCTGAAATCATTATCGCCTTTACTCGCCAATAATATGTAGTAAATTCATCTAACATTTGTGATTCTGTTAAATGATAAATTGTATCATATATTTCTTTTTGGTTAAGTGCTAATGGTTCAAAGTTTGTTGAAGTAGAAATCTGTAAATTATAACTTAATGCTCCAGCAACAGCATTCCATTCATAACTATCTCTGCGAGCCACTTCATCATTGCCAGCAAGAGGAAATACATTAGTAGGTGGGTCAGGAATAATTTCTTTTGCTTTAAAACTCCAAACAGTAGAATACTCTGATACAACATTATCTATGTTATAAGCGGCAACACGCCAATAATATGTAGCATTCTGAACCAACTCTGTTGTATATGTAAAAGTTGTATCTGTTATATTATCTTGTTCAAAAGCAATATAAGTGAAGGTATTGCTAAGTGAACCTTGCAAATGATATTCAACAGCATTTTCAGATTTGTTCCATCTAAAAGTAACAGGTGCTTCTACGTCAGTGGTATTGTTTGTAGGTGCGACAAGTGTTGGAACGGCTGCTAATGGATTTGCTGGCGTTGGTGGTTCATCAGTTAATTTGAACCAATAGGTGTAAGTTTTAGATTGTCCATTTACAATAACATTGGAAATAGTAACATCATACCTAACGCTATCTTGCAATCCATTAACTTTAAATGCCAAACTATGATAAAAGCATCCCCATGCTTTACCATCATCGGGTGCTTTACTGTGAACACTCATATTATTTCCATTTGGGTCTTTTACAACAATTTGTGCATTGTTAAAATTAGTGGCACCAGGTGATCCCCAATTATTAGGATTAGCGATTGGATGAAAACTTAAATAGAACGATTTATCAACCCAAGCAGGAGGATAATTTTCATAAGGATACGCAACGAAATCATTTTCACAAGTGCTTGGTCCCATTGCCTCATTTGTAACTCCCCATAGTGCAGCATATTCTCTACCACAGGATTGTCCCCAAACTTCACCATATGCTGTAGATGTTAAAAATGGATTAATTACAAGTCGGCGGTGACCAACATTTTCAGGTGGGTTATTGGCATTATCAATTAACCAACCAATTATATGTCCTTCTGAACCTTTTTTCCAACTAGTGTATGACAAGTTAGATTGACTTCTTCCTGAATCTGAGTCAACAGTGGTGCATTTTTTACCTGGTTGTGGGTCGTGTGAAAGTCCACCACATATAGCAGCGTGGCTTAACGCAGCAGATTGCGGTCTAATTTCTACGCTTTCGTTCCAAGTAATAGGAGCAATTTTATGCCTTGCTCTAATATCATTAATTAATTTAATGATTTTTGTTTTTTCTGATTGAGCAAGTTTCCCAGGCATGCAGTTATCTACATTGGGTTCTACTTCATAAATACTTTGTGCAGTTGCAATATTTACTGCAAATATTAC
>Ga0082212_10000948_pt1 | contig 42763 bp, 48 predicted proteins | sample TergutNt197P3_FD_71548 | JGI IMG/M metagenome (GOLD analysis project Ga0082212, IMG submission 71548) | Neocapritermes taracua P3 segment gut microbial communities from Petit-Saut dam, French Guiana - Nt197 P3 | ecosystem: Host-associated > Arthropoda: Insects > Digestive system > Gut ...
TATATGAAAATCCGTACGAATTTCTCTGAGATTACCAATTACTGGCGACATTATGGGTTCTATCAGGGAAGGATTCCGTTTGTAACAATACTATTTGCAGTGGAATCAAGTTTGAGTGGCCGGAGAAAATGGGCGGATTCTTTGGAAGTCCGGAAGATTTAAGCATTGATGGATATTTTGAAAGGTATCTTTACAACAAAGACTTTATCCAAGCGCCGAAAAAAGATTTCGTTGATACAGCGTCGTATGATGGCCGTGGGCTCCGTAATCACCTTAGAAGGATCTTTCCGAGGACGCGCTTAGTTGAGTATTTTTTCCCCAATACAGATGATAGAGGTCCCCAGGACTTTGCAGGTTTGGTACTGGTGTTTGAGAAGGAAGACGGACAATGGATGCTGGCGGGTGTGGTACATGATCATTGGGTTCCTTAGGGCTATTGACTTTTCAGCGGGTTTGACTATAATAAAATCATAGTTTATATTAGTCGGAGTAAGATTATGTACATCAAACGCGCCCCGGAAATCCTTCCCTATATCAAAATGGCCGCAGACCAAAACCAGCGCCGTGGGGATTACTGCTCAAATGGAGAAGCTAAATGAAGATAAACGTGAAACGAGTTCTGTTGATTGCGATTATTGCTCTTGTTGTGTTGGGGGCCGGTCTGCTGCTTTACACCTATTATCCCATGTTGGTCATGAATCCTACGGAAACAGGTCCCATCCCCGATACCCAGATATATGCGATTAAGAACAAGATCAATTCAGTCTATTTCGTGCAGACGAACAGCGGCTATATCATGATCGATGCGGGTTCCGACGCCCCAGCTATTGAAACTTCATTGAATGAAGCCGGAATTGACGTCCAGTCCATCAAATGGATCTTGCTGACCCATTCCGATTACGACCACGTGAGCTCTCTCCCCTTGTTTCCCAATGCCCAAATCTATATGTCCGAAGACGAGCTGGGATTGATCAACGAAACAGTCCAGCGAAGTGTTGGCGGCGGAAACAGCGTGCCCGGCGGCATTAAGATAGAAGATATCAATCTGCTGCAAGACGGCCAGGAGCTTGTATGTGACGAAACGTCTGTCAAAGCTATCAAGGCGCCAGGCCATACCTCCGGCTCGATGGTCTATCTGATTGATGATAAGTATGTGTTCACGGGCGATGCCTTCCGTGTCAGCCAAGGAAAAATAAGTGTCCACCCATACTCCATGGATGAGGACCTCAGCAAGCAGACAATGGAAAATTTGAAAGAGACAATTGACAGAAGTTCTCTTGTTCTTACCTCTCATTACGGGTATTATGAAAAACTGAAGTGGGAATAGGCATAATAGGATGACCCTAATAGGATGACTATGAAAATTGCCATCATTGGCGGCGGTTCGGCCGGGCTGGCCTGCGCTGTTTCTGTAGCTCAAGCTGTGCGCGAAGCAGGGCTTGAGGGCAAAATCGAGAACAAAATTAACATAATCTTACTGGAAAAACAACAGCGTGTCGGCAGAAAATTGCTGGCCACAGGCAACGGACGCTGCAATTTAGGCAATACTTCGTGTGAGCTTAAATTTTATCACAGCACAGCGCCTGAGGTGTTGGCACAAATCCTGCAGATTTTCGATAGTACAAAAACGATAGAATTCTTCCGGAACCTGGGCCTTCTCCTGCATGAGGAAGAGGGACGCCTATACCCCTACAGCCAGCAAGCATCGGCTGTCCTTGACGTGCTGCGCCGGAAAGCCGAGGAATCCGGTGTGAGCGAATGCTGCGGCCATCATGTTGTGGGTATCAAGATCCCAAAAACCCAATCGGCACATGAGAACCATGAAGGCCCTCTCACGTTCACTTTGACACTGGCCTCCGGAGAACACCTGACCGCAGAGCGTGTCATTGTCGCCTGCGGAGGTCTGGCTGCGCCGCAAATGGGGAGCGGCGGCGACGGATACCGCTTGCTGCGCGAGTGCGGACATACCTTGGAGCCAACATTTCCGGCCTTGGTATCTGTCAAAATTGCCGATCCTGCTCTCCGTGCTCTCAAAGGCCTCCGCGTGAAAGCCCTAGTGGAGCTGCTCACACCGGTGGGGGAGTGCCTGGGCCAGGAGAGGGGAGAGGTGCAATTCACAGAATATGGCGTATCAGGCATTGCTGTTATGCAAGTGTCGCGTCATGTGGGCCGGCTGGAGAGAGAACTCTTGGAGAGGCGCCATGACAGTCGGCCAAAAAAGGGGCCCCCTAAAAACCGGCAAGAAATCATACAACAGCAGGCGTCGCACCGCCATAAAGATCCAGGGATCGCACACCTCAGACTTGACCTGCTCGAAAGTTGGCAAGAAGAGGAGTTGACGCGCTGGCTTGGAGAACGGGTACAGAACGCACCCATGAGAAAGCTGGAGGATTTCCTGGTGGGCATCGTCCCAAAGCGTGTGGGACAGATACTGCTGCGACACATAGGCTTGGATCTCAGAACCACCACGGACACACTCACTCAGGAAGATACCCGAGCCATAGCCCATATCCTCAAAAACTGGCTTCTGCCCATCAGCGCAACAACCTCCTGGCAACACGCTCAAGTCACAGCAGGAGGTATTCACTTAAATGAATTTATACCGCAGACACTGGAATCCCGGTTGGTTCCCGGTCTCTACGCCGCCGGCGAAGTTCTGGACGTGGACGGAAACTGCGGCGGGTATAACTTGCAGTGGGCGTGGGCCTCCGGATACCTGGCAGGTCGGGCGGCAGCCCTTTCCTTTATCCAATCTGAGTCCTAGCTAGGGCATTGTACAGAATCGCTAAAATCGCGCCTTATTACGCCTTATTCCACAGCGGCGGAAAATCTTCCCTGTGGTTTCCAGGATTAATTGGGAATAATTTGTTCAGAAAATAGAAAAAATAGGCTTGACATTGATCTTCTTTCGTGTTAAATTCTGTATAGTTAGAGGACAACATGATAGTTTCGACATATTCTGACATATTTCGTGTCTTGTATTAGGCGATGCGGCTGTGCATGTGAAAAAGTTGGTTAATCAAGTTGTCCCTTAACACACATTCACTCATGAATGCAAATATTCTTAAGGAGGAGTGCGCGAATGAGCCTGGAAAATATCCAAACCAAAATCATCATTACTGATGCCAACAGAGAAGAACTGGAAAGATTGTATGGGAAGATGCCCCCCGAAAACGAATTATTAGAGGCCCCCCAAACCCACTCTCTTGAGGAGTCCAACGCCAATTCACTCGACAAATTCAACGAGAGAGAGGAGACACCTGACGATGAAATTAGCCAGCAAAATCTTTAGACGCACAGATTGGTACGTTACCAGCCCTTACGGTTATCGCAAAGTCAATAAAGCTATTGAAATTCACAACGGAACCGACTACGGAACCAACAAACAAAATTGGAAGCTCTATGCCATAGAACCAGGCGTCGTAACCAGCTGCGGACAAGCCGGAGACGGCGCCATCTATGTTTGGGTCAACTATCCGCGCCTCGGTAAAAAGCTCTTGCATTATCATTTGAGTGATATAAACGTTACACCCGGTCAGGAAGTCCAAGAAGGCACATTGCTGGGCTATGCCGGAGACACAGGCAGCGCCAGCGGCATACATCTTCATCTGGGCATGCAGCCAAGTAACGCCAGTATCTATGAAAATCCCCATGCCTACGAATACAGCTACGCAAAAGCCATAATGAATACAGCCGCGACAGTGTACGGAGGCCCCAGCGCAGCCTTATACGCGCCCATCGGGTCCGTCTTCAATCAAGGACAGATACAAGTCATCAACAGGGAAAACGACTTCTACTTCATCCGCTATTGGACAGACAAACTCAAACTCAAACGAGGATACGTCGCTGTTTCACAAGTCAAAATTGATCCACTCATACAAATAGTAGATGTGACAAAGACCTTCAAAGGCAACAACAACCTCGTCTATCCGCAATCAACCATTTACGCCCATAACAATCTCGCGACAGCCGCACCCCTCGGGACTGTCTCCGAATACGTCAGCGTCACAGAATTCACCCCACCGGAAAACAACATGCATTTCATCGAATACGGTACCTCCGAAGGAATCAAAAGAGGATACATCCAAAGCAACGAACTGATACGAAGAGAAGGAGGACTCGCTATCGCCATAGCCTCCAACGGAACCAACGTCTATTACACCCCGGACTTCGAATCCCAAGCCGGCGCCGTCGGCGCTAACGAATATGTTGCCCTCTTGCAAACAGACAGCACAACCTCCTACATTGAATACAACACCAAAAACGGCAGAGCAAGGGGATATGCCTCCAACGACTCCCTGCAACTCCTGGATGCTGACGATGTCCCCGGGCTGCCCTATTATGTCGCAGAGCCATACACCCCTACCGGTTTTCTGACAGTCTATTTTGGCCCCACAGAGAAATATGCCGTGGTAGGATCAATCAATCAAGGAGCAGTTCTGACACGGCTGAGTCCGCCAATGCTTGATGACAATGACGATTCGCCAATGCTTAATACCGACGACTATTCGTTTATTCAATATTCAACAGCGGAAGGGACAAAAAGAGGATATGTCAAGACCTCGGGGTTAGTTGCCATGGAAATTGAGGCCCCATCTCCCGATGATAACGCAAGTTTTGATGGTGATATGCCAAAACCAGTGTCGATGTCCATTGAGAGAATTGGTCTCAAGGATGTGACGGTTATCCCCGTAGGTATAGATGGAAACACGGGGCATATGCTCACTCCCCCCGAAGCTAAAGGGGTTACTTGGTATGAACAATACGCATCACCTGGATGGGACTGCAACGCTATTCTCTCAGGCCATAACTACTTTAATGACGTTGAAGGAAGCTTTGTCAGGCTGAATGAGCTTGTGTTGGGAGATCAAGTCGAATTCACCTATGAGGATGGATCCGTTGGTCGTTTTACGGTATTCAATAAAGAGCGATATAACGAGGACGAAGTCCCTGCAAGCATTATGTTAAACGAAGGGCTGACGCGAACCACTCTCATCACCTGTGAGGGTCAAAGAAAGCCCGAGGGGGGATTCCCCTACATCATTGTCCTCCAGTTGAGCGCCATTGAGCATATTGATAAAGATGGGAAACCGCAGCCCATACACGTTCCACAAGTTCCGCCCATAGAAGTTCGGTAAATAACAGAGGGAGAAGGGACCTGTATAGATAGGATTGTAATAAATCATCAGCGGTTCTGGTGTACACAAAAAGAATGGAATAATGCAAGAGGTGTCCGGAGTACTAGTTGTAAAATTAAGGAGGAAATGAAATGCAAACAATCAATCGTTATATCACAAACAACGATGCTTACAAAACAGCAACAATAATTCAACCGCAGGGACTTATGCTTCATAGTATTGGTACTAATCAACCGTTCGCAAAAAACACCATTTCTGGTTGGAATAAACCTGGCTCTACTGTAGCCGCCCATGCGATAATAGAACCTAAAATAATTTATGAGACATTACCATATAATTATAGGTGTTCTCATTGTGGCGGTAGTGGCAATAATACACATATTGCCGTTGAAATGACAGAGCCTGCCGATCTGCAATACATTGGTGGGGCAACATTCACATATGATGAAGCTAAGAAACCAGCAATCATTTCTCATATAGGGGCAACATACAATCTTGCCGCTATACTTTTCGCGGATTTATGCAGAAAGTATAATTTGGATCCCTTGAAAAGCGGTGTTATCGTTTCTCATAACGAGGGCTGTCAACTTGGGATAGCGGGGACAGCAGCGGACAAGCACTACGATCCTGATCATATGGGGGATAAATTCGGCTATACAATGGATAAATTTCGGCAAAAGGTTAAGGATCAGATGATTATACCATTAGTACCTGTGGCTGGCTGGTGACCCTCCCCCATACCCTGAACCAGCAACTATGAGATCTTAAAGGAATGTTCTTAGCAGGAAGATCTCGGATCTTCCTGCTAAGATTTAGTCTCCTGAAGGAGGAATCTATTTAATATGGAGCAACAGAAAGTGTATTACGGTATGAAAAAAGTCTATTTACTGATAACTTTAGTCACCTTGGTTATGCTGACGAGCGCAATGACTTGCACAAGTTGCCAGAACAGAATGGAAAACAATGCAATGAATGACAACCTATCAACTGATATTGAATCAAATGATACACCGATGAGAACTTTCAATGAGAAGGAGCTTCTTGACCGAGCCAACTTAACCCTGCAGTATATTAAAGACCGGGATTTCCAAAGTTTATCTACTATTGTCCATAAGGATAAAGGGGTCAGATTTTTGCCTTATGCTTATGGACGTTTTGGTCAAATATTCACAGCTTCCCAGCTTGCAGAATTGAAACTCACGGATATGTACGAGTGGTGGAATTCGGGATATGATTGGGATGTGTTGGTAGAGCTGAGTGTCGGCGATTATTTTGATATATTTGTTTACAACCGGGATTATCTCAATGCGCCGCTAATTGGTATTGACGAAGAGTTTGTGTTTAAAGGATTTCTCATATCTAACATTGACGAGGTTTTCCCAGAAACACATCGTGTTGTTTATCAGTTCCCAGCTACAGAAGAGATAAAGATAGATTGGGACGCTCTGAATTTGATATTTGCGCAGGAAAATGGGCAGTGGATGTTAGTGGGTGTGGTGCATGCTTGCTGGACATTATAATCGCTGAACCTGGATTAAGAGGCATTGGAGTCATAGCGACCAGAGTAAACCGCACAACGCAGGGCGATAACATTAGCAGCATTTTTTTGGGTCCAGTTCGGCTTGCACTGTATCCGTCACACAACAAAGGATGTGATGAATAATGACAAACGTAAAAAGAGCTTCTTTGTTAACTATTATGCTGGTTTTAGCTACGTTGACCGGCATAGTTATATGTGCAAACCTGATGTATTCTCAAGGAGCCAAAGAACGAGAGGCTACAGGAGCCAACAGACAGGAAATTGCTCAAGACTTTCGACAATTGAGTGAAGAAGCAAATGATGAAGAATTGGCTCGTTTGTATAAGTTCTTGGCATCCTCTGCCTGGCATGATTATCAAGCAACAGCATTTCAATTTGGTAAAGCCCATTTTTCAGCTGATACAGACAGGATAAAGAGTTTCCTGTTGTTTCCCGATAGTGAAGATCACCATGGCTATTTCCCCACCGAGAAAAGATCTTTAGATGATATGAGTTGGTTTGTGATAAAAGGTCTTAGATTCTACTATAAGATTGATGGCAAAAGAATAGAATTGGAATCAGTCTCCTCAGAAATGGAAATAATTGATGCGCGATATGATTCATCCTATTATCTTTGCACAAACATGATTATGGTTGACGGAAAATGGAAAGTAACTAGTTTCGGTTTGAGTGGATAGCATGGAGGCAGTGAACAGTGTTTAACTTGAAAAGAACTTCTTTGACAACCATTATATTGATTATTGCTATACTGACCGGCATAGTTGCTAATGGAATTCTCATAAATCCTGGGGGTGCCACAGAGATAGAATCTTCCAGAGCCGACGGACAGCAATCTATTCAGGGCTTCCCACAGTTGAGCGAAAAAGAACGCCTTGATATAGGTGAGTTCATTAACTCCTCTTCTTACAGGTATTCTTCGCACAACTATCGGCCAACGGTATATCAATTTTTTAAAGCCTATTTTACAGGTGACACAGACAAAGTCAAATGGCACCTGGCCAATCCTAACGATGATGACTTGAACAGCCTCCCGACTGAGAAACGGTCTTTCGATGATGTAACAGTGTTTGTGATAAAAATCTATAGCCATCGTTACTATGAAAATGATGGGGGAAAAATAGAAGAGGTGCGCGCTCTAATAGAATATGGAGATGTGCGGGAGGATCATCTTTGCTATCTTGATACAATCATGATCAATGCCGACATTGACTTGATTAATACCGACGATGAATGGAAAGCAGAATGGAAAGTCACAAAATTCGGGGTTCCTTGATGGCTATGACGCATACCGGCAATAATGTATTACAGCAAATAAGACAACTGAAAAGGAACCCACAATGAAAACAACCAAACGACTAACCCCATACAACCACAACACATCAACCATTGATCGGATCGCAGGAAGATCTTCCTGCCGGGATCGGATCTCCAAGAAAGAGGGAATTCATATGTGGAGAAAATGTATTGTGGCGTTGCTGATCATGGTTGTCTCATTATCAATAGTGTCATGTGCAAATCCGAACAGTGACAATGATAACTCCGGGGATACATTTCAGGTCAAATACTATGAGTACTTCGGAAATGAAGAGCAGAACCATACGTATACTGAAGAAACAATATCCCAGAACCCTCATCCGACTCTCAAGTTTTTATTGATTCAATCAAATGAGGAGGTAGTCTTTGATGAAATTAGCCAGCAAAATCTTTAGACGCACAGATTGGTATGTTACCAGCGCCTTTGGCTGGCGTGCAGACCCATTTACAGGACAAACTTCAGGCCATTCCGGGACTGACTATGGGACCAATGTGCAAAAATGGCCTCAATATGCCATTGAAAGCGGGACCATATTAAGCTGTGGTATCGACAGAAACGGATATAATGCCCTCTATGTCTGGGTAAGTTACCCAAGTCTCGGCAAGAAATTTTTGCATTATCACTTAGACAGCATAAGTGTTAGCTCCGGGCAACACGTACAAGAAGGCACATTACTAGGTTACACCGGCACAACCGGCCGATCTACCGCGATACATTTACACTTAGGGATGCAGCCCAGTGGGGGCGGCAGCTACCAAGACCCACACGCTTACGAGTATTACGGGCCAGTTGAATTTATCACCCCGCCCCCGGCCCTTGGACCATGTCCGTTTGCCGAACCGGCAGATGTCTTGCAGAAAGGCGGCCAAGGCGATGGTGTAAAATGGATCCAATGGCATCTCAACCAAAAAGGCGTTACCCCACAGTTAGCCGTAGACGGAAGTTTCGGTCCGGCGACTGACGCGGCAGTATGCAGCTTCCAAAGTCAAAATGACCTCGTTGTTGACGGTAGGGTTGGCCCCCTCACCAGAGGCAAGCTGAAAGCTTAAAGACACTGGGGAGTAATTGGTGCATTGCCTGTGGAGGTTCTGGTGTATGGTGTATGGCGTATACAAAAAGAAGGGAGGAAAGAATCTCTTATGAACAAGAGAAAAATAATATTCATTGTGCTGTTCTCTCTAATTTTACTAATATGTATAATTACATGTATCATCGCGTATAATAGTACACCCACGAATAATACAGCCTTACAAGCTTATAATACCGTAAAATCCGATTTGAAGTATGATGTCATTTATCCGTTCTATAAAGGCCGTGCTCTTGTCAAAAAAGATGGGAAATTCGGTTACATCGACACCAAAGGCAAAGAGGTTGTTCCCTTGATTTATGACAGAAGCGGTTATGGATATTTTGATCTCATTGACATGGCGAAGAGTGACTCAAAATACATTGTAAGAAATAACAGGAAGTTTGTTGTTGAAATCACTGATGAAAAAGATAAAAGACTTGATCTCATTGACCATAACAATTGGAGATGGGTCGAAAAAGATGGAAAGGAAGGTATTATTGACGCTGACGGCTACGTTGTTATCCCTATAGAATATGACGTGGTGGGTGGCTACATTACCGTATGGCCTAATGAATACACAGATGCCAGCGGCATTATAGACGTCGGCTTCTATGACGGACTGCTTAAAGTCTTAAAAAACAAGAAGTGGGGGTTTATTGACATTGCCAACAATGTGGTCATTCCCCTTGAGTATGATTACGTATGGGACTTTAATGAAGGCGTTGCACTTGTGGAAAAAGACGGAAAGGAGGGATATATCGACACACATGGCGCTATTGTCACTCCATTTATATATGATTCTTTAAGTATTTTTTCCGGCGATGGTTTGCTCATAGCCATGCTAAATGAAAAATGGGGAGTGTGTGATACCGACGGCAATGTGGTGCTTCCAATAGAGTATGATAATGTGGGCTATCTCACAAACGGCTTTGCTCACGTAGAGAAAGATGGAAAACATGGCTATATTGATAGCCATGGTCAAGAGGCCATATCTCTGGAATATGAAGATGCGCGTGATTTTTCTCAAGGATTCGCGGCTGTTAAAAGAAATGGAAAATGGGGATTCATTGATGCCAAAGGAAACACTGTTGTGCCGCTAGAGTACGATTTTTCAAGAGATTTCAACAACGAGGAAATTACAAGTATTGAGGTAAACGGCAAGTGGGGTTTTATCAACACTAGCGGGGCCATGATTATCCCGCCGGAGTACGATTCTGTAGGGGCTTTCACTGAGGGACTCGCACGGGTCGAAAACAATGGTGTCTATGGTTATATTAATAAGGCTGGCGATATTATTATTCCGTTAGAATACGACTCATACGGATTCAATATATGCGAAGGGCTTATTCCAATTTGTAAAGACGGAAAATCGGGATTTGCCGATACAGCCGGTAATGTCGTGATTCCAATCGAATACACTTACTATAAAGATTTTAAAAACAATGAGACGATAGTTGGCAAAAACGACAAGTATGGAGTTATTGATAAACAGGGAAGGGAAATCTTACCGATTCAATACGATTGGGTGTCAAAGTGCGACGGGTATGACGATGGATATATCGCTGTGCAAAGCGGCGGCACATGGCAAATTCTGAAAAAGAAATAAGCAAGATTCTTATTCCAAAACAACCTTTATTCATGTTTCCCCAATTTTTAACTCAGCTCTCGCTGTTCCAGATAAATCAGCAGTACCGATATATCCCGATATATCCACAGGATTCATCCCTCTGATCCGCCCAGTACTCTGTCAAAGTGAATTCCACTGAATTATAGGTATTTTACTAATGATTGTTAAGGGTGTATGCATATGAGAAACATTATTCAACCCAAGAGGAGGATGACCCTTCTCTTGGGGGTCCTGATCATAATGATAGGGGTGCTTAGTATGAATGGCTGTGCGCCTTCAAATCAAGAGGCTCATTCCCCAGGCCAGCAAACCATGATGTCTTATATGGAAAAGAAATATGGGGAAACATTCACTTTTGTAGATGATATAGAGCGAACAAACCACAACGAAATATTTGTTACCTCTGACAACCTGCCAAACGAGTATATCCGGGTTCATATGGACAAAGAGAGTCAGGTCATTACCGACAACTATATCTGTTTTCTGATGCAGTCACAGCTCAATAACTATATTAGCAGTTTGGTCGAATCTGTCTATGGACCAAATCAAGTCTTCACGAATACTCTTAGTGAAGACAAAGACATTCTTGCGTTGATGCCGGAGTCGGTTGGGCCGAATCTTTCAATAGATGAGTATGTGAAAAATATTCAAGGCCAAATCTATTGTCATATCTACTTGTATGCCGACGAAACAACAAGAGATGATGACCTTGAGATTCTTAGATCTGCCCTTGAAGCCAGAGGATGCAGGATTGTGCTGGATATCTATTATGTCAAAGAATTGTCTGTGATAGGACAAATTGAAGAAACAAGGCAACTGTCCTATTGGGAAAAAGAGAATATAAATTTGTGTGGATACTTTTCAATGGACCAAGAGTATCAGCTTGTTCCAGTCATCAATCAGAAATGGACGCCTTCGAATCAGGAAGTCATGATGTCTTACATGGAAAAGAAGTATGGGGAGACATTCACCTTTTCTAATATGACAACAGAGTCTTACGGGCAGAAAGAAACACAAGCCAGCGGTTCAATGATCATTGGGGGCGCCTACGACGAAATACGTGTTTCCTCTGACAAACTCAAGGGCAAGTCTATTCAGGTCCACATGGACAAAAAAAGCAAGATCATCACCGACAATTACATCTGTTACCTGCTGCGTCCGCAACTCAATGAATATATGAGTCAATTGATTGAATCTATCTATGGACCCAATCAGGTCTTCAGTCGTGTTCCTGAAGGATATATCGCTGCACTGATGCCAGAGGCAGTTGGCCCCGATCTTTCAATAGATGAGTATGTCAAATACATCCAAGACCACACCATCTTTATTGATATTTATTTATATGCCAATAAATCAACAAGAGAGAAGGATCTTGAAACGCTAAGATCTGCCCTTGAGATCAGAGAATGCAGGGTGCCTAGCTTGACTATCTATTATGTCAATGATCCGTCTATGATAGGGCAAATAACCGAGAAAAAAAGAAACAGCTCCGACTGGGAAGTAGAGAATACTAAGATAAAAGGAAGTTTTAAAATGGATCGTGAGTATCAATTCGTTTGGGATGGTAAAAAATGGCTCGATGCTAAAAACTATTAACTATTATAGTATTCTGAAGTAGCCATTTTTTTCCTTTTTCGTCACCCCGCCCCCGGCCCTTGGACCATGTCTGTTTGCCGAACCGGCAGATGTCTTGCAGAAAGGTATATACGTCCGTATTTTGGTGGTAGAAATAAGTATACGCCAAATTAGGAGGTTAAAAGGATGAGGAGTGATAAAATAGGTTCGAAAGAACTCATTCATGAGTTTCTGGGGAATAGTTCTTAGCAGGAAGATCTACGATCTTCCTGCTAAGATTAAGGCTCTGAGAAGGAGGGAATTCATATGTGGAAGAACAGAAAGTATATTATGGTGTTGCTGTCCATAGTCGTATTATCGTTTATGGTGTCATGTGCAAATTCGCCTGGCGGCAGCTCTATTTCGAATGATAACCAAACGACTTCTGGAGAAACATTTCAGGTCAAATGCTATGAATATTCTGGACGTGATGAGCAGGGTTATACATATACTGAAGAAACAATATCCCAAGAGAATATGTCGGAGGATAGTATTAAACTGGTAATGGATAAATATGATATCATGCTCAATAGAGTATGGTATGAAGGAGAACGGATTTGTATCGATATTAGCCACACAACAACCCCAATTTATTCTTTTGATGCGGACAGCTTGGCTGCAGTTACCTTAACCCATTCTGTGGTCCAGACTTTTTTGAGTTATCCCAACGTTAAAGAGGTTGAGCTATTGCTTAATGGAATTAAAAACGTTTGTGGACGTCATTTTGCTTTCGGTGTATTCGGTTCTTCCGGAGAACTTGCAGAACCTTCATATGATAATAAAGTGTCCTCTGGAGAAACGCTTCAGGTCAAATATTACACCTATTATAACTATGGTGAGCAAGCATACACATATACCCATGAAACTATATCCAAAGAGAATGTGTCAGAGGATAGTGTCAAACTGCTAAAGGATAGATATGATATCACGATCAACAGAGTATGGTATGAAGGAAATCGTATTTGCGTCGATATTAGCAAGACATCGCCATTTCCTTTTGACAGTGGCTCCTCAAAAGGAATTACCCTCACCTGTTCTTTGCTTGATACGTTTTTGAGTTACCCTGACGTTATAGAGGTTGAACTCCTGGTTAATGGAACAAAAAATGTTTGGGGAAATCATTTTTCATTCGGGGTGTTCAATTCCTCTGGAGCATTAACAAGTTCCTCAGAATATAATGACAACAATTTTATCAACTCAATATAAAGAATAAAGCGTAGGCAGCAAAGGTGGTGAAATGCGGTCGCTGATCAGAACAAAACTCAAGAATACCAAGCAAAACAAAAAGAATAGTGAAATGAATAGGAATGTTTCCCAGCGAGAAGATCTGAGATCTTCTCGCTGGGATTGAATCTCCAAGAAAGAGGGAATTCAATATGTGGAAAAAATATATTGTGGTATCACTGTTCATGGTTGCCTCATTGTCTATAGTATCATGTGCAAATCCGAATAGTGGCAATGATAACTCTGGAGAAACATTTCAAGTCAAATACTATGAGTATTTAGGAAATGATGGGCAGAACTATACACATTCAGAAGAAACAGTATTCCAAGAGAACATGTCAGAGGACAGTATTAAATTAGTACAGGATAAGTATGGTGTTACTGCCGATAGAATTTGGTATGAAGGGGAGCGCATCTGTGTCGATATTGTCAGCAGGACACATCGATTTCTTTCTTTTGACGAGGATGATTCAATCAAATAAGATAATGGGTGTGAAGAAGTTCGTTAATTAATGGTGTTTGTTCTTCAACAAGCATTTAGTCAAACATGCATTTCAAAAATTCTCTCTACTACTGATCGTCCCTTGCCTTTTAAGGTGAAAAAAGCTTATACTGTATCCAACGTTCTCAGAATCTTTTTATACGCTTTTTAGTAATTGAAAGGTGTCTATGAAGGAGTATTTACAAGAGTTCGAACAGGAAAAAAAGCGCTTGGACACCACTGTCACGCTGGTTCGGCTTCAGATGGACGCGGCTCAGCAAGCGCTGGAAACAAAAGAGGCGGGAATCCTGGCCGCTAAAGAAGATATGCCTGACGATACGGCTCACGCTGTGGCGGGTTTGTATTCGGCTCATAATTTTGAAGATCTGGTAGAGCTGAGCCAGTACGCCTATCTGGTATCAGGCCAGGTGGCCGAACACGAATCAGAAGGGCAGAAAATCCGGCAATTTCGGAGTATGGCTCTGACTCCGTATTTTTCCCGTATCGACTTTACTTTTGAGGATACCCAGGAATGCGAATCCATCTATATCGGCCGCTTCTCCCTCAGGGATGACGCCTCTCGGGAAATTGTAGTTTACGATTGGCGTTCACCCATCGCCAGCGTCTTTTACCGTTTTGGCACAGGAAAGGCATTCTATGACGCGCCGGGAGGGACTATTGCCGGGGAGGTTTCCCTCAAGCGCCAGTTTGAAATCCACCAGGGCGTCTTAGACTATTTCTTCGATGCCGATGTGCAGATTGTGGATGAGTTTTTGCGCAAACTGTTGTCTCAGAACGCGGCCCCCCAGATGAAAACCATTGTGGAAACCATTCAGAAGGATCAGGATATCATCATCCGTGATTCGGAACATGATCTTGTCATGGTTCAGGGCGTGGCGGGAAGCGGCAAAACTTCCATCGGACTGCACAGGGCGGCTTATTTGATGTATCAGGCGATGTCTGGTCTTGCGTCCAATCAGATTGTCATCCTTTCCCCCAACAAGCTGTTTGAACGCTATATTTCTAATGTGCTGCCCGAGTTGGGGGAGAAGAATGTGCAAACGCTGGTATTTGAAGAGGTTTTTCAACGTCTGATAAACCGGCGTGTCCAAAGCAGAACAAGCTTGCTGGAACACCTCATCGCCTCCCGGGATCCCTCCGCGAAAGCTGTGGTCAAAAGCGTCCTGGAGTTCAAAATGTCGGAAACCTTTATGGAGATTCTACACCGCTTTGTCTACGATATTCCCCGGCGGTGGATTCCTTTCGCCGATGCTGAGTATGCCGGACGTCTTGTGATGCCGCGCCGGCTGATTCAGGCGAAAGTTCTGCAGCAGGAACACTCCTTTCCGCTGGCGGTCCGGCTTAAAAAGGCTCACATGTTCATCTGTCATCATGTGCGGAAAAGACGCCCTCACCGTCTGGAGACCCTGCGGCGTTATGTGATAGCGGGGAAGCGGCATCCTTTTGACGCTAAAACCTTCGCGCGTATGGTCTCAATCCGGGAGAGTACGGCAATGATCCGGCGCGTTAAGGCGTATACTGAAATTGATGTCCTGGCTCTGTATGTAAGGCTTTTTCAGGATGACAGGGCTTTTTACCGTCTGGCCAAGGGATTGCCTTTGCCGCCAGATATGGATAGGATTCTCGCTTACACGCGAGAAACCCTTGGTGCGGTATGCGGCCTCTGTAACTTGACAGACGAGCCCGGGCCAAAAGCAGGCATACCTTATGCAGACGCGGCGGCGCTGGCCTATCTGGAACTTATCATATCGGGCCGCCGTGATTTTGCGGATATCCGGCAGGTGGTTGTGGATGAAGCTCAGGATTATTATCCCCTTCATTACGCTATTTTGCGGGTTCTGTTTCCCAAAGCCTGTTATACCATTCTGGGAGACATTCACCAATCCATGGAAAAAGAGGCTGATACAGCGCTCTATACCACCATCCCCAGGGTCTTAGACAAGGATAATCCTGTCTTGATGACGCTGGATAAAAGTTTTCGTTCGACTCGGGAAATCATTGGCTTCAGCGCCCAGTTTCTTGGCGAAGGTGTGCGGATCACAAGCTTCAGCCGCAGTGGTGAGGCGCCTATGGTGCACAAGGCTTTGGACAGTGACGCGCTCCATGATCAAATGGCTGCGGAAATCAGAAGCTGCCTGGACAGCCAATATCGCTCTGTGGGAGTTCTCTGCAAAACAGAGAGGGACGCTGTGGAGATTTATCAGCATCTACATCATAGAATCCCCATGCGCTTGATCTGTACAGACGTCGCTGAAGCCTTGGAAGGGGTGTCTGTCATGCCCCTCAGTATGGCGAAAGGGCTGGAGTTCGATGCTGTGCTGGTGTGCCATGTGGATAACATCCGCTATACCAGTGAAGACGACCGCAGACTCTTGTATATTGCCTGCACCCGGGCTTTGCATCGATTGAGTTTGTTTTATGCGGGGGAGGAGAGCCCGTTAGTATGAACAACACCGAAAAGATATTTAAGCAAGCAGCAGCACTGATATCTCAAATCTTTAATATTAGGGAAGACGAGATCAGGCCCGAAATGTCTTTATACGACGATCCGGAGATCAATCCCCTGGATGTGGCCAGGCTGATCATGGCCTGTGAGAAAAAATTTGATATCATGATTCATGATGAGGATGTTCATACATTTGTGCGGGTTGACGATTGCGTGCGCTATATCGCGGAGGCGCTGTTTGAGGGACAGCAAAGCATATCTGTCTCATCGGATGAAGAACGTGAAGCTTGGTATTATGAATGATTAAGGAAATAAGGAGGCGTCCAAGTGAACAGGTACATCAATTGCGTTGCCCATGGATTAAGCGACGGAAATCTACTTATCGGTGAGGAACGCGCGGCTCTCTTTGATTGTGGGATGGCCATTTGCGCGAAAGATACCATACAAATTGTGAAAAATGCCCTTGCCGGCAGACCTCTGGACTATATTATTATCACTCACGCTCATTATGATCATGTGGGTGCGCTGCCGTTTTTCCGGAAAGAATGGCCGGAAGTCCGCCTTGCCGCCTCGGAAGCCGGAGCGGCTTTGCTGCTGAAAGAAACACCCCGCAAGGTTTTTCGCGAGTTTGGGGGTATCGCGGCAAAACATCTTGGCATCACGTTCGATGCCGGGTACAGCGACGACGCCTTTCACGCCGATGTCATCGTTAAGGACGGAGACAGCATTCCCCTTGGCGGGCTTACAGTGGAAGCGCTGGAAACACCGGGACACACCCGGGATTCATTCAGTTATTTCATCCCTGAGCTGGAATTACTCATCTCAAATGAATCTTCCGGAGTCTTGATGCCGGAGGGAGAGGTGATTCCCTGTTATGTCACCAGCTATAACGACACCATGAGCTCCATCAAAAAATGCCGGAGTACCCATTACAAGTTTTTATCACTGCCCCATCGCGGGCTGGTCGGCGAAAAAGACGGGAAAGAATTTTTCGACAAAGCTTTTGCAGCCAACGCCGTCTGCCGTAATTTTATTCTAAATATGAATGCCAAAGGTCTTAGCGAAGAAGACATGCTGGAGCTGTATCTTGACAGATACGGTAAAACACTCTTATCCAACAGTTATCAGATCAAAGATGCCTTTGTGGCAAACGCCAAGGCCACAATTGAGTGCACCTTGCGCAAACATATGAAACTTCATTTCACCAAAATGCACGGCTGTGGCAACGATTACATCTACATCAACAGCTTTGACAGGGACATCGACTCGCCGGAATCCCTGTCTGTATTCCTGTCCGACCGGCATACCGGCGTGGGTGGCGATGGAATGGTGCTGATCTTGCGTTCAGATATCGCCGACGCCAAGATGAGAATGTTCAATTATGACGGCAGTGAAGCCGGCATGTGCGGCAACGCTATCCGCTGTGTCGCCAAATATCTCTATGATAATAACATGATCCGCAAACCTCATATGCGTATAGAAACCCTGAGCGGCGTCAAGGATCTCTACCTATCTATAAAAAACGACCTGGTCTCCTCCGTTAAAGTCGATATGGGGCAAGCCAAACTGCGGCCCGAAGAAGTCCCCGTCAATCTGACAGGGGACAACGTGATTGCGAGACCGGTAACGATTGCCGATCATGCCGGTCAGGACTATGCCGTCACCTGCGTGTCCATGGGCAACCCCCACGCCGTGGTATTCTGCGAGAATGTGGACACCTTCGATATGCACGGGATTGGACCTCTGTTTGAAAACCATCCCCTGTTCCCCGACAGAGTCAACGCTGAATTTGTGGAGCTTGTCGGCAGAAACCATCTGAAAATGCGCGTGTGGGAGCGGGGCAGGGGCGAATCCCAGGCCTGTGGCACAGGGGCTTGCGCGTCGGCTGTGGCCGCCGTCCTGAACGGATATTGCGACACAGGTGCAGACATCAAAGTCCAGCTGCCTGGCGGCAATCTCATCATTCACTATACAGACGAGACGGTCTTCATGACAGGCGGGTGTGTCAAAGTCTTTGACGGAACAGTGGATGTGTGACGGGGACAGAAACCACAAGGATCACGCCTTATTCCTTATTCCGGCTTTTAGGATGTTAAAACATGTTAAGATCCTTGCTTTTTTTTATAATTTACGTTACGCTTTCAATATAACATAATTAGAATTGAGGGGTTTATGTGGCAATACCAATCAATATTAATGACCTGATTAACAGCCGGATTGTAGAGAACGCCCGAATCGAGTTCAAAGCCAACTGGAATCCTGAACCAGTCATGCACACAATTTGCGCTTTCGCGAATGATATGGATAACTGGGGCGGCGGTTATATTGTTATTGGCGCAAAAGATCGTGACGGCTCTCCTGAATACCCAATATCAGGAATAACTAAGAGTTCCGTTGATAAAATCAGCAAAGAGCTTCTTAATATCTGCAATTTGATTGAACCTCGCTACATCCCCGTTTCCGAGCATGTTGTTCTTGACGGAAAAGACCTGATTATCCTATGGATACCAGGCGGATCATCCCGTCCGTATAAATGCCCTGTCAGGCTTTCTGCACCTGCCGGAAAGGCCTATTATATCCGCCGCTTGTCCAGCACAATCAAGGCTAACGCAAAAGAAGAACAGGAATTGTTTGCGCTTTCTGAGAGTATTCCCTATGATGACAGAGTGAACGCGAAAGCTGACATAGAAGATTTACGCCCCGCCCTCATCAGCAACTTTCTCCATGAAGTGAAAAGCGGACTGTATGAAGCGTCAAGGTCAATGCCATTACGCTCTTTAGCCCTTGATATGAAAATTGCGGAGGGCCCATCTGAATATTTAAAACCATTGAATGTCGGGCTCATGTTTTTCAACGACCGTCCAGACAATTATTTTCGATATGCTCGTATTGAGATTGTTGACAAGCCTGATGCAACAGGAACCGGCATGATGGAAAAGACGTTCAGCGGACCTTTGGACAGGCAGTTGCGTGATGCTTTGGCGTATATTCAGAACTACATCATCAAAGAAAAGGTGGTCAAGCATTCGCATGTCGCAGAAGCAGAGCGAATTTACAACTTCCCTTATGCTGCCGTTGAGGAAGCTCTGTCAAATGCAGTTCATCACAAGGACTATCAAGTTCCTGAACCTATAACAGTAACAGTAACACCTGAAAAAATGGAAATTCTAAGCCTTCCCGGACCTGACAGGTCTATATCAGATGAGAGTATCCATGCATTAAGAATGATTGCGACCCGATACCGCAATCGCAGGATTGGTGAATTTTTAAAAGAATTGCATTTGGTGGAAGGAAGGAATACTGGAATCCCCTCCATGTTGCACGCTCTTGAACGAAATGGATCCGCGCCGCCTGTTTTTGAAACAGATCCGGACAGGAGCTTCTTTCGCGTCACTTTTCTGAATCATGATTCTTTTACCAAAAATAATGATCATGGACCGGGCGCTGCAAAGCCTATCCCTCGCAAAAAATACTATATTATTTATCGGCACGTAGAACACCCTCTTTTTTCGCGTGCCGGGAATTGATATGCCACTTCCGTGTTATACTGAATGATGATTGTACTACAGCAGAATCATTCAGGAAAAGGACGTGAGCCCATGAACAACAGCGACCCCTCCACACAACATCCGATAGACGCACAAGCCGATATCACTGTCAGCCAAGACAAGCAGAAAGCCTTCTTAACCCTGACAGCGCCCAAAAACGGCGGCAACCCCATATCCGTTCCCATAATCACGCACGCCCTCACAGAAGCCGGGGTAGTGCACGGCATCCGAGAAGAAACCATCAATGCCCTTGTCAGAACACCCCATTACGGCAGAGAAGACCTGGTGGCCACCGCGACACCGCCGGAAAACGGACAGGATGCCACACTCTCTTATCTTTTTTCCTTGACCAAGGAAGCCAAACCCAAGGTGCATTCCGACGGCTCAGTCGACTTTAAACAGCTCGATATTGTCCAAAATATCAACGCAGACGAGCCCCTATGTTCTAAAACCCCCGCCACACCAGGCACCCCCGGCACAGACATTCTGGGGGGCGTCATTGATCCTCAGCCCGGCAAAGACAAGCCTCTGCCCAGCGGAAAAAACACGTATGTGTCAGAGAATGGCCTCGATCTTTTGGCAAAAGTAAGCGGTCAGGTTGACCTTGTCCAAAACCGGGTTACAGTGCTGAACGTTTTCGAAATCGCTGAAAACGTGGACTATAGCACCGGAAATATCGATTTTGTCGGCAACGTGACCGTAGGAGGCGATGTCTGTGCCGGATTCCTGGTCCGTGCCGGAGGCAATGTCTTCATCAAAGGCAGCGTAGATGGCGGCACCATTGAAGCAGAAGGCGACGTCACGATTGCCAAAGGGTTTAACAGTCAAACAAGTGGAAAAATCAAGTGCAACGGCAATTTGCGCTGCAGATATCTGCAAAACGCCAATGTGGATGTAGGACAGGATCTGGAAACAACCTCTTGTGTGAAGAGTATCGTCCGCGTGGGCGGCAACGCAAAGTTCGTTGGCTCCCAAGCCATGCTTCTGGCCAGCCGGGTCACTGCCGGACAAACCATCGAAGCTTTCAACATCGGCTCACAAAATTCCCTGGTCAGCAATATCATTGAAGTGGGTGTCAATCCCAGCATTTCAGAGCGCGCCGCACGCATCCCCGAAGAAATCAAGCAGTGCACAGACAATATTAAGAACCTGAGCAGAGTGATCACCCACTATGAACAGCTGCAAGAGCGCAATAGGCTTGCTGATGAAAAACAAGCAGAGCTGGCCAATCTCAAAGCCACTGTCAAAAGCACAGAGCAAGACCTGCTTGCCCTGGACAGTGAAAGCCAGGACGTCCGGCAGAAGATGGAGCAACTCGGCTTTGGCAGTGTGAAGGTAACGGGCACAGCCTTTGCCGGGACACAGATCACTATAGGTTCTGAAAAGAAAGTGCTGACAACAGATCACCAGTTCACGCAATTTACCAGAACTCAAGAGGGAATCCAAACCTCATCTGCACGATAGTGCTGGCGGGAAGAGTGGATCCATCACGCCAAATCGTTCTGACAAAATAATTTATATGTATCGGTTTATATCGCGTCATCCCCTATAATTTTGAATATATTTTTGTTATTCTTCTAAAAACATGAGCATTTTTAGGTTTATACCATATAATGGAATATAACTTGTATGAGTTTTAGAGATAAGCTTTACCCACAGGTGAGAGTAAAAGCTCATATGAAGTCATCAAATAACGGAAGGAAATGTAATAAATGAATAACCAATCCAGTTTTTTCAAGAACCGTAAGCGCTGTCTTTGCAGATGTCGTTTCATGTGCAGCCCTTGTGAAAAAAATCCCAACGAGTGTCCTGAACGGGATAAAGATAGACCCCAGATAGACAAAGAGTGCAAAATCAAAGGCTTCAAAAAAATATTCTGGCTTTATCCCTTCATCGGCTTTGGCGGATTACTCAGGGCGTTGAAACTCAAAAACCGCTGCCAAGGTTCCGATTATGAACCAGCGGACAAAAACTAACGCGGGTTACACCCGCAAGTGGTCAGGGATCAGGGGTCAGGGGTCAGGGACCTGTGAACAGGAATCAGGACAGAAATAGAAAATAGAGAAGGGGACTGACACATAAAAAGTCAGTCCCCACAAAAAAGTCAGTCCCAACTTGTCTTCAACGCCTTTTAATTGTATGATAACAGAGGGAACTGGTGAGGATGATATACTATAATTGCAACACATTCAGACAAGAGAGGATAAAATAGTAAATTACAACACCTTTTTCGCGGCATCATGTACCATGTCTCATGTCTCAAAATAAAATCATAGGAGATAGGAGGTTATCCCTTGAAACCACGCAACCCATTACGTAGAATCAACCGCGGCATTGTGCTTGCAGGTCTCTTATTAGCTGGTCTGGTGATTTATCTTTATTGTGACGGACAAGCATTCGGCACAGAAGAAACAGCCATCAAAGACATGCTTACAGCCTATGCCGAGGAAGCCGAAACCATGATGGTCTTACCCGGAGATGTCAATAAGCCCGGCGAAAAAATCCCGTCAGACGCTATTGCTCAAAAGCTCGAAAGCAACAAACCGATACTGGAAAAATATCTGACCGGCAGTATTTCCGGTGGCAGCTCAGCGTACAGCAGCGCACAGTTCGGTCTTGAAGACGCTTTCGATAATAATAAAGACCTTTGTGCTTATGTGAGCGAGTGCAAATTTGAGATTGATGTTACCGGATTAAAGAAAATAGGCACAAATATGGCAAAAGGCAGCATCACTGTCCGGACACATATTAAAACACTTGGGAAACCGCTGTATCTGAAATTATTCAGAACGGCACATGTGGAAGAGGAATCTGCCAACAACAATAACATAGCTCGGAATAGCCTGACCGACACGAGCTTCAGACCCCCGGCCGACCAGGAGATCGATACAGAAACACACTCATACACCCAAGAAACTACCTTGAGAAATGTGTATTTCAAAAAGGTAGACGGAATCTGGAAAGTTGCTGAAGTCAATGACAATCCGAATATGGGTCTGGGATCATAATTTATATAAGAATAAGAATGGCGGTGACAGAACCAATGGCAGAAACGATTTTAAGAGTTAATCAGGTATCCAAAACCATGGGAAGACGTCTGATTATTGACCAAGTTTCTTTTGAAACTTATGCCGGTGAAGTATTCGGTTTTCTGGGTCCAAACGGAGCCGGTAAAACCACAACCATAAAAATGATTATGGGGCTTTTAGACATCGACGCCGGTGATGTGGAGATCTGCGATATCAATGTCAGAAAGCGATTTGAAAAAGCTATAGCCAACGCCGGAGGTATTGTTGAGAATCCGGAAACCTATACGTATCTGACCGGATTACAAAATTTGCGGCAATACAAAAGGATGCGCACAGGGGTTACGGACGATCGAATTGATGAAGTTGTCAAACTTGTCGGGCTGGAAAATCGAATCAAGGATAAAGTGAAAAGATACTCTCTGGGCATGAAACAACGCCTGGGCCTGGCCCAAGCCCTTCTGCATAAGCCGAAACTGTTGATTCTTGATGAGCCCACAAACGGGCTTGACCCGGCAGGAATCCGCGAGCTCAGAGATCTTATGAAACAGCTGGCCGGCGAGCAGGGGATATCCGTCCTTGTTTCCAGTCATCTGTTATCCGAAATGGAACTGATGTGTGACCGGGTAGGAATTATCTCCAACGGGCGCATCATCGGCGTAAAAACGATAAAAGAACTGATGGAACAAACCTCCGGAAAACAAAAGATCTATCGTTTTACTGTCAATGATGTTGCCAAAGCTGTTGGTATTCTCTCCTCCAACGAGAACTTGACACTATCTAACACGACCCCTCAAACCTTTGAGGCAGAGGTTGAACACGATGATATTGTGGGCCAGATCAATAGTACGCTGATTGGCGCCGGCATTACTCTTATGGGCGTCGCACCAGTCGAGCGGTCCTTGGAAGATGTCTTTATCGAAATTACCGGAGGAGGAGGGGAGCAAATTGCGTAAGATGTGGAATCTGATTACCAATGAAAATATAAAGGTATTCGCCAAAATATCTACCGTTGTTATGTTGGCGATTATTGTGGCGTTGGTGGCCGGCTATTTTTTACTTTTATTTGTTACAAACCTGGGAATCAATGCCATGCTCGGCGAGCCTGTTGCGACAGATTACGATAAACTCATTCAGACAGAGCAGCAGGATAAGAATGTGGGATGGGAAATAAGGGTTGAGCAATACACTTTTATGCGTGACAATACGATTTCTCAATATGCTGACTGGCGCGCCCTTGCAGTTGATGACGCCTATGCATTAAAAGCAAAATTCCCTGATACAGAAGAGGCTCCTGCACTTGAATCCACAGACGAAAATCTGACTGAGTCTGCCCCTAACGAGAGGGCTGACAGGGTCGATGAAGAAGAGAGGCTGGCCGCTCAGGCGAACTTCGACGCCATCATGGATACCATAAAAAAAGATGACTGGAAAACATATCTCAAAGATAAAGGGGAACGCGTTCAGGAAGATCAAAATCTTCCTCAGCCTGTCAAAGAAGCTCAGGGTTGGAGTATACAGTTCCGGATTGACCATGATGTTAAACCCGAAGCCAGAGACCTTGTTAACGGAGACTGGAAAAACAACCTGATCTATACTCTTGAAAACAGTAAGCGCAGCATCAATGAAATTATGCTGCAACCGTATGCAGAACGTGATCAGGACAGATTGTCAAAACTTAATAACTCTGTGTTGGTTGACACATATCGTCTGGAAAAGGATATCAATGTTCACACAAGAGCAGATGATGCGGCGATTCATGATATCAATGTGGTTACGAAGAAGACGCATTGGAAATGTTGAGTGGTAATTGGGATTTCTGGATGTTTTTCGGATCCTCTATTGATATGATTACGGCGATCAGCATCCTGATTATCATTATCGCCAGCGGTATAGTATCCTCTGAATTCTCTTCCGGTACAGTTAAATTCTTGCTGATCAATCCGGTCAGTCGTTGGAAAATACTGGTCTCAAAATACGCCTCCCTGCTCAGTGTCACCTTCGCCATGCTGCTTATCTGTTATATATCCAGTGCGATTTTCTCCGGTGTCTTCTCTGGATTTCAGGATATCGGCGCCCCTTATCTCTATGTTTCCGGAGAGCAGGTCCAGAGCGGTTCCAGCTTTTTGTTTATGGCCTGGAGATACCTTTTGGGAAGCATTGAGCTGATCATGATGGCAACCTTGGCCTTTACACTTTCCTCCCTTACCAGAAACTCCGCTATTTCTATTGGCCTTGGCGTCTCCTTGTTTTTGGTCGGAGGTACAGTAACAAGCTTTTTAGCTACTAACCAACTGGACTGGGCACGGTACATGCTTTTTGCCAATACGAATCTTAATTATATCTCCATGAAACTCACTCCGTTCCTGGGGCATACCATAACTTTTGCGTTGATTGTCCTAGCCGTTTATATGGGTGTGTTCTGGCTCACGGCCTGGGATGGCTTTGTCAGGCGCGATGTCAGATAGGGAGATAGGACTGCAAAGGACTTGCACGAAAAAGCCCAAGACATCTCTACAGTCCTTCAATACACCACCAAGCCAAAACATGAGTTGGCTTGGTGGTGTATAACTCCTTTTCCGGCAAAAAAATCAAAGATCTGGGCATTTCGGATAGTGGGGGCACGCCCTCACTTCAGCTCACCGGATAAACCTGCTTCTGGGTCAGATGATCCTCCACATACATAAGAGCCTCGCCAAAACGCTGGAAATGTACAACCTCCCGTTCCCGCAGCCATCTGAGACCATCTTTGACACAAGGATCGTCTGTAAGGGTGATCAAATTTTCATAAATGGCCCGAGCCTTCTGTTCTGCGGCCATATTTTCTGTGAGATCAGCCACCGGATCCCCTGTGGCTGAAATATAGGCTGCCACCCAGGGGACACCGTCCCCGTTTTGCCAGAATAAGGCATGGCGATGGTCAGCATACATGGCATCAAGGCCGGCGGCTTTCATGTCTTGGGCCGACACACCTTCCGTTAATTTATAGACGAGGGTGGCGATCATCTCCATATGCCCCAGCTCTTCACTGCCTATATCGGTAAGTATCCCTTTGGCGCGGCTCGTGGGCATGCTGTAGCGCATATTCAGATAACGCAGAGCAGCGCCAAGTTCCCCCTGAGGACCGCCATACTGCGTCAAAATGCACGATGCCATACGGGGGTCAGGCCCGCTGACGCGCAGCGGGTATTCGAGTTTTCTTTCATAAATCCACATGTTGTCCCTCCGCTCCTAATAATTCACCCCTTATCGTCGGCTTTGCTCAGGAAAAGTTGGTCTCCCAAGGCCAGGGGCCATCCAGCCATCCCCAGCCATGACAGGGTGACGCCGATAATCCATAGCTGAGCAGAGGACCGCACCGAGACTCATAATCCCGGAGACAACGGATCAGATCCGCGTGACATTGATTGTACATGGCAATCGCGCCCAAGTCTTCAGGGTGGGTATCGAGGTACAGCTGGAGTTCGACAGCGGCAAACTGATTTTCATTAATCTGCTGGAGCAAGCGGCCTTCTTCGCTTTGGGGAGCAAAGGCGAGGGAAGTCTCGCTGAAAGTCTCGCTGAACGTGTCCATAGATTCCCCTCCTTGGATCAATTCTTAAGAGTAAGGACGATAGAGCTCTGGAAACAATGTCCCCGCTTTGAGAGCATCACATAAATTATAAACAGAGCCCATCTGCTGAGTGACAACGTAAGCCCGAGCCAGCGCCGGAGCTGCCTGCCAAGGCACGGAAGGCGTGCTGTCATTGAGCTGGTTACCCGTTGAAGACCATGTATTGGCAGGCATAGATTCGGTCATATACAATTATTTCACCTCCTGGGGTTTTTTTACTATATTCAGCCCATTGGCCTTTGATATAACACAACACACACCTTACTATATGCCGGAATAAAGCAATGGTGAGCCTCACCCTTCTCTGTCCAAGCCTCACAGGGCTTCTCGCGAATATTCTTGCGAATAATTATATAAAATCGCGAAAAATTGGGAAAAAATAATGATTGCGAAAAATAGCGCGGATATGATATATTTTGATAGAGTAAAAATAATAACGCGCGAACCTCAAGAACATGTGGCGCTTAGGCGGCTGAACATGTTTCTATCTAAACGGGTATTAAAAGACCTATAGAAAGAGGTCCGCACGTGTTACAAAAAAAATATTGAGGTGAGAAAAATTGGAAAATCATGTCAGGAAAGTTGGGGGGAGCACAGGCGTTTCTGTGGCAAAGGAGGGTTTTATGAAAAAGCTGCGGTTTGTTTTGGTGTGTACGCTGATGGTTTTAATGACTGTGGTTCTCATTGCAGGATGCAACAAAACTGAGAATCCGGCGACTGAAGACACATCTACGGAGGAGGTTCAAGGCAAGCCCCAATTTGATGGTGACCAGCAAATTCCAAAAACGATGACCATTGAGAAAATTGGCCTCAAAGATGTAGCGGTTATACCCACGGACACGGATGAAAAGGGTTATATGAAAACCCCTCCCGAGGCTGATGGTGTGACTTGGTTCGAAGATTACGCATCGCCTGGATGGGACTTCAACGCTATTTTTTCAGGCCACAACTACTATGATGGTGTGGCAGGAACCTTTGCCAAGCTAAACGAGCTTGACAAGGGAGATGAAGTCATCTTCACATATGAAGATGGATCTGTCGCTTATTTTAAGGTGTATGACAAAAATCGATATCCTGAAGACGAAGTCCCTGAGAATACTATGAAAAACGAAGAGCCAACACGGACAACTCTCATCACCTGTGATGGCGAAAGAAAAGAAGGGGGCGGCTACCCCTTCCGCATCATCTTCCTCTTGGAAGCCACAAAACATCTCGATAAAGATGGAAAACCAATGATTGCAACAGAGGATGAGGCCACAGAAACACCTGCAGAATAGAGCAATACTATAAAGTGGGATACCCTCTGCCAAGGTATCCCTTTCGCTCATTTCAAGTCTAGGTATGCCTAATATATGGTATATCTCCGCTTTAAACCCTCTGCTCATTTAAATATTATAATTGCCTCATCCAGCAAAGAGTAACGCGCAAAGATTACAATAAATTATTGAGGTGAGAAAACTTGAAAAATCATGTCAGGAAAGCTGGAGGAAACACAGGCGTTGCGGTGACGAAGAAAGATTTCATGAAAAAACTGCGGTTTATTATGGTGTGTACACTGATGATTTTAATGACTGTGGTTCTCATTGCAGGATGTAAAACTAAGAATTCCGACGACTTTGCCAGCGGCGAACATCCCGATGTGGCCACAAAAGACAAGCCCAACTTTACTGGTGAAATGCAAATACCATTAACGATGACTATTGAGAAAATTGATCTCAAAGATGTGAAGATCATACCGGTGGGCGTGGATGACAAGGGATATATGCTCACCCCTCCCGAGGCTGACGGTGTGACTTGGTTTGACAGTTACGCATCACCTGGATGGGACTGCAACGCTATTTTTTCAGGCCACAACTACTATGATGGTGTGGCAGGAACCTTTGCCAGATTGCATGAACTTGTGGAAGGAGATGAAGTCATCTTCAAATATGAAGATGGATCTGTTGGCCACTTTAAGGTTTACTTTAAAGAGAAATATCCTGAGGACGCAGTCCCTGAAAGTACTATGTTAAATGAAGGGCAAACACGGACAACTCTCATCACCTGTGATGGTGAAAGAAAATCCGGGGGCGGCTACCCCTTCCGCATTGTCTTCCACTTGGAAGCCGTAGAACGTGTCGATAAAGATGGAAACAAAATGATCATAGAAGTGGACACAGAAACGGAATCGGAAACACCTGAAGAATAAAGAAATTATAAAGAGGGATGTTCTGCCAAGGCATCCCTCTTTATAATTTCAATTCAAATTCTATACATATTCGATATGTTTCAGCTTTAAGCCCTCTGTTCATTTAAATATTTCTTGTCAGACGGCCCTGGAAAAAAATTTGGGAAAATGTTATGATTGCATTATCCATGGAAGTTATGATATATTCTTTTTGTCTTGAAAAATAATGATACACACAATTCTGGGAAGCATATTAAAATGTTGAGGTGAAATAATTGAAAGCATGTCCAGAAAGCGCGTATGGAAAACTATGTAAAACAGGAGTGCCCTGTGGGAAAGGTAGGTTTTATGAAAAAACTTCAGTTCATAATAGTTTGTACGCTGATTCTTTTGATCAGTGTTATTGTTTTTGGCTGCAAGAAAGAATCAGACTTAGAAGCTAATAGTCAACAGGGTGTGCCTCCTGAAGAACTTGTCTTGGACAAGCGGAGTTTCACGGGTGACATGCAGAAACCGGTCAAAATTAAAATTGAGAAAATTGGTGTTGAGTGCGATATTGTCGGGGTAGAAGTCGATGAGGAAGGGCGCATGCCCGTCCCTAGTCAGGCAATAGGGGTAACTTGGTATGAGCTATACGCGTCACCCGGATGGTACTGCAACGCCATTCTAACAGCCCACAACTACTTCAACGGTGTGGAAGGAACTTTTGTCAGATTGAAAGATCTTGTACTGGGAGACACTGTAGAGTTTACGTATGAAGATGGATCCATCGGTCATTTTCAGGTTTTCTACAGTGAGTCCTTCAATGAAGACTCCGTTCCCGAGGATGTTATGTTACCCTATGGGGCAACACGAACAACTCTCATCACCTGTGACGGTGAAAGAAAACCTCAGGGCGGATATCCCCGCCGTATTATTGTCGCCTTGGAAGCTATAGACCATCTTGATGTAAATGGCCAGCCGCTGCCGATGGAAGAGCCGGAAGCTACAGATAAAGAATAAAACTGGGTGAATATTAATCATTTTTGAGGTGATGTGTTGAAAATGGATCTCAACGAAATTCAAGACATGATTGACCATTATGGAGAAGAATTTGTCACTGTTGCCCACCCGATTTTTTCTCACACAATTTACCAAATCATGAAAACTATTGATCATCACGATGGATCAGCTTACGACCACTGTCTGAAGGTCGCTTATTATGCATATCGGATGGCCAAAAGATGGGATTGGCATGTTGAAGCGACTATACGCGGCGCCCTTCTCCATGATTTTCATCTGTACCAGTTTTCCAAACGGCCCCGCCGCAGTGTTTTGTTGGAAGGATTGCGCCATACGCGCAACCATCCTAAGCATGCCTTGGCCAATGCGCTGTTGTATTGGAATATTTCCGGCAAGGAAAAAGATATTATTGAGAATCATATGTTTCCTTTCAGTATTCCCAGATGCCGTGAGGCTTGGCTGATTTCTTTTATTGACAAGTATGTTGCCATCTGGGAATACTCGGTTAGGGCCAAACGAACCTTTCGGGCAAAAACGAGATTGAAACGGCACAGATGACAGAGGAGTTGGAAGTGAGTTAAGACTGCACTCGGGAGGGCTGTATGATACAAGGACTTGCTTTGCTGTGCGCCTTTATATTCTGGGGAGGGCTGGCTTTTGTTTCACGCTGGACAATTCGCTTGCATGTGACGTCAAAATATCCAAGCACTGACTCCGCCCCCAAAACCCCTAAAAACGGTGAAAGAGGCCAAGGTGAAAGAGGCCAAGGGGATATTCCAAAAGACCTTGACGCCACCCGAGTGAGTCTCCAATGCCGTGGGCCGGGAGCGAAGATTCCGGGCACAAAGGCAGGTGTGGTTTTTTCTTTTTCAGCTGCCAGTCTCCAGGATCTTCTTGAAATTATTCAAGAAATTGTTGCCGGCAGAATGTCCTCAAAGGCAGAAGTTTCCCCAAAGGTCTCTAAGGAGAATAAAGGGTCACCTGTCTCATTGGGGATTTTGCTGGCGCTGCGATATAAAGTTAAGACTCTGTTACATACTTTGACGCGGAAAACAGAATTACAGACGCTGCGCGTAAGGATCAGAGGAGGAACGGGGGATGCCGCGCTGACGGCTCTGTTACATGGAGCTCTCTGGATGGGGTGGGGCAGCTTAATGGCGCACCTGCACAGGCGTGTCAAAGTAACCGGACAGGATATTGGCCTCAGGGTCAAGCCGGATTTTGCATGGACGGGGTTGGATTTGGATATGATAAGTATAGTTCGGCTGAAAACGAGCCATATTATTGTTAAAAGTGTTCAATTAGCGCTATGGATTCGGAGGTCACTGCAGAAGTCAATACAGGAATCAAGATAGGGAGGGAAACACTGTGTCGGAACATCCTATGGAAGGCCTGATGAAAGCTATCCTGGATCGCATTCAAAATATGATCAATGTCAACACTGTGGTGGGTGATCCGGTAGCCACACCGGGCGGGGCCACCATCATTCCGGTTTCCAGAGTCTATTGTGGTTTTGCCGCCGGGGGCAGTGAGTTTGATTTTCAAGCCCTGGAACGAAGCAAAAGCGACCCCCCCCCTGAATCCGGCCAAACAGGTCAAACAGGTCAAAATCCCCAAAATTTACCTTTCGGCGGCGGAAGTGGGGCAGGGGTATCCGTTAAACCCATTGGATTTCTCGTCATCAACGGGGATCAGGTTCGGTTGCTGCCGGTAGAAGGCAATCTTATGGTGGAGCGGATTATCGATGAAGTTCCTCATTTGATAGATAAATTGAAGGAAAGTTTGGCAAAAAAAACAAAGGCGCCTGAGGTGAACACAGCACATAACAGCTGACATGTGTACATGATGAATGTTTCCCCCCTCTCTGTCATAAATGTGACAGGGGGGGGTTCTCATGTTAAATGCAATTTGGGTTTTCATGCTCTGCATTGGGATTTTGGTAGCCGCGCTCACAGGAAATATTGGAGCCGTGACGTCTTCCGCTCTCAATGCCGCCGAGCTTGGCGTGAAGACGGGCATCCAGCTTATAGGCGTGATCAGCTTATGGATGGGACTCATGCGTTTGGCGGAACGGGCAGGCATTGTTTCTGTCATCGCGAAAGTTTTTCGACCGCTGATTTCTCCTCTGTTTCCCGATTTGAAACGGGACAGTCCGGCTTGGGGATCCATTGTTATGAACTTATGCGCCAATATTCTGGGTCTGGGTAACGCGGCCACACCTTTTGGGCTCAAAGCGATGCAGGAACTGCAGCAGGAGAATCCTCATCCGGATACGGCCAGCCGCAGCATGATTACTTTTCTTGCCCTGAATACCTCATGCATCACTCTGGTTCCGGCAACCATCATTGGCATCCGCATCGCGGCAGGATCCCAGCAGCCCACAGAGATTATTGGAACAACCCTCTTTGCCACGACTTGCGCTATGTTCTGCGCGATTTTGGCGGATTGGCTGTTCCGCCGCAGGAATTCGTTATGATGCAAGTTGTAACACAGGTGACCGTTTGGATTATTCCGGCGCTGCTTTTTTTAATTCCTGTTTATGCGTATTGGCGCAAGGTCCCTATTTACGAGTCCTTCGTTGAAGGTGCGGAGGATGGATTCAAAACGGCGATCAAAATCATCCCTTTTCTTATTGGTATGCTGCTGGCCATTCAGGTCTTTGTGGATTCAGGAGCCCTGAAGCTGTTGGTGGATGCCCTGACACCTCTTTTTATCAAGCTGGGCTGGAACCCGGAGATTCTCAATGTGATTCCGCTTGCTGTTATGCGGCCCTTGAGCGGGAGCGGGGCTCTGGGGGTTTCGACCCAGCTCATCAATACTTTTGGGCCGGATTCTTTTGTGGGCCGTCTGGCGTCAACTATGCAAGGAAGCTCGGACACGACTTTTTTTGTGCTGACAGTCTATTTTGGGGCGGTGGGAATTAAGAAGTACCGCTACGCTCTTAAAGTGGGGCTGATTGCTGATTTTATCGGGTTGATTGCTTCTATTTGGATTGTGTCAATGCTGTTTGGATAACTCAAATATCGCATAATTCCTTCTCCTGCGACACAAGATAGGGACTGTTCCCCAATCCAGAGTTGCAGGAGGGTTTTTACTTTATGGAACCTCAAATTATCTCCACTTACAGATATCCTGTCGATATTCCGCCGGTATTTCCGGCACAGCACCAACCCAGCCAGCCGGGGCGCGAATCGGCTATGATGCCGGAACCCGTGTATGATAACCCCCGTTACTGCGCGGCAAACAAGCTTCTTGACCGTGTGGTCCTGGTCACGGGCGGGGATAGCGGCATTGGCCGGGCGGTATCTATTGCCATGGCTAAGGAAGGCGCTGATGTGGTCATTGTTTATGTAACAGAGGGGCAGGATGCCGAAACAACTCAAAAAGCTGTGGAAAACATGGGCCGCCGCTGTTTGGCGCTGCGCGGAGATCTGAGAAGCGAGGAAGCGGCCCGGCAGGTTGTGGCACAAGCTTTAGCGGAATTTTCCGGTTTGGATGTGCTGGTGAATAATGCCGGCGTGCAGTTTCCGCAAAATAGCGTTGAGGATATTTCGACGGAGCAGTTGAACCAAACCTTTGAGACCAATATTATGAGTTATTTTCATATGGCGCGGGCAGCCCTGCCTCATATGAGCGCGGGAGCTGCCATCATCAATACCACCTCCGTGACAGCCTATGAGGGCCACGAAACTCTCATCGACTACTCCTCCACGAAAGGGGCGATTGTGTCCATGACGCGTTCTTTGGCCTTATCGCTGGCGTCACGAGGCATTCGCGTCAATGCTGTGGCTCCCGGACCCACATGGACACCCCTCATCCCTGCCAGTTTTTCGGCGGAAGAGGTGGCTCAGTTTGGCCGGAATGTCCCTTTGGGACGGGCAGCCCAGCCTTTTGAACTGGCTCCGGCTTATGTGTTTTTAGCCTGTGAGGATTCCGCTTATATGACAGGTCAAGTCCTGCATGTCAATGGGGGCAGGAGTACAGAAAGTTAGTCCCTTACAACAAAGCCATTGTTATAATAAGTAAAATCTGCTATCATAGAGTTATGTATAACCGTACCGATTGGCAGATCCAGTATCAAAAAAGCCGAAGGCTCTTCCTACGGCTTCTTTGCATACCAGTTTAGAAAGAGGTGGAAAACAATTATTCCCTTAAAAGAAATCGAGACAGCGGCCTCTCGGCTCAAAAATATCGTCCATGATGTTCCGCTAAGTTCCTCGAAAACATTTTCCCAAACCACCGGATCCGATCTCTACCTAAAATTTGAAAACCAACAAAAAACAGGATCCTTCAAAGTACGCGGCGCCTATAACAAAATCATGAAACTCCGCGAAAATCCCCCTGGCCAAGGCCCCGTAACCGCCGTGGTCGCCTCCAGTGCCGGCAACCACGCCCAAGGCGTCGCCTTTGCCGCCAAAACCGCAGGCATCGCGGCCACCATTGTGATGCCGCGCAGCGCTCCTATGGCCAAAGTCTCAGCCACCCAAGGCTACGGCGCCACTGTGGAACTGTATGGAGTCATTTATGACGACGCTTACAACAGAGCTTTGGCCATTCAGGAAGAAACAGGAGCCACCTTCATCCATCCCTTTGATGACGATGATGTCATCGCCGGACAAGCCACCATCGGTCTCGAGATCCTGCGCGATTTGCCGGGAGTCGACATGATCTTTGTGCCGACAGGAGGAGGAGGCCTGTTATCCGGCATTGCCGCCTGCGTCAAACAAGTCAACCCCCGGGTCAAAATCATTGGCGTTCAAGCAGCCGGAGCTCAAAATATCGTTCGCTCCTTTCGGGCCAAGACCCTGATGATCGACGAAAGGCTGCATACCATAGCTGACGGAATCGCGGTCAAGACCCCAGGCAGCCGGACCCTGAAGCTGATCACCTCCTACGTCGATGATATGGTAACCGTGACAGACAGCGAAATCGCCGCCACCATCCTCATGCTGTTGGAGCGCTCAAAACAAGTGGTAGAGCCGGCCGGAGCAGTTTCCCTGGCTGCCGCTCTCAATAACAAGCTGGATATCGCCGGCAAGAAAATCGTCTGTTTACTTTCCGGCGGCAATATTGACGTAAGTTTCATCCACCGAGTCGTCGAAAAAGGCCTGCTCAACCGCGGCCGCAGCATGAAATTCCAGACCGTCATGCGAGACGTCCCCGGCAGCCTGGAGAAGTTCGCCTCTATCGTAGCCGGAAATAACGCTAATATTACCATGGTACAGCACGACCGCCTGAAAGCCGATCTCGACATTGACGAAGCCATTTTGCACATCGTGTGTGAAGTTGGCGGTTTCGAGCACGGCCGCCAAGTTATCTCCGGCTTAGAACGGGAAGGATACAGAGTCATCATGGAATCCGAAGAAAATTATACAGGAGAAAATTCGTGAGGCAGCACATATCAAATCATACAACTAACCCGCCCGCTCCCCAGCGCTTACAAAAAATGCTGGCCGGCGCCGGCATCGCTTCCCGGCGCCACATAGAAAAAATGGTCTCAGAAGGCCGCATCACAGTCAACTCCCAGGTTGTTACAGAACAGGGACTCAAAATAACCCCGCATGACCGCGTGGAAATCGACGGCAAACCCATCCCCCTTAAAACCACCCCATTCCTCTATATCATCCTGAACAAACCCCTTCGCGTTCTCAGCACCGTCAAAGACGAACACGGCCGCAAAACCGTCCGGGATCTTCTGCCCAAAGACATGGGCCGCATCTATCCCGTCGGACGTCTCGATTACGAAACCTCCGGCCTCCTCCTGCTCACCAACGACGGGAATCTAACTCTCAAGCTCACCCATCCCCGCTACAACATCCCCAAAACCTACCGCCTCCGCCTCCGCCAAGCCCTTGACCCCAAAGATCTGAAAGCCTTGCAGCAGGGCATAAAATTAGAAGACGGCCTCACCCGTCCCGCCGAGCTCAGGAAACTCCACACAGACACGAGATGCCGCACTCCCCAACACTGGGTAGAAATGACTCTCAAAGAAGGCCGTAACCGTCAAGTACGGCGTATGTTTGAACATTTAGGGTATGACATACTCAGTCTGGAGCGCACAGCCTACGCATCCTTGAGCTTGAAAGATCTGTCTCCGGGAGCATACCGCACACTCACCCCGCGCGAAGTCGCAGCCTTGAAGCTTGAGGTTCGATGTTCGATGTCCCATAATAAATGCGAACCCTCAAATAGAAAGGGGCCTAACCATGTCCGCACGTGATCAGCAATTCATTTTCCGTCTTGACCAATGCCTCAACACCAAGAAATCTTTCGCCTCCTCATGCCGGCAATGCATTCAGCTCTGCCCTCAGGGCGCGATCAATGAAAAAAAAGAGGTCACTCCCTCCAAATGCACAGACTGCGGTGTCTGTATGGCCGTGTGCCCCAGCGACGGTTTTGTCGACCGAGCCATAAACGAACTCCAAGAACACATCTTTGATGCCGACCCCATGGTGCTTAATTGCCCGGCAGCCCAGCCCGAAGGCTATGAAATCAACTGCATCGGCATGTTAGACCGAGATGCCTGGAGCACCCTCATGCTCCTCTCAGCACAAAAAGAAGTCCGCATCATAACCGGAGACTGTGCCGCATGTCAAGATGTGAAAGCCTGCGCTATTGGTGTGGAAACCTTAAAAGACTTGCTGAGTCACTGGCCATTGCCCAACTCCATGACCATTGACATCCTGCCTTGGGATGAGAAAACCCCTCAAGCCTCCTCAGCAAAGAAAGCCCCATCCCAATCCTCCCAATCCCATAACAAACACTCTCCAAACCCAACATCTAGACACAAACCCTCTCTCGGCGAAAGACGCGAAAAGAAAAAACTAACCGATATTGGCAAAGAAAGGCTCCGTTCCATACTCCCCTCAGTGATAGACGAGGAGCCGCACACCATCCCCCTGACACGCACATGGCTGCTGGAAGCGCTCAGCCAAGTTCCTGATCAAAAAATTCCCTTTCCGACACTGAAAATAAGCGACCATTGCACAACGTGCGCGATCTGCGTACGCATCTGCCCCCAACACGCCTTAACCCAACACACATGTGAGGCCCCTGAGGACAATGAAATTGCACAAGCCGCAAGGCTTGAGGCAGCAGAATCCTCTGCCGCTGACGTCACAGCGCCCACTGATGTCACAGCCCCCGCAGATGTCACAGCGCCCGCAGATGTCACAGCGCCCGCTGATGTCATAGCCCCCGCAGATGTCATAGTGCCCGTTGACGCCACAGCGTCCGCTGATGTCATAGTGCCTGTTGATGCCACAGCGCCCGCTGATGTCATAGTGCCCGTTGACGTCACAGCGTCCGCTAATGTCATAGTGCCCGTTGACGTCACAGTGGTGAGCCTTATTTATCAAGCCGCACGCTGTTCACACTGCCAAAGATGTATAAAGGTATGTGGCCCCAAAGCCATAACCATGGAAACCATAGAATTAGACTCACGCTTTTTACAGGGAAAAATCTTGATCCATGAACAAACCGCTCGCTTCTGCACCTCCTGCAGTCGTCGAATCTACCATAAACTCAACCCCTGTCTCTGTGTCGATTGTGCTAAAGAAGATCCTAAACTCAAAGGGGTTTTGTACTAAGGGCGTGTCTGAAAACCCGCTTTGTTCAGACACGCCCTAGTGGCCTACTAGGAGGCTCTGCCATGAAAAAAGAAATCTTTCTCGCCATACTCTTATCCATAACCTGTCTGTGCTTAATCAGCGGGCTCATTATTTTTTCCGAACTGCAATCCGATAGAAACCCAACACCCCCAACACCCTCAGACAACGAAGACCAGGCCGCCCAGGCCCCCATAGACAACATAGAAACCTCCGCCTCGACCCTCGACCTCGAAACCCGCAAGAAAGCAGAAGACTTTGTGGCCGGCATGAGCCTGGAAGAAAAGCTGTATCAGATGTTTTTCGTGACACCGGAATCCCTGACCGGGGTGGGCACCGTCATTCAGGCAGGGGAAACCACAAAAGCCGCCTTGCAAACCCGTCCGGTGGGAGGTCTCATTTATTTTTCCGAAAATATCCGGGCCCGCGATCAACTCCAGACCATGATCACCAAATCCCAAGAATATACGAAAATCCCCCTGTTCATCGGGATAGACGAAGAAGGAGGCCAAGTGGCGCGCCTCAGCGGCAACCCGCAGCTGGGATATGAGAAGATCACCCCCATGCGTTCCATTGGCGATTCAGGAGACAGCACAAAAGCCCACGCCGTGGGACAGCAGCTCGCCAAAATGCTAAAAGACTTCGGCTTCAATGTGGACTTTGCCCCCGTTGCCGATATCATCACCAACCCCAACAACACAGAAATCGGCAATCGTTCTTTTGGTACAGATCCCAATCTTGTTGCCGACATGGTAGGCCAGGAAGTCAAGGGACTGCAAGGCAATGGCGTCAGCGCCGTCCTCAAACACTTTCCTGGACACGGCAGCACACAAACCGACTCCCATAACGGATATTCCGGAAGCTCACGCACACTTGAAGAATTGCGAAAAACCGAATTTCTGCCCTTCCAAAAAGGCATAGAAGCCGAAGCCGACTTTGTGCTCATCTCGCATATGTCCGCTATCAATGTAGACTCCTCATCCGGGCCCTCGACATTATCTTCAAAGATTATCACAGATATTTTAATCAATGAATTGAAGTATGACAATATCATCATTACAGACTCCATGAGCATGGGAGCTATCACCAAGCGTTACACCACCGGCGCCGCCACTGTCGCGGCTGTGGAGGCCGGCGTGGATATGATTCTGATGCCGCTCAGCTTAGAGGAAGCATACGCGGGCCTCCAAAACGCGGTCAAGAACGGAAAAATATCGGAAAAACGCATAGATGAAAGTGTGCAAAAAATCATTTACATAAAACTAAAGCGGGGGATTATGGCTGTTGGATAAACTGTCGGATAAACGGATTATTGTGGTCGGCGGAGGTGCGGCCGGATTGATGGCCGCAGGGATAGCCGCCCAGACCGCCCAAGCAGCCCAAGCAGCCCAAGCAGTTCAGGCAGCTCAGGCAGCTCAGGCAGCTCAGGCAGCTGCCCTTAAGACACCTCAGACCGAGGTTATCCTGCTGGAAAAAGGCAACCGGCTGGGCCGCAAGCTATTGCTCTCCGGCAAAGGGCGCTGCAACATAACCCATGACGGTGACATTGCCGACTTCATCGAGGCCTACCCCGGCAACGGAAAATTTCTGCATTCAGCCCTGCGCCAGTTTGACAATGAAACCCTGCGCCGGTTCTTTCAAAAACACGGCGTTCCCACAAAAGTTGAGCGGGGAGGCCGTGTTTTTCCTGAAAGTGACCAGGCGGAATCCGTGACTCAGGCGCTCATGGGGTTTGCCCGGGAACAGGGCGTGGTTATCCATACCCATCAGCATGTGAATGCTGTCCGGCTGAGCAAGCCCGGCAGCTCTCACAAGAACCCTATAGAGCCGCAAAACCACGTAGTTGGCGTCTCCACCTCCCAGACCTTTTGGCCTGCGGATGCTGTCATTATGGCCGTAGGAGGCGCTTCCTACCCCGCCACGGGATCCACAGGAGACGGCTACGCAATAGCCCGGGCCATAGGGCATGAGGTCGTCACAGCTATGCCCGCTCTGGTACCCCTCAAGACAGCCGAATCCTGGCCCAGGCTGGCCCAAGGTTTGTCCCTGCGCAATGTCACAGTATCTTTGTGGATTGACGGCATTAAGAAACAGGAAGGATTCGGGGAAATGCTCTTTACGCACTTTGGCGTCTCTGGACCTCTTATCCTCACCTTGAGCCGGGGGGCGGCAAGAGCCCTGAAAGCCGGATCCCGGGTGGAAGTGAAGATAAATCTCAAGCCCGCGTTGACACAAGAAGCCCTCATAGCCCGTCTCAACAGAGACTGGGAGAAAAGGGGCGCTACACACTTTAAGAACGCATTGGGGGATTTACTGCCAAAAAGTCTGATTCCGGTTATAGCGGATCTCTCAGGTATTGACAGCGCCAAGCAGGCCCGTCAGATCAGTACCGCAGAAACCCGGCGACTTGCGCTTTTGCTGCAGGCAGTACCGCTAACTGTTACAGGAACCTTGGGCCTCAAGGCAGGCATTGTCACAGCAGGGGGAGTTGATGTTTGCTCCCTCGACCCCCGAACCATGGCGTCCAAACATATTAAGGGCCTCTATTGGGCAGGAGAGGTCGTTGATGTAGATGGCGTGACCGGCGGCTATAATCTGCAGGCGGCATTTTCCATGGGATACTCGGCCGGGCAAGCCGCTGCCGGGGACGTTGCCTGAACCGGGCCGGCCTAAACCATGCCAGCCGTGAACCATGCCCACGCACCCCAAGCCCAAGCACCCCAAGCGACCCCAAGCGACCCCAAGCGACCAAGCGAGGCCAAGCGAGACCAAGCGAGACCAAGCGACCTTGGCCCTTTTTAAAGAATGTCAATTATGGTATAATAGTTGGCAGTGAGTTTGGTTTTCGCAAGTTTTTGTTTCGTAGAAAGGTGGGGGAAATGAACGAACATGCTGTATACTGGCTTGAATTAGTTGATTACGACTTTGAGACAGCAAAAGCTATGTTTCAAACCGAAAGGTACCTATATGTTGGGTTCATGTGTCATCAAACAATTGAAAAGGCTCTAAAAGCAGTAATTTCACAGGCTTGCGCGGAGGGCGAGATACCACCGAGAATCCACGACCTTTCAAGGCTTGCGGTTCGCGCAAACCTTATGGGTACAATGTCGGAAGAACATCAGAATGCAATTGAAGAATTAAACCCGTTGAACATAGAAGCTCGTTATCCCGAAGATAAGGAACAACTCTCACAAATACTCACACAAGAAAAATGTCAGGAACTACTTACCGAAACGGAGGATTTGGTATGTTGGATAAAGGAACAATTATAAATACAGTTGAACAATATGTGGAAGCTGTCACAAACGAATTCTCTCCTGCCGCTGTGGTGTTGTTCGGCTCCTACGCTAAAGATAACGCTCACGACAATAGTGATATTGATGTGGCAGTGATTTTCAACGGTTTTACAGGCGACTGGCTTAAAACAGCATCTTCCCTATGGCGGCTCCGGCGCGGAATCAGCTTTGATATCGAACCCCATTTACTTGATACCACTCAGGACAAAAGTGGTTTTGTGCAGCATGTTTTCAAAACTGGTCAGATCATTTATCAGGCCGGGCAAGCCGCTGCCGGGGCTGCCAGGTATGTAGGAAATTCTTAAATAAAGGAGAAAAGATGTCGATGGAAGCGATGGAAATTGTATTGCAATTTATTGAGGGTAAATATAATGTCCCCATGAAACACGACAGAAAAATTTAAAAACTAAGTGTGAACCAGATAGAATAGAGGTGAGAAGAAAGGGCGGTTCACAAACATGAAAAAGAGACGGCAATACACAAGCGAATTCAAAGTCAAAGTAATCCTGGAGGTGTTGCGAGAAGAGCAAACACTGGGCGAAATAGCGTCAAAACATGAGATCAACCCGAACCAGCTGGCAACATGGAAGCGAGAATTCTTGGAAAAAGCCCCCAAGGTCTTTGAGGAGAGCAAGAACGATCGAGAACAGCGCCGGATAGAACGTGAGGCCGCCGAAAAAGAAACCCGGATGCTCAAGACCATAGGTCAGCTGACAATGGAACGGGACTTCTTGCAGGCCATCCGCGCCAAAGAAACGGAGAGGGGGACTCTTTGACCAGGTAGAGTCATTTGGACTGAGCGTAAAAAGGAGGTGTGAGCTGCTTGGAATCGGTCGCTGGACGGCCTACGCTAAGCCCAAGGGCCGATCACCAGAAGCCATCAAACGAGAGGAATTCATCAAGAAAAGGATTGACTACTGGCACACTATGCAGCCATGCTCCGGTGTTCGAAAACTGCGCAGACTCCTGCGCGATGAAAACCTTGTTGTTGGGCGGAAGTTGATAAAGCGATTGATGGAGGAGATGGGGCTACATGTGATTTATCCAAAGCCCAATCTGTCCCAGCCCGGTAAGGGGCATAAGAAGTTTCCCTATTTGCTGAGGAACAAGCCCATTTGGCTTTCCAACCAGGTTTGGGCCATCGACATAACGTATATTCCTATGGAGCGAGGACACATGTATCTGACAGCAATTCTGGACTGGCACAGCCGTTATATCGTGGGCTGGGCACTCTCAGATACGCTGGAAACAGCTCCAGTCATTGAAGCCGTGAAAACAGCCATCTTACAGTATGGGACACCGGGGATTATCAATTCAGATCAAGGAAGCCAGTTCACGAGTGAAGAGTATGTCAATTTGTTGGCTGAAAACGGCATCAGGCAGAGTATGGATGGGAAGGCGCGATGGGTAGATAATGTCAGAATTGAGAGGTGGTTTAGAAGCCTAAAAGTAGAATATGTCTATATCAACGAGTACACCTCACCGCGTGAACTCCGCATAGGGATCGGTGACTACGTTGTTACTTACAACGAACAACGGCCTCACCAGAGCCTAGAGTATAATACCCCGCTCGATGTTTATCGATCGACGTTTAGTCCTCTGCATGAGGAATGGGAGGTGATAGGACAAGCAGTTTAGTCAAACGGAGTATCGTGGGTTCCAAAGCGAGCGCGGCTGTGGATATGTGGATAACGTTGACACAGCAACTGCGACGAGTAGGTACCGTACAACGTTACCCACATACCCACAGAACAGCGGCGACGGCGGGATGACCTTGTTGTTGATCAGGTACCTCTATACAGACACACTTAACTTTTTAAAATTTGTGTCTTGACAAGGGGGACACTATACTCTTTCATATCTACAATATCCGGGATGTTGACCCCTATCAAAGAAAAATCATTATCTCTAGTTCCCGGTCAGTTTTCTAACCACAAATTAATTTATGTGGAATAGTAGTAGGACACTTAACTTTGAATAATTTGTAGCTATCATTAGCTTTCTTGAATGGTTCCTGGGTAATCACTTT
>Ga0082212_10000949_pt1 | contig 42743 bp, 32 predicted proteins | sample TergutNt197P3_FD_71548 | JGI IMG/M metagenome (GOLD analysis project Ga0082212, IMG submission 71548) | Neocapritermes taracua P3 segment gut microbial communities from Petit-Saut dam, French Guiana - Nt197 P3 | ecosystem: Host-associated > Arthropoda: Insects > Digestive system > Gut ...
ATTTTTGCCGAAGGCGGCGTCGCCATCCAGAGAAAGATGCGCGATGAATGGTAAATTCGTTCTTGACACCAATGTAATCATTGATTATCTCAATGGTCAGGAAGAGTTGAAACCATTGAGTGAACAAATAGTTTCCGGAATCGGATTTGTCAGCGTCATAACCCGTATGGAATTATTTGCCTTTCCGGGCCTGACCCCAGAAGGGGAATCCGGCCTTAAGTGTTTCTTGGCTGATTTGATTGTGGTTCCCCTGAATGACGAGATAGAACAGGCCAGCATAGCTATTCGGCGGAACACACGTTTGAAACTCCCGGATGCCATTGTGGCGGCAACAGCTTGTATTAAAGAGGCCGCCTTAATCACTCGCGATAAGCATTTATTGGACATTAGTTGGCCTGGATTAAATATGCTTGTCCCCAAATGAGCCAAAGCAAGGTCAATCAAATGTGCGAAAAAACTTTGAAACAACCACCTGAACCCGTGCAAAATCATTAGCTCCCAACAATAGCCCATTTGGTAAACGGGGCAATCCCCGCGCCACTGAGGTCAAGGTCAAAAATTAGTTGAGATTTATTCTATGTTGAATCCAGCAATATCAATACAGTGACTTTTTCTACAAATTTCTGTTAAAGTGTATTCATGATTTTTTTAAAAAAAATATTTAAGCTCAAGGCGCTGTTGTTATTTATTATGCTAATAGCAATGTCTTTTGCATTGGTTTCATGTATGAATGATAAATATGAAAAGATGACAAAGGCAGAGTTTGCGGGTTTACTGGACGAGGAGCTCTTTGACGCGTGCGGCGTTTGGTCTTGGAAGTATCATTTTAAAACTAATCCTGCCGGTTACTACAAAGTTGATGATGTGCTCAGAAATTTTATTGCTATTTACTCTGTTGATGCCCAGGTTTTAAACGGCGGATTTAATCAGTTTTATTATAACGGTTACGGCGATTACGGTATTGATTACGCTAAGGCTTTTGAGGCTGCTGAGATGTATGAAGTAGCTAAAATTATAAAAGAAGCCGAAGAAATTTATCAAGCAATAGAGCATACCTTGCCTAAGATGGGCAGCAGTACCATTGAAGAAATTTCTAAATCTTATGAAAATAACCCGTTAAATTATTTCAGTTCAAAGTACGCTGAACGCCAGGAAGAGAGCAAGAGGCTTATTTTAAACTACATAAAAAAGAATATAGGTTCTTTTGGGGATTAACGAGGCCGAACCGAAGAAGCATGGTCTGAACCATTTTTGGCTCAATACCGCCTTCGGCCTGAAGGCCTCAGCCAGTAGCTGGACGCCTTAAAATACTTCGTAAAATCATGGTGTTGAGTAAATATCGTTGACAAATACAGCGAATCGCTGTATTTTGACTCCAAAGGAGGGTATTAATTATGTCCTTAAACAAATCCGACGCCCCCATAGTCCGCCTGGATGCCCGCATCCCCCTTCATATCAAGAAGAACCTGGTCACGGCCGCAGCCCTTTCCGGCCGGAGTCAGACCGACTTTCTCATCACCGCCGTCAACGAGGCGGCGCAAAAAGTCATTGCCGAGCACAGCCGCATCCCCCTTCATATCAAGAAGAACCTGGTCACGGCCGCAGCCCTTTCCGGCCGGAGTCAGACCGACTTTCTCATCACCGCCGTCAACGAGGCGGCGCAAAAAGTCATTGCCGAGCACAGTCTGATCACCCTCTGCCTGGAAGACCAGGAAACCCTGGCCAAAGCTTTGCTGGACGAAAATGCGCCCCCAGGCGGGCAACGGTGGGACAGACTACGAAAAGCTCTCTCTCGGCATTCCCGGGAAGTGGACAGTCGATGACTTTGAGACACATTCGCCTGGAGCCTTTTTCCTTCGAGCCAGGCATCCACGATCGTTCCCGCTTTGACTGCGGAGACGAAACGTTGAACAATTATCTCAAAACCCAGGCCGGTCAGGATATGCGCCGAGGATTTGCCCAGGTGATCGTTGGGATCGTCCCCGGCGATGACCAAATTGTCGGCTATTACACCCTGTCGGCCACCTCGGTGAACCTGACTGATGTGGATGAGGCTTGGCGCGGCAAGTTGCCAAGATACGGACAGATTCCGGCAGTGCTCTTGGGCCGTCTGGCGGTGGCTCACGCGGCTCAAGGACAGCGTCTGGGCGAACTTTTGCTGGCCGATGCCATCAGGCGAGCCGACCGAAGTGAATTGGGTTGGGCGGTTTTTCTGGTCAAAGCCAAAAGTGAACAAGCGGCCGGGTTCTACCGGCGTTTTGGTCTGGAGCCTTTCGGCCGAGACCCGTTATTGATGTGGATAACCAGGCGGGAAGTGAAAAGCCTTTATCGCTGAAGCCCGACGTTGCGGCTTTTAAAGAGAAGGTATTTATGACTACCATACAAAAATTTCAATATTTTTCCGGGAGAGACAGGCAGTGGCAAAAATAAAGACTGATGGGAATTGTTATATTTGCGGCAAAACGTTCGGTAAAACGGCCATGAAAAACCATATTATAAAAGAACATGCCGCAACCGGCGATGAAGATTGCGTTTTGCTCATGCTGGAAGGGGCCTACGCCAAAGAATATTGGCTTTTAATCTGAATTTTTGCCAGGAGTGCGCCGAGAAGCATGAACACGAGTTTTTGTTGCAGATAACGAATTCGCCTAGAAACGGCGAGTGCGGATATACAGGCGAACTGGACATATTCGCTTTTGAGGCGTGATGATAATAATCGGCAAAAGTTGTATAATGGTTGACGGTGAAACATAAGGGAGATTGAGAGGGGATTTATGACTACCATACAAAAAAATGTGGAAATTCCTGAGGACCGGCAAGATAGAAAGAAAACTGAAGGCCATACATGATTTGGAAGAAGGCCTGAAGGATTGTGAACCACTACCGGCCGGGTTCGATGAAATTCTCAGCCAGCGGGTCAGCATAACTCGGTTTCTTGATATATGACCAGTTAGGCCCGCCTTTAATTCCAGGCCTATATTTGCTATACTGGCTCCATGAAGGGTCTTCATATGCCTCGCGTCAGCATTCCTAAATGATAGAGCAAAACTTTGACATAGCCTTTGTGGCCAACTTAGCTAGGCAGGAAAAGCAAATTCAGCAGAATTACCGCCCGGTTATTGCTGTCCATAAGTGGTTCGCCAGAAGGCCCGGCACCTTGTTCCGGGCTCTTCTGCTTTCGGAGTTTTCTGATTTGGCGTTGAAGGATGCTTTTTACCGGGCCGGTGACTTAAGTGGTAAAACAGTTGCAGACCCATTTATGGGTGGCGGCACTCCGCTTTTGGAAGCCAATCGCTTGGGGGCCGATGTATGCGGTTGCGATATCAATCCAATGGCTTGGTGGATAGTTCGGCAGGAGATAGAGCACCTCGACCTCGCGGAATATAGAAAGGCCGCCGATAGTCTTCGCAGCGAGTTAGAAGCCGAGATAGGGCATCTTTACCGCACGTACTGCCAATGCTGCGGGAGCCCGGAAGCCCACGTCAAATATTTTTTATGGCTCAAAACAATGGATTGCCAAAGTTGTGGGCGGAATATAGAGTTGTTCCCCGGATATTTAGTGGCCGAGAATGTCCGGCATCCCAAAAATGTTTTCGTCTGCGCCTCCTGTGGCCAATTGACGGAAATAGCTGACCGTAAGAAGCCTGGCAACTGTTCTCACTGCCATAAGCCGCTGGACGCGTCAGAACCGGCTAAGCGAAATAAGTGCCGATGCGGCCATTGCGGGGCGATGAATAAATATCCCAACGGCCACGGCAAGCCCTTTGAACACAAACTATTCGCAATTGAATACCATTGTCCTACCTGCAAACCCTTCCATAAAGGCCGTTTTTTCAAAGCGCCTGATGCAGACGATTTGGCTAAAATCCAGGAGGCCGAAAGCCGGCTGGCTAAAATAGAGTCTTGTTTCATACCAGATGATGCCATCCCAGCCGGTGATGAAACAAATCGACTTCACCGTTGGGGCTATAAGTATTATCGGGAACTTTTTAACGCCCGTCAATTGGTTGGTCTTGAGGCTAGTAGCCGGATCATTGCGGATCAAGCTGATGAACGGGTTCGCAACGCGCTGTCCACCAATTTCTCTGACCTTTTGCGCTATCAGAATATGCTTTGCCGTTATGATACAATGGCCTTGAAGTCTCTAGATATCTTTTCGGTACACGGCTTTCCTGTAGGCTTGGTGCAATGTGAGTCGAATTTCTTGGGCATAGAAAACGGCAGTAAACTTCCGGCTGGTAGTGGCGGCTGGTTGAATATTATAGAGAAGTATTTTAAGGCAAAGGCTTATTGTGATACCCCATTTGAAGTGCGCCAGCCTGGCACAGTTAAAAATGGACGTAAAACTATTGTTTCTATTAAAGAAGAATGGATTGGTGATACTCGCCCAGGCGCAAAAACGAGAATTGTTGATTTGGCCTGCACCGATGCCGCCAGCCGGATTTGGCCACCGAACAGCTTGGATGCCGTATTCACCGATCCACCCTATTTCGGCAATGTTCAATATGCCGAACTTATGGATTTTTGTTATGTCTGGCTACGCCGTTTGGTTGGCGAAAATGTTCCCTTTAAAGCACTTTCCACGCGGACGCCGCAAGAATTGACCGGCAATGAAACTATGGGCCGCGGCTTGATCCATTTTACCGAAGGCTTGGCATCCGCCTATGCCGCCATTGCCGCGGCCTTGAAGCCAAGGGCACCTTTCGCCTTTACCTACCACCATAACGACATCACAGCCTACTTCCCAATTGCGGTGGCTATTTTAGATGCCGACTTGGTGTGTACCAAAGTGCTGCCATGTCCGGCTGAAATGGGGGCCTCCATCCATATCAGCGGTACAGCTTCATCTACGGTCGATAGCGTTTTCGTATGCCGCCGTAAAATTGATATGCCAACACCAGAGTCGGCAGATATAGAAGGCGCCCTCCACAAAGACCTGACGGCCCTTTATGAAGGCGGCTTAAAAATTACTTTAGGGGATATCCGTTGTGTATTGTTTGGGCACATAATACGAGAAGCCATAAACTCACTAGCCTCATCCTGGAATAAAGCCGATGAGACGGCCACCAAGCTTGCCGCCTTGGAGCAATGCTTTAAATCGTTTGGCGCATTGGCGATGGTTCAGACCTTTGTAGAGAATGCCGCCCGAGAAATGGCAGTCAATATGACGAAAAAGAATATAACTCTTTTCAGCCAGCTAGAGAGCGACCATGCCACCGCCGTATCCATTTAACGCGAGTTTTAAGGATTTACAAGCCAACTTAGACCACTATGTTGATGTCGTCTTTGCATCTTTGGAGTCGGACTTTTTAACCATGCCCAAAGGGCCGGGTTTCATTGAATACCCTGTTTTTGAAGCCGCCTATGAAGCCTTGAAGCAAACCACCAAGGGCTTTCAAAATTTCGACACAGTGGTCATCTGTGAGGCTTTATTCGATAGCCCGATGATTTTCATTGTACTGCGAACCATACTTGGCTTTACACCGCCCGAATGGGCCTATATGGCATCTAACCATACAGGAACGGGGGTCAGCCAGGCGCAAGTTCGGACTTTGGATAGGAACATTCGCCTAGCCCCTTCGGCGCCCATGAAACTGAAAGGTGGCGCTTTATCCCGCCTGAATGCTCTCGTGGAAACCGCATGTTCACTGCTTAAAGAAGGAGTCCCAAAAGAAGAATCTGGCCGTTTGCACAGACTGGACAAGGCGGACACAAAGCCAGGCTTGGTGGGGCTTCAACATTTAGGTGACCTCGGAGTGCCTTATGCCATGTTATTGTATGAGCGGTTCTTGGGTCGCCCTTTTGCCGGGCACCGTGATTCAGTCAGTGAACTTATCGGCGATAGCCTAGAAATAGCCATCGAGGAAGTGCTTTCCAAGGCAAAAATCAGCTTTCGCAAAACCAAGCGCGCTGAGCGTATTCCTGGTTTCGATCAGGCTCCGGACTTTATTTTGCCCAGCGAATTTAATCCACAGGTTGTCATTGAAGCCAAAATTACCGAAGATGATGGTACGGCCCGAGATAAGGTAACCCGCATCCAACATCTCGCCGAGCTAGCCCAACAAAGTGAGCGTAAAACCGGCAAAAGTTTCAAAGTAATCGCCTGTATCGGTGGCCGTGGCTTTGGTGAACGCCGTGAAAATATGCGCAAGCTGCTTTTGGCCACCAAGGGACTGGTGTTTACCCTGAAGACGATACAGTATCTGCCGAAAGTTTTAGGGAAATTACCTATTTGATAGCTTGGGTAATTTTCTTAAGCATTATTCTGGGCGACTCGCCATATTGTAGCTTATTGGTGGCGCACTTTATCAATGGGGGGCAGCATAGAAGTGACGCGATTAAATATTGAACAAGACCATAAAGGCTGGGTGTTTTTTGGACGATAAAGGGTTGTTGCAAGTCAAGTATGAAATCCATTGTTTTTTGTTAATAAAAGATTCACTTTTTTTCTAAATTTTGTAACATCAGCAAAATAATTAGGATACGCTTTTCGCAATGTTTTAATACTTGAGCCAGAAACAAGAACTGCATTGCGTTGTTTCCCTTTACTTTCACTTTCAATTTTTTCATATTCTGCTGTCGCTTTTGTTATATCATTACCAAAAAAATTAATTTGAATTTTTTTCTTATCGAAGTCCATATCAAAAATGTAATAGCCAGCCTCATTTCCACTGAATTGGTTATCTAAAGCCATCTGAATAGCCCCGATAAGCTCGAGGACGTTAGTATCCTCTAGATTTTTTAATTCGTCTATTATTCCTTTGACAGTTGGCGGAACATGGCTGCTTATTTGTGTGTGTTCTTCTATTGAAAAAAGTGCTGAAATAAGTTCCATGAATCTTAACATTCTTGCATCGCCTTGACTTGCTTTTAAATTGTGTTTTGTATATAAACTGAGCACTTCCACCGCTGTCGCCCAGAGATGCTGCAACGCTGTTCTAATTTGTACTTCTATAAACATGCCGTTGTAATCACTTTTTTTATTGCTATAATAGCTATATATCATGTGAATGCTGCGATATCCTGATTCTTTTGGTTTTTCAATATAATTGTTTTCTTTTATGAGTTTATGCTTAATATCGGAATTTTTAAAATCCTTAATGGTAGCATAAATATCAGTTATTTTATTGGTTATTATCCTGCAACCACCAAGGTCTTGCATACGCAATAAGCTCATATTTTCTTCTCGTTCCAGTTTGTCTATTATCGATTCCATCCGCTTAAGTCGCTCAACAGCGATTGCATTAATTTTGGCAGCTTTCCTCCTACAATTCATATAAAACACTTGCATTGGGTATGAATGCGCAGCACGCCAGTTATTTATAATTTTGTAAGCATCTGGCTCAGATATTTTGCTAAAATCACTTTTTGTAACTGCACGACCAGCTTCTTTTATTTTATTTTTCGGAAACTCAACTTTTACAAATGCCATATCCTGCCACAACTTTTCTTCATAAGATTGTTCCATAATTATATCATATCTCCATATCACTCTGAAATAATTATAATGCAAAACTAAAATAATGGCTATATATTGTAAATCATGTATATAATTACCAAAATTTTTATAGCGGCATGACTGAAGAACAACATACCACTGTCGTTTCTGGTGTGATTAGGATGGTGAAAGTGGAGAATCAAGATATAGAAATTATTTATAAAGTTGAAGAGCTAATGAAAGGATGCGATTAAATTGCACTTGTGTCGATGAATGAAAATGGCTATCTGCATATATGTGTTCTGTCAAAAATCAAATCCGATGGATTCAAAAAAATGTATGTCGCTACCAGCATGAAGGGGATAAAAAGCAAACATGTCTAAGCCAATCCGAAAGTGAGCGTCTGCGTTTGGAAAGACTGCTTCTATCCTGGATTCCCGGGGGCACATGGCGAGATTCAAAAAAGACAATTATATCAATGAGTAAATCAACATTTATCGTCACGAGTTAACGACGTCTAACACATGACGATTGATTTCGAATTGTAGCCCTGTTCGTTCAAAATGGTCGAGGCCATGGACCGGAAGCCGTGGGCGCAGATGTCTTCCTTGGCGCAGGGAAAGTGGTTGTCAAGGGCTCCAAACGACCCTCAGCGGCCTTATGAAAAACCAAAAGCCCTTGGCTTTCAAGGGCTTTCAGTTCGTATCGGCCATCGCCGATTTTTTAAATGGTGCCGGGGGACGGAATTGAACCGCCGACACGCGGATTTTCAGTCCACTGCTCTACCGACTGAGCTACCCCGGCTTGAAGCATCGCCCATGCTACCAGAAAGAGGCCCGGCCGTCAAGGCGCTCTGAACGCTTTTATTTATGAAGCAACTCATCCCTTCGGGCGACCAACTCCGCGCCGACTCAAGGCCCCTCGGGTATTGGGGTCCAGGGGCCTATGGCCCCTGGGGGCCCCTGGGGCAAAGCTCTGGGGCAGGCCGCGGCGCAGGCGCGGCCGCAATCCTCTTCCCAGGCCAGGCAGACGGCTTGGTCCACCTTCAGCGCCCCGGACCGGCCGATTATGGCTCCGGCCGGGCAGGCCTTGCGGCAGCGGCCGCAACCGAGGCAACTGACCGGGCAGAGCCCGGCCCCGGTCTTCAAATCAGCCCGGGAAACGCAGGGGATGACGGCCCGGCCCCTGATTTCGGCCAGTTCCCACAAGTCCCTGGGGCAGGCCTCCCGGCAACGGCCGCAGCCCCGGCAGAGTTCCTCAAGCGGCCGGGGGAAGCCGTCGTCATCACCGATGGCCCCCCAGGGGCAGGCCACCCGGCAGTCGCCCAAGCCCAGGCAGCCGTAGGGGCACAGGCGGGGCCCGTCATCATGGGCCGCGGCCAGGCGGCAGGCGGCCGGCCCCTGCCAGTCGGCTATCAAGGGGCTCCGGCCCCGACACCTTAAAACGGCCCGGGCCGCGGTCTCTTCCGGGTCGGACTTGGCTGCCGGGGCCGGTCTCTTTTTTCTTCTCCAGGTCAGCCAGAACCAGGCGGCCGCGGCCGCGGCCGAGGGCGCCAGACTACGGTCCAGGGCGAATAAGCCGGTGGCGGGCAGGGGCAACCATAAAAAGACTAGCCCGATCAATTCAGCTTCGACCAGTTCCCGCCGGGATCGGGCCAGGGCCGGAATGACCAGGCCGAGGGGCAGGGTCAGGGCGGCCAGGCGGGCCAGATCGAAATAGGGCAGCCAAGCGATGTTCAGTCCGGCCCGGCCGGCCAGGAACAGGCCGCCCGCGGCCAGCCAGGGCCAGAGAAAGGGCCAGGCCCGGTCGAGGTTCCAGGCCAGGCCGGCTGCGGCCGAGGCGAAAATGAAGGGCCAGGCCGGGCGGCCCCAGGTCAGTTCCAGGGGCCAGTCCAGAAGGCCCGGCCAAAGGCGCGAACCGGCTTCCACGGCCAGGGCCGCTGCCGGAATCAGACCGAGGGCGATGAGCCCGGGGGCGGCCAAGAGGCCGGCCAGACCGGGCCGGACCGAAATAAACCCCCCGGCCAAACCCCCGGCCAGGCTTAAACCCAGGCCCGGAACTCCGCTCAAGGGGGGCTGGAGCATCCAGAAACCCAGTAAGGCCGTCACCAGCCAGTCCAGATCAATTAAAGCCGTCCGTCTCTGGTTGGCCGGAGCCCCGGCCAGGGCTCCGATCAGGGTCCCGGCCAGGACCGCCAAGGCCCCGGCCGGGCCGCTTAAGTCGCCGCGTCCGGTCGGGGGCCAGAAGGCCGCCCAGGTCAGACCCAGGGGCAGAAGCCACAGGCCCAGCAGTTTCAAGTTTTTTCGGGTCGGGTTTTTTGGACCGGGCCGGAGAAAGGGGCCTTCGGTCAGCACCAGGCTGAGAGGCCGCGGTTCGGCGTTGGGAACCGTCATGGCCCGGACTTCTTTGGGTAGCGGTAGAATTCGTGAAAATGATGGAGCGGCCCCGGCCCGGCCCCCAGGCGGCGGCTGTGGCGGAGCCCTTCGGTGACATAGGCCTTGGCCAGGCTGACGGCTTCGGTCAGGGGCCGGCCCCGGGCCAGGCCGGCGCAGATGGCCGAAGACAGGGTGCAGCCGGTGCCGTGGCTGTTTTCTGTATCTATCCGGGCCCCCCTAAACCAGGTCTCACCCTCCGGGCTCACCAGGAGATCATCGGCCGCCGGCCCCTGGCCATGCCCGCCCTTGACCAGCACGGCCCGGGCTCCGGTTTTGGCCAGAAGCCGCCGGGCCCCTTCCGTTCGGGCTTCGTCCCCGTCCAGGCTCAGGCCGGTCAGGACTTCGGCTTCCGGGATGTTGGGAGTTATGAGGGCGGCCAGGGGCAGGAGCTTCTTTAAGGCCGCCACGGCCTCGGCCGGCAGGAAGGTGTGGCCCGAGGCGCTGACCATGACCGGATCGACCACCACCGGCACTCCCGAGAGGCGAGAGGCCAGGAAGCCGGCCACGGCCAGGGTGTTTTCGGCATTGCCCAGAAGGCCTATTTTGACGGCCCCGATCAGGGGGCTGAAATCGTCGGCCACAGCCGCCAGTTGGGCCGTCACTGTGGCCGGAGCCAGGCATTCCACGGTTGTCACCGTTGTGGAGTTCTGGGCCGTCACCGCGCTGATCACGCAAAAGCCGTAAACGCCGTTGGCGGCCAGGGCCTTTAAATCGGCTTGCAGACCCGCGCCGCCCCCGGAATCGGAGGAGGCGATGATGAGCGCGCCTTTCAAGGGCAGGGTGGGCGGGGAGTTCAATTAAAGGCTCCTTTTGGGGATGGATTTTAGGATATAAATTCCCTTCGGACCTGTCAAGGCCGGCGGGAAAGGGGCATATATTGTGGCCGGCTGGAGCCTCCCCCCAATATCAAGAGTAAGTTATTTAAATTTATGCATAATTAGAATTATTAGCTTGACAACTTTATCTAAAAGTGCTGAAATGGTCTCACATGAGGTAAGGTCGCGGCTGCGCTTCCGCGACTTTTCCCAGGTCTGACAGCCCGGAGCGGCCTTGCGGCCGGCCGGGATGAAAAGGCCGCCGCAGGCTCCCCCTGGCCGGCGTGCGGGAGGGTTAAGGTCCGGTCGCCTTGGGCGGCCGGCCTGTGGAACTTTTTCTTAAGTTTCCCGCCCGTGGTTGGCGCACGGGACCTGCCAGGAAGACGGCCCGGAAGGCCCGTTCCTGATAATTCAAGAGGTAAGGCAATTGGCACGCAATTCTCTGAAGGTGATCAGGGAACAGCTTTTGATGAGCAAGGCCGAACTGGCCCGCAAGGCCGGGGTTTCGCCCTTGACCATAGACCGGATCGAAAACGGTAAAAGCTGCCGCATGGAGACCATGCGGAAAATCATTCTGGCCCTGGGTTACACCTTGGAAGATAAGGACAAGATCTTCGCCGACAACCTATGAACTTTGAAAGCGAGGGGCCTTCCCCGGCCGCACGGGCGCCAGGGGAAGGCCTTCAGGGCCGCCTTGGGGAGCGGGCGGCTGATAAATTACGGTTATCGTTCTCATCGGTCGCCAAGATGAAAAACCTAAATAAAAAGCCAAAACGGCCTTCAGCCGCGCCGGGCGCGGAAGACGGGGCCGTGAACCTGACAAGGCGGGAGTGATAATGTCATTAAGCGTTCTGGGCATAGATATCGGCTCTTACGCCGCCAAGGTGACGGTTTTGGGGGGGGTCAAGGGCCACAAGGCCAATCTTCTGGGTCTGGGCATGGCCCAACTGCCCATGGAGGCGGTGCTGAACTGGGAGGAAGACCCCGCTCCGGCCAAGGTGGCCATCAGCCAGGCCATGAAGAACCTGGTGGCCCGTTTCCAGTTGACCGCCAAATACGTTTCCACTTCGGTCAGCGGCGATTCCATAGTGGTGAAGAGAATACACATGCCGACCATGAGCGAAGCTGAGCTCAAGAAGGCCATCGTGGGCGAGGCCGAGCAATACATCCCCTTTCCCCTGGCCGAGGTCAACATCTCCCATCACGTTCTGGAAAAAGATTCCGACGGTTTGGAGGTGCTCCTGGTGGCGGCCCGCAAGAAGGTCATTCAGAATTACATGGAGGCCATGGCCGTGGCCAAGCTCAAGCCCGCCGTCATCGACGTGGACGGACTGGCCATCTGCAACGCTTATGAGTTCGTCAACCCAGGCAACCGCGACAACGTGCTCCTGGTGGACATCGGGGCCAATAAGATCGCCATCATCGTCCTCAATCACGGCGTGCCGGTGATCATCAAGGACGAGTCCGGCGGCGGGCAGAACCTGACCAACGAGATCGGCGACCGTTTCAGCTTGGGCCAGGCCCAGGCCGAGGCGGTCAAATTCGGGGCCGAGCCGGCCCCCAACCCCGGGGAGGCGGCCGAAGCCGTGGACCGGGCCGCGGCCAACTGGATAGCCGCGGTGGAACGGGTGCTGGACTCGGCCCGCCAGGAGGCGCCCGATTACCGCCCCAGCCGCATCTACCTGTCCGGGGGCAGCAGCCTCATCAACGGTCTGACCGGCGAGTTCAGCAAGTATTTCAATATCGAGACCCAGCTCTTCAATCCTCTTCTGGCCGCCACCTACAGTTCGAAGAAGTATGACCCCGAATACATTCACCATGTGGGGCCGCAGATGGCCGTGAGTTTCGGCCTGGCCCTGAGAAAGGTGGAAGTCCAATGATCACCATAAACCTTCTGCCCGTCGCCACCTTCCAGCAGCAGCTCAAGGGCCGGGTCTTTCTTGTCGGCTACGGCATCTTTCTGGTCCTGGGCATCGCGGTCATGTTCGCGGTGAAAACCGGCGTCCTGGACATGATCATTGAAAACCTGGCGAATGAAAGAACCCAGGCGACCAATTCGCTGAGCGACGCCAAGAAGAAGGTGGAGCAGGCCACGGGCGTGACCAAGGCCACCGTCACCCGCTGGAGGCAGTTGGCGGCCATCATGGAACTGGAGGAGCGCCGACGGGACCAGACCCGGCTCCTGGTGGAAATAGAGGCGCTTCTGCCCAAGACCAACGCCTGGCTCGTGGGCCTGACCCATGCGGGCGGCGTGATGAGCCTGGAAGGCATCTCCACCGACAAGGAGACGGTCAGCCAGTTTCTGACCAAGCTGGAAAACGCCACCTATATCGACCGCGCCAGCGTCACCCCGGTGCAGATAAGCCAGGATCTGGTCATCAACGGAGTCAAGCTGACCAAGTTTTCCGTCAACGCCAGGACCATTTTCCCCGCCCCCACGATCCTCGACAGCGGGCTGCCCGAATTCGGCCTGCCTTCGCGGGACGATTTCGTGAAGGCGGTCAAAGCCGTGGATGACAAGCTGGTGGCCGATATCACGAGTTCCCCCGCCCAAGCCTCCCCGGCCAGAAGAGGGCTGTGATTTAAACGGGCTATGAGACGATAAGGAGAATCAAATGGCCAAGGCACCGCCGAAAAAAACCGGCAAGAACTCCCTGGTCGAACAGGTCGCCAATCTGCCCAAGGCTGCCAAGATGGGTATTTTCGCGGGCAGCGCCGTCCTGGCCGGCATCCTGTTCTACATGCTCTTTTATGAGCCTTACAGCGAGGAGAAAGCCAGCCTGGAAGCGGCCATCGCCTCGGCCAAGCAGGAACTGGGCAACCAGCAGGCCGCGCTCAAAAAACACCAGGCCGTGGGCAAGATGAAGGAATCCATCGACTGGAGCTACGATCATATTCAGCGATACCTGCCCCAGGAAAACGAAATGCCCCGGCTGATCCAGATGGTTTCCGAAATCGGGGCCAAGGCGGGCTTAAGCGACGGGGTGACCCTGTTCGCGCCCAAGCTGCCGGCCAAGGTGCAGCCCAATTACGCGGAAATACCCTTCTCCATGAAGCTTCAGGGCGAATTCACCACGGTGCTGAGTTTCCTCTACGACTTCAGCCGGATGAACCGCATTGTCAACATCACCGAAGTCAAAATAGGGTCGCCCAGGATGGTTGACGAAAGAAGGGAGATCCTCCAGATAAGCGTGGACTGTTCCGGCAGCACCTATCGCAGTTTGACGGAAGAGGAAGTGGCGGAGGCGTCCAAGCCCGCCGCCGCCCCCAGGGGCCGCAGAGGCTGATTCTAACAGGGAATTGGTGAAACCCCATGTGTGCACGGTTTAATGATAAGAAGTTACACGCGGCGGCGGGCGCCCTGGCGGCGCTGGTCCTGGCGGCTTCTCCCGCTCTTGTCTGGGCTCAGGAGGAGGCCGGGGCTCCGTCTTTTGAGGTTTTGGACGTGACCACCGGGTCGGGTTCCAGAAGCCAGGAAGACAAGCCGGCCATGAAAATAGAGATCCTGGATCTGGCGCCCAAGAGCCCGGAGGCGGCGGCCGAGGCGGCCCGGGCCGCGGCTGCGGCCGACCCCAGCCTGACCCCGGCCCAAAGGGAGGCCAAGGCCCGCGAGGCGGCCCTGGAAACGGCCCTGGAACTATGGCACAGTCAGAGCCTCAATAACTATTCCTATGATATCGCCGCCCTCTTGGACCCCTTCATGCCCATCCGGGAGGTGCGGGGGAGGCAGGATATGCTGCCCAGCGGCGGCGGTTCCGATTCGGGGGACCTGGTTTCCCTGCCCCCGATCCTGCGCCTGGAATTGAACCAGTTGAAGCTGGTGGCCATCACCACCCGCTCCGGCGCCGGAGCGGGTTCCGCCCTGGCTTCCTTTGAAGACGGAGCGGGAGCGAGCTACATCCTCAGGCAGGGCGACCGCATTGGCCGCCGCCAGGGGCATATAACCGGCATCACGCCCAGCATGGTCACCGTGGAGGAACCATCTCCGGCGGCCGGCTCCCCGCCTCGGGTCACGGAAATTAAGCTCAGCACCCTCAACACCGGCGGTCTGACCCGCCTGGGCGGCCAGGCGGATGAAACCCTCCTGGTCCCCCCCGAAGCCGCGGGCGGTGGTTCTTTGGCGGGAATGGCCGATGGCGGGAATGGCATCCAGTAAATTTTTATAAATTATATAAATTTATAAAAATTGTTTTAAAAAATTTAAGGGATCGGCCCGGGCAGGCCGATATGTAGGTATGAATAGGCCGGGCCGGGTGAGCCGGAGCTGCCTGCCCCTACCGGGACTTTTCTTGAACTGCAAGCGCGCCGAAGACTAACGCTTCGGGCGGTTCGAGACCGGCCCTCCCAAGGCCGCGGCGGGCGGCTTTCATCAATGGGCGACAAGGAGATGAATCATGACTGGCAGTCTCAAACGAGTTACCATATTACTGGCCCTGGCGGCCCTGGCCTTCCTGACTCTGGCCGGGCCGGCCCGGGCGGCCGGCGGTCTGGCGGTCCTCCAGGGCAGTTTCGCCCCGGCGGGCCAGGAGGCCGCCACATCGGCCCCCGCTTCGCCCGGAAGCCCCGCGGCGCCCGGCTCCTCGGGGGACTTAAACCTTAACGACACCCCCCGGGCCGTTCACTACGACGCCCCCAAGGCCTACACCGGGGAGCGCATCTCCCTGGATTTTCAGAACGCCGATCTCCACAACATAATCCGGATAATCGGCGAGGTCTCGGGCAAGAACATCGTGGTTTCGGACCGGGTGACGGGCAAGGTGACCCTGAAACTGAAAGACGTGCCCTGGGACCAGGCCCTGGATATCGTCCTGGCCTCCCGCAACCTCGGGGTGGAAGAGGCCGGCAATGTGCTGACCGTCTATGACCTCCAGACCCTAAACGGCATCCGGGCCGACCGGAATCGCCTGGCGGCCGAGCGGGCCGCGGCGGAACTCCAGGCCCCCATGGCCAAAAAGGTCTTCACCCCCAAATACGCCCCCATCGGCGTGATGGTCGATGAACTGAAGAAGCTGGCCACGGTCCGGGGCAAGATAGTGGCCATCGGCAACGACATCTATGTGGAGGACGAGCCCGGGTCCATCACCACCATGACCCAGATCTTCATGCGCATAGACCGGGTCACCCGCCAGATCCTCATTGAGTCCCGCATCGTGACGGCCTCGGCTGACTTCACTCGAAAACTGGGGGTCAGTTGGGGGGTCGGGGGCGCCATAGGAGGGGGCAACATCCCTTCCCGCCCCAACAGCGGCGTTGGCTACGCTCCCACCGTAACTGATTCCATGCAAGGTCGGGCCGATTTCGCCAACGGCGCCGCCACTCTGGGCTTCGGCTACCTCAACAAGGCCGGCACCCTCCTCTTGAACGCCCAGTTGAACGCCTCGGAGACGAGCGGCGAATCCCGCACCATCTCCGCCCCGCGCATCATGGCCGCCAATGACCAGACCGTCTCCATCAAGCAGGGGCACCAGATCCCCTACCAGAGCTCCTCGGCCAATTCCGGAACCAACACCGAGTTCAAGGAAGCGGTCATGGAACTCAAGGTCACACCTCACATCGAGGAGAACGGCCAGGTCGTCACCCTGGACATTGACATCAAGAACGACACGGTGGACGTTACAGTTCCTGACCCTCCCATCAGCACCAAGCAGGCCAAGACCAAACTCATGGTCCGGGACGGCGACACGGTGGTCATCGGCGGCATCATGCAGGAAACCCAGGGCTCCGGCTCTGATCGGGTGCCGGGCCTCCACCGCCTGCCCCTCCTGGGCTGGCTGTTCGAGAGCAACACTGTCACGAGCACCAAGGAGGAACTCCTGATTTTTATCACCGCCAACATAATCCCTATTTCCATATAAGCCCCGACGGGCCAAAAGAGAAAAGCCGGCCCCGGGCCGGCTTTTCGTTATATGGGGCCGAGGGGCTTCAGCCCTGGTCTTCGTCTCGGGGTTTGTAGTCGGCCACGACCTTGTCCCGCACCTGGGGCGGGGCCTCGTCGTAGCGGGCGAATTCCAGGGAGAAGGAGCCCCGGCCGCCGGTCATGGAGGTCAGGACCGGGGAGTAGCTCAATATCTCCACCTGGGGCACATGGGCCTTGATGACCTGTTTCTTGCCCCGGGCTTCGGTGCCCAGGAGCTTGCCCCGGCGGCTGGAGATGTCGCCCATGACATCGCCCATGAATTCATCGGGCACGGTGACGGTCAGGAGCATGATGGGCTCGAGGATGGTGGGCTTGCATTCCTGGAAGGCTTTTTTGAAGGCCATGGAGCCGGCGATCTTGAAGGCCATTTCCGAAGAGTCCACATCGTGGTAGCTGCCGAAGACCAGGCCCACCTTCAGGTCCACCACCGGGTTGCCGCTGATGACGCCGCCGGCCATGGCTTCCACGATGCCCTTTTCCACGGCCGGGATGAACTGGCGGGGGATGACGCCGCCGACGATGCGGTCTTCAAAGATGAAGCCCTCGCCCCGGGGCAGGGGTTCGAGGTCGATGACCGCATCGCCGTACTGGCCCTTGCCCCCGGTCTGCTTCTTGTACTTGCCCTGGACCTTGACAGCCCTGCCCTTGATGGTCTCCTTGTAGGCCACCTTGGGGGCTTTTAAGACCATTTCCACGCCGTATTTGCGCTTGAGCTTTTCCAGGGTGGTGTCGATGTGCACCTGGCCCATGCCCGAGAGGATCATTTCGCGGGTCTGGTCGTTGCGGGTCAGGCGCAGGGTCACGTCTTCGGCCAGCATCTTGTTGATGGCCGCGAAGATCTTTTCCTCGTCGCCCTTGCTCTTGGCCTCGACGGCGAAGCTGACCACCGGCTCCAGGGCCCGGGGCACGGGGAAGACGATCGCGGCGGCTTCATCGCAGATGGTGTCGCCGGTCAGGGAGCTTTTGAGTTTGGAGACGGCCACGATGTCGCCCGGCCCGGCCTCGTCAATGGCCTTCTGGGCCTTGCCCTCCAAGGCCAGGAGCTGGCCGAAGCGCTCTTTCTGGTCGGCCCGGGGGTTGTGGAAGCCGCTGTCCGGGGTCAGGGTCCCGGAAACCACCCGGAAGATGGTCAGTTGGCCGGCGAAGGGATCGACCACGGTTTTCAGAACCAAGCCGCTGAAAGGCGCGGCCGGGTCGGGTTCCCGGCTTCCTTCCTGTCCGGCCCGGCCGCCCCGGTCCAGGGGCGAGGGCAGGGTGAGGATGAGGTCCAGGATCTGGGCCAGGCCGACCTGCTTGAGCCCGGCGGCCGGCAGGACCGGGGCGATTTTGCGGGCCAGGACCTCGGAACGGAAGGCCTCGGTTATTTCTTCGGGCGTCAGCTCCACTCCCTCGAGAAATTTTTCCAGGAGGGCGTCGTTGGCCTCGGCCACGGCTTCCACCATTTTTTCCCGCCACTGGGCGATGAGATCCTTCATATCGTCCGGGGGGTCGCCTTCGGCGGCCTTGCCGCTTTCATCATAAACCAGGGCCCGGCCGGTCAAAAGGTTCACCAGGCCCTTGAACCCGTTTTCCGCCCCTATGGGCAGGAAGGCCGGGATGGGTTTGGGGTCGCCCAGGGAATCGCTGATGTCCTGGACCGCGGCGTAAAAATCGGCCCGTTCCCGGTCCATCTTGTTGATGACGATCATGAGGGGCAGGCCCAGGGACCCGGCGAAATCCCAGGTCTTTTCCGTGGAGACCTTCACGCCGTCCACCGCGTCCACCAGCATGATCGCGGCATCCACCCCGCTTAAGACCGTTTGGGTGTCGTTGAGGAAGTTTTCATCGCCGGGGGTGTCGATGAAGGTGATCTGGTGTTTTTTCCAGGAGAGGGAATGAAAGGCGGAATTTATGCTGCTCTTGCGCTTTATTTCCTCGGGCTCCGCGTCCAGGACGGAAGTGCCGTCCATGACCGAGCCCAGCCGGCTGGTCACCTTGGTGTGAAAGAGGAGGGCCTCGGCCAGCGTGGTCTTGCCCGCGCCGTTATGGGAGATGAAGGCGATAGTTCTCTGCTTGGCAACGTCTTTCATGATCGACCCCTGGCATGTTTAATTCGGTATCTTAACAGTATGGCTCAAACAGCCACCCCTTGTCAAGAAGGGGGTTGAAAACAGGCTGTTATTTTTTCAGCCGGAGTGGTATAATGGGCAGTGGATTTTCAGCCGCCGGGGGCAGGCTCTGGCTATTTCAGGCCGGAAGCGGCCAGCCCCTGGACGGTTCACGGAAGGGAAAAGATTTGACTTTCAACGCATCGGCCGGGCCCGGGAAGTTATTCCTGGGGCTGGACGTGGGTTCCATAAGTGTGAAGGCCGCACTGATCGACGAGGAAGGCCGGCTGGCGGACAGCCTCTACCTTCGTCATCAGGGCCGGCCTTTCGTCGTTTTGGAAAGGGCCCTGAGGGAAATGCGTTTTCCGGCCGAGGCCGTCTCGGCCACGGCAGTGACCGGGGCCGGGGCCGGGGAACTGGCCGGGCTTCTGGGCGCCGGGGTGGCGGGCGAGATCATGGCCCTGACCCTGGCCGCGGAAACCTGGCCCCAGGCCAAAAGCCTCATCGACATAGGCGGGGAGGACACCAAGGTTTTATGGTTCGGCCGGGAAAACGGCCGGACCGTCTTGAACGATTTCGCCATGAACGCCCTCTGCGCCGCGGGCACGGGCTCCTTTCTGGACCAGCAGGCCCACCGCCTGGGTTACAGTCTGGAAGAATTCGGCCGCCTGGCTTTGAAAAGCCAGGTGCCGCCCCGGGTGGCGGGCCGGTGCAGCGTCTTTGCCAAGAGCGACATGATCCACCTGCAGCAGGCAGCCACTCCCGATTATGAAATAGTTTACGGTCTCTGCCTGGCCATGGCCCGCAGCCTCAAGAGCGGCCTGGCCAGGGGCCGGGCCCTGCCCGCCCCGGTCCTGTTCACCGGGGGGGTGGCCGCCAATCCCGGTCTCAGGCGGGCCTTGTCGGAAGTGCTGGGTCTGACGGAGGATGAACTGATCATCCCCGAGACCCATTTCGTCTTCGGAGCCTTGGGGGCGGCCCGAGAGGCGGCGGGTCGCCAGGCCGCCTCCGGCAACAGGCCGGGCGGCCGCGGGCTTGGTTTGGCCAAACTTTCGGCCTTTGCGGCCCAAGACCACCACCCCCCCGAGCGCCAGGCCGTGCTCCCGGCGCCTTCCGGCCGCCCGAAAATCACGGAATTCGAGGAACTACAAGAGGAATTGGAGGTCTATCTGGGGGTGGATGTGGGCTCGGTGAGCACCAACGTGGTCCTGGTCACCCCCGAAGGCCGCCTGGTCTCCCGCTGCTACCTGCCCACGTCCGGCCGGCCTTTGGAAGCCATAAACGCGGCCTTCGCCGAACTCCCCGACTCGGTCAGGGCCAGGGCCCGGGTGGTGGGGGCCTGCACCACCGGCTCGGGCCGTTATTTGTCGGCCGATTACCTGGGCGCGGACCTGACCGTCAATGAGATCACTGCCCAGGCCGCCGCGGCCGTGGCCCTCGACCCCCGGGTGGACACCATTTTTGAGATCGGGGGCCAGGATTCCAAATACATCTCCCTGGCCGACGGGGTCATAGTCGATTTTATGATGAACAAGGCCTGCGCGGCCGGCACCGGCTCCTTCCTGGAAGAGCAGGCGGAAAAGCTGGGCCTGAAAATAAAGGATGAATTCGGTGCCGCGGCCCTGGCCTCGGAAACCCCGGTCCTCCTGGGTGAGCGTTGCACGGTGTTCATGGAATCGGACCTGGTCCACCACCAGCAGAAAGGCGTGGGCGTAGAGGACCTGGCCGCCGGGCTCTGTTACGGCATCGTGGCCAACTACCTGGGCCGGGTGGTGGAGACCCGGCCGGTGGGCCGGCACATCTTCTTCCAGGGGGGGACCAGCTTCAACCCCGGAGTCCACGCGGCTTTCGAGGCCTGCCTGAAACAGGCCGTCACCGTGCCCGACAATGCCGACGTCACCGGGGCCATCGGCGCGGCCCTCATCGCCCGTGACCGCCGCGTTTGGACGGAGAGCCGTTTCGTGGGCTTCGACCTCGGCCGGCGGCCTTACGAAATAAAGAGTTTTGAATGTTCCGCCTGCGACAACCGCTGCGAGATCCGCCAGGTGGCCGTGGCCGGGGGCGCCCCCTTCCACTACGGCAGCCGCTGCGGCCGTTTCGAGGAGGAGGGGCGGGGTGCGGCGGCCTCCCGGTGGCCCGACCTTTTTGAATACCGGGCCGACCTGGCCTTCAATTCCCCGGAACTGAACGACATCCTGGCCCGCGGGGAGACCTCGGGCCGGCGGACCATGGGCCTGATGCGGTCCATGTTTCTGAGCGAAATGGGGCCCTTCTGGTCGGTCTTCTGGGCCCGCCTGGGTTTTCTGCCCGTCTGGTCGCGGCCCACGGACAAGGGCATCATCCACCAGGGCTGCGAAAAGACCGGCGGCGAGTTCTGTTTTCCGATCAAGGCGGCCCACGGCCACCTGGTCGATCTTCTGGACCGCGGCCTGGACCACATCTTTCTGCCCTCGGTGGTCAACCTGCCCCCCGGAGGAGAAGAAAAGTCGCCGGACACGGCCGCCTGTCCATACGTCCAGGCCCTGCCCTACTATGCCGGCGCGGCCTTGAATCTGGCCCCGCCCGGCCTGGTGGGCGGCCCGGTTTTTTTTGGTGAGGGGGAAGAGGTCTTGCTCCGGTCCCTCGTCGGCCTGGCCGGCCCCTTAGGCCTGGGCCAGGCTGAAATCAAGACGGCCATGTTCCAGGCCCTTCTGGCCCAGAACCTCTATGGCCGCCGGCTTTTGGAAAAGGGGCGGGAAGTTCTGGACGCCCTGGGGCCGGAGGAGCGGGCCCTGGTGGTGGTGGCCCGGCCCTACAACGGGTTCGACCCGGGGCTCAATCTCAGGCTCGACCGCAAGCTGGCCGAATTGGGCCTTTTGGGTATTCCCATGGACTTTCTGCCCCTGGACACGGGGCGGGGGGAGGCGGCCTCCCATTACTGGCGCTACGGCCAGAAAATAACCGCCGCGGCCGACTTCATCGCCCGGGATCCGCGCCTTTCAGCGGTTTATATAACCAACTTCGGCTGCGGGCCGGATTCCTTCATCCTCCACTTCTTCAAGCACCAGTTGGGCGGCCGGCCCTTTCTGGAAATCGAGATCGACGAGCACTCGGCCGATGTGGGGGCCGTGACCCGCCTGGAGGCTTTTCTGGATTCCCTGACCGCTCGCGGCCAATGGGCACCGGTCCCCACCGCCGACCCGGCCCCCCTGGCCGTGACCCGGGCGCCCCGTCTCGGCCAGGCCCTCTACCTGCCCCTGATGTGCGACCATGTCCTGGCCTCGGCCGCGGTCTTCCGCAGCGCGGGCTACATGGCCGAGGTGCTCCCGCCCTCGGACCGGGAGACCGTGGAACTGGGCCGGAGCCAGACCTCGGGCAAGGAATGTTATCCCCTCATCCTCACCGTGGGCGATTTTCTCAAGCTGACCCGGCGGCCGGACTTCAACCCCGACCGGAGCGCCTTCTTCATGCCCTCGGCCTTCGGGCCCTGCCGCTTCGGCCAGTACGGCCGCTATTTGCGCCTGGTGCTGGAACGCCTGGGCCTTTCAAGCGTTGACGTGGTCTCCATAGACCAGACCGGAGGCATGTACCGGGACCTGGATCGCGGGGGAGGCCGGGGCCTGTCGCGGAAGATCTGGCGGGCCCTGGCGGCCACGGATCTTCTGCAAAAGGCCTGGCGCCAGACCCGGGCCCGGGAGGTCCGGGCCGGGGCGGCCGAAGCGGTCTATCACACCGCCCTGGCCGACCTGGTGAAGGCCCTGGAAACCGGGCAAAACCTCGCCCCGGTCATGATCCGGGCCCGGGAGCGCTTCGAGGCGGCCGTGGACCGGGGCCTCCCGGCCGGGGCCCGGCCCCGGGTGGGCCTGGTGGGGGAGATCTATGTGCGTCACAACGTCTTTGCCAACGAGGACCTAATCCGGCGCCTGGAGGACCTGGGGGCCGAAGTGATGGCCCCGCCCTTCACCGAATGGGTCTTATATCTTAACTTCCTTAGAGCCATGAGGGCCGGACGGGCCGGCGACTGGAAAAAGCGCCTGGCGGCCGGGGCCGTGGACTGGCTGGAAAAGCGGGATCTGAAAAAACTGGCCGCGCCCTGGGAGGGTTTTTTCCACCTGGGCGCGGTCGAGCCGCCCATGAGGGAACTCATCGGCCACGCTGAAAAGTTCATCCACCGCAGTTTCCAGGGCGAGGCCATCCTTTCCCTGGGCAAGGGGGTGGAATTTTTTCACCACCGGGCCGCGGGCCTGGTCAACATAATGCCCTTCACCTGCATGCCCGGCATGGTGGTGGGAGGGCTGACCCAGAGTTTACGGGAGGCCTGTAAGGGGCTGCCCTGCCTGAATCTGTCCTTCGACGGTCAAAGCCAGACCAATACCCAGGCGCGCCTGGAAGCCTTCATGGGCCAGGTCCGGGCCTTCCACGCGCGCCAGGCCTCGGCTTGACAGAGGTGCCGGCCGAAGGGACGACCAATCAAGGGCGCCTATGGTGCGCCTTAACAAAATCAAGGAGTATATGTGAAAATCCTCATCAACGCCGTTGACCCTGAAGAGTGCCGGGTGGCCATGCTGGACGCCGAAGGGCATCTCAAAGAGTATTATACGGATTCCAGTCTCCGGGAACTTAGCCTGGGCAACATCTACAAGGGCGTCATCCAGAATATCGAACCGAGCCTGCAGGCGGTTTTCGTCAGTTACGCCGGCGACCGCAACGGTTTTCTCCAACTGGGGGACATCCACCCCGAGTATTTTCAGGAGGAGCCCGGGTCGGCCAGGTCCGGTCTGGACCTTCGGAAACTTCTCAAGAAGGGCCAGCCCCTCCTGGTCCAGGTGCAGAAGGAGCCCTCGGAGATCAAGGGCGCGGCCCTGACCACCTTTCTGTCCCTGGCCGGCCGCTTCGTGGTGCTGACCCCGGGCCGGGAACACGTGGGGGTCAGCCGGAAGATAGAAAGTGAATCGGAGCGTAACAGGCTCCGCAAAATAGCCGATGAGCTGCCGGTGCCCGAGGGCTGCGGCTATATCGTGCGCACCGTGGCCGAGGGCCGGACCCGTGCGGAACTGGCGGCCGACCTGACCCAGGTCTTCAATCTCTGGGAGGATATCCGGGCCAAGGGGCGGGAGGCTCCGGCCCCCTCCCTGGTCTATCGGGAACACGACCTGGCCGTGAAGATCCTGCGCGACCACCTGACCCAGGAGGTCCGGGAGATACTGGTTGATGACCAGGCCACCTGCGACAAGGTGCGGGACTATGTGCGGGCCATCGCCCCGGACCAGGCCAAGGTCGTCAGGCTCCATAGGGAAAAGCGGCCCATCTTCGCCCGGCACCAGTTGGAAGAACAGTTGGAGACCGTCTATCACACCCGGGTCCGGCTCAAGGGCGGCGGCTCAATCGTCATCACTCCCACCGAGGCCCTGGTCTCCATAGACGTCAATTCGGGCCGGGGGGCCCGGGAAGGGGGCCTGGAGGAGACGGCCCTTTCGACCAACCTGGAGGCCGCCGAAGAAGTGGCCCGCCAGTTGCGCCTCAGGGACCTAGGCGGCCTGGTGGTGGTGGACTTTATAGACATGCGCGAGGAAAAACACCGCCGGGAGGTGGAAAAGCGCATCCGCGAAGCGGCCAAGGCCGACAAGGCCAAGTGCGATTTCGGCCACATTTCCAAGTTCGGCCTTCTGGAACTGTCCCGCCAGCGGCTCCGGCCCTCCATCGAGATGGGCAGCTACATCACCTGCCCGGCCTGCCAGGGCCGCGGCCTGGTCAAGACCCCGGAGAACGCCTCCCTGGGCGTCCTTCGGCAACTGGCCCACGTCATGGCCAAGAGCGGGCTGGCCGAGGTCCGGGTGCGTCTGAATCCCGAGGTGGCCCATTATCTGCAGAATTACAAGCGGGCCGAGTTGGGGCGCCTGGAGGAACGGCACCGGACCCAGGTCATCATCCACGGTGATGCCGCCTTCGCCCCCGGCCGCTGGGAAGTGGAGCCGATCAAGCGCGGGGCGGAGAGCGAGGGGCTCAAGCCAGGCGAAGTGCAGGGGGGCCGGGAAGCCAGGCCAGAGCCTTCCAGGCTGGATGAAGCCGATGGTCCGGCCGGGGGGGACACGGCCCTGGACGAGTTCGAGACCTTTGCCGAAGCTGTGGTCCCGCCCCCGCCGGGCCGGGCTCGCGGCCCGCGGCGGGGCGAGGATGCCCGGGCCAATGTCTGAAGCCCGGGGCCCGAAGCCGGGCCGCTCCATAGTCCTGGTTTTTATGGCCTTCCTGGCCGCCCTCCTGGCCGGGGGCTGCGGCCGCCGGACGCCGCCCCCCGGGGATAAACCGCCCGAAGACTATCTGCGGCGTCTGGTCTTGGTGCTGGAAAGGGCCGATTACCGCCCGGCGGCCGGGGTGCCCGTGGAAATCGAAACCGGCCCCTCGGCCGTGTTGGTGAGCCCGGCCGAGGGCCGGGGCCGCACCGACGGCCAGGGCCGGCTGGAACTGGTCTTCGCCCCCCGGCCGCAGCCGGACGAGGCGGCCCGGGCCGGGGGGGATGTGGTCGTGGATTATCCGGTCCAGGCGGTCCTGGTTCTGCCGGGCGGCCGGGTCCTGACCCTGGACGACCGGGAAACCTTCGCCCGCTACGTCGATGCCCGCTACCAGAGCCTAAACCGCGACCCGGAAACCAGGCCGATCTATTACCTGATCAACCTGCCCTAAGCTTTTGTGTTACAATCCGGATGGAAAGGATAGATGGGAAAAAGCATGGTCATTGATGTTCATGTGCATTTGACGCCGCCGGAAATAGCGGCTGATAGGGGCCGCTTTATGGCCGGCGAAGGCCCCTGGGCCGCCCTCTACGCCGACCCCAAGGCCCGGATGATGTCCACCGGCGAACTTATGGCCCTGATGGACGAGGAGGGGGTGGACCTGGCTTTGGTCTTCGGCTTTCCCTGGTCCGACGAGGACAAGGCCAAGCGCCACAACGAGTGGCTCCTGGCCGAAGCCGAGCGCCATCCCGGCCGCCTTCGCCCCCTGGCCGCCTTTGACGTTCTGGCCCCCTGGGCTTTAAAGCACGCTGAAGCCATGCTGGCCGCCGGCCACCTGGGCCTGGGGGAACTGGCCCTCTATGACCGGGGCTTCGGCCCGCGGGAACTGGATATCCTGGCCGCCCTGGGAGACCTGTGCCGGGAAGGGGACCGGCCCCTCTTGATGCACGTCAACGAGCCCATCGGCCCGGCCTATCCCGGCAAAGCCCCCCTGGAACTGGGCCAAATCTATGCCCTGGTCCGCCGCCTGGCCGGGGTCAGGCTCATCCTGGCCCACTTCGGGGGCGGCCTGCCCTTTCTGGCCGCCCAGAAAAAAGAGGTGCGGGAGAGCCTGGCCCAAGTCCGCTTCGACACCGCGGCCATGCCCTTTCTCTACGACCCGGCGGCCCTCCCCATGGCCTTGAAAGTGCTGGGGCCGGAACATTTTTTCCTGGGCACCGACTGCCCCTTGCTCAAGCCCTCGCGCTACCGGCGCTATTTCGAAGCCGCCGGCCTCTCCCCCCTGGAAACGGAGATGATCATGGGCAAGGCGGCCGCGGATTTTTTGAACAGCGGGGAGGAGACGCGGAAATGACTTTGAAAAACGAAACGGAATTCTGGTCGGGCCGGAAAGTGCTCATCACCGGTCACACCGGCTTCAAGGGCGTCTGGCTGACCCTGCTTTTGGAGGCTCTGGGGGCCGAGGTTCACGGCCTGTCCCTGGCTCCGCCCACGGAGCCCTGCCTTTTCAAGCTGGCCGAGACCCGGCCGCCGAAAGGCGGAACCTCGGTCATGGGCGATATCATGGCCCCGGGGCGCCTGGCCGCCGCCTTTGAGAGGTCCGGGGCCGAGGTGGCCTTTCATTTGGCCGCCCAGCCCATAGTCAGCCGGTCCTACCTGGCTCCGGCGGGCACTTTTGTCGTCAACGTCATGGGCACGGTCAGTTTTCTGGAAGCGGCCCGGCAGGCGTCCGGACTAAAGGCGGCTGTGGTCGTCACCAGCGATAAGTGCTACCGCAATGACGGCCGCCGGGGAGGCTACGGGGAGGACGACGCCTTAGGCGGTGAAGATCCCTATTCCGCCAGCAAGGCGGCGGCGGAACTGGCCGTGGGGGCCTGGCGGCGGTCTTTTTTCCAGGATGACCGGGTCCTCCTGGCCACGGCCCGGACCGGCCATGTGCTGGGCGGGGGCGATTTCGCCCCGGCCCGCCTGGTGCCGGACGCCCTGAAGTCATTTACTGACGGGCGGCCCTTGATCCTGCGGCGGCCCTGGGCTCTGCGCCCCTGGCAGCATGTGCTGGAGCCCTTGAGCGGCTATCTGGCCCTGGCCCGGGGGCTTTGGGAAGGCCGGTGGGAATGGGCCGGGGCCTGGAATTTCGGCCCCGAGCCGGACGACCACTGGCTGGCCAGCAAATTGGCGGCCCGCCTGGCCGAACTCTGGGGCGGATGGGCCAAGGTGGAACTGGCCCCGGCCCCGGGCTACCAGGAGACCGAGGCGGAGATCCTGATCCTCAATGCCGAGCGGGCCCGGACCCTCCTGGGCTGGCCGGTCCGCCTGCCCCTGGAAGAGGCCCTGACCTGGACTGTCGATTGGTACCGGGCCTATTACCGGGGCTGGTCAACCCTGGAAGTGGTCCAGCGGCAGATTGCGAATTATCTGGAACGGTGATGATCATGGACCGGGGCTCCGGCCCCTGGCTTTCTGTCACCTTGTGCCACCCGCCGTATGCGGCCGAGGCCGTCAGCGCCCTCTTGTTCGAGGCCGGGGCGGCCGGGCTGTGGGAGGACCGGCCCGACGAGCTGGGCCGGGTGGTGACCCGGGCCGGCTTCGCCCCCCAGGACCGGGAGCGCCTGGCCGCCCTGGGTCCGGGCCTGGTGGACCGCTTGGCCGAGGCTTTCGGCCTGGACCGGGGCGAATTTGATTTTGACCTGGAACTGCAAGAGGGCCGGGACTGGGCCGAGAAATGGAAGGAGGGCTTAAGGCCCGTCCTGGTGAGCCCGGCCCTGGCTATAGCCCCAACCTGGTGGCCGAAGGACGACCTTCCGGACGCCACCGTGGTGTTGCGCCTGGATCCCGGCCTGGCCTTCGGCAGCGGCCACCACGCCACCACCTGGCTCTGCCTGAAACTCCTGGCCGACCTGGCCCCTTTGGCCACCCGCATCCTGGACGTGGGTTTCGGCAGCGGCATCCTGGCCCTGGCCGCCGCGGGCCTCCACCCGGCCGCCGAGGTTTCCGGGGTGGACAATGACCCCGAGACCTTAGCCGTGGCCGAGGCCAACGCCGCCCTAAACGGCCTGGCCGGCCGCATAAACTTCAGTTGCCGTTCGCTTGACCAACTGCTCCCGCCCTTTGACCTCATCGCGGCCAACCTGACCCTGGCCCCCCTTCTGGAACTGGCCCCTATTCTGACCGGCCTGGCCGGCCCGACCAGCCGCCTGATCCTTTCGGGCCTCCTGGACAGCCAGACCTCTGAGGCGGCCTGGGCCTATGAGGCCCTGGGCTGGACTTTGGAGATCCGCCTAGAGCGGGAGGAATGGGCGGCCCTGGTCCTGAACCGGGTCTGTATTTCCCGTTAGGGAAATTATCTTGATTTTTATTTAGATATTTCATAAAATTTCCCGAAAGGGAAATATTGTGGTCCTCATTGACAGCCCAGCCGAACTCGGCGCCGCCGTTCGGGAAACCCGCAAAGCTTTGGGCCTCACCCAGCCTCAGTTGGCCCTGACGGCCGGAGTAGGGGTGCGCTTCATTGTGGAACTGGAGGCCGGTAAGCCAACAGTACGCCTGGAGAATGTTCTGCGCGTAGTGAAGGCTTTGGGCGGGAGGCTGGCTGTGGAAGGACCGCCTCAGGGCTTGGTATGATATGGCTCGGCAACTCTCGGTCTTTCTTTTCGGACGCAAGGCGGGTATCCTCCGGCAGGAAGACGGGCGACTGCGTTTTAGCTACGACCAGGCGTGGTTGACCGCTCCAGAGGCGGCGGCGCTTTCGCAGTCTTTGCCTTTGCGGGCTGAGTCCTTTGACGACCGGGCCTCCCGACCGTTTTTTGCCGGATTGTTGCCGGAAGGTGATTTGCGCGACCGTTTGGCGAAAATACTGCATGTTTCGCGGCAAAACGATTTCGCTCTCTTGGATGGCCTTGGCGGGGAGTGCGCCGGGGCCGTCACATTAGAGGAGGGCGAGGAGCCGACCGCCGCTCAACTGTCCGGGCCGCATTGGCTTAATGATGAAGAACTGACGCGTCTTCTGGAGACTCTGCCCCGACGGCCCATGATGGTCGGTGAGGCTGGCTTGCGTCTTTCACTGGCCGGGGCTCAGGATAAGCTGCCTGTGCTGGCGGAAGAGGGTGGCGGGCGACTCCGAGTGGCGTTGCCGCCTCGTGGGGCTCCAAGCTCCCATATCTTGAAACCGGAAATAGCCAATATTCCCGGCAGTGTTCAAAATGAAGCCTATTGCCTGACCTTGGCGGCCGCTTGCGGTTTGATGGCGGCCAAGGCCGTTATTCATAAAATCCCGTCTTCCGGCCGGACTTTTTTGCTTGTGAAACGATACGATCGTCTCCATAGGCCGGATGGACGGTTGGATCGCCTGCATCAGGAGGATTTTTGTCAGGCTCTGGGTATTGCCCCGGAATACAAATATCAAAACGAGGGTGGCCCTGACCTGGCCGCTTGTTTCGGATTGTTGCGTTCAGCCGCTCGTCCAAGTGCGCCTGAAATACTGCGTCTTCTGGACGGAGTGATCTTCAATGCCTTGGCGGGCAATAACGATGCCCATGCCAAAAATTTCTCTCTACTCTACGGCCAACAATACCCGACCCTGGCCTCGCTGTATGATGTTATGTGCACTGCCGTTTACCCGCACTTAAGCGACAAGATGGCCATGAAGATAGGCGGTAAATACCGCTTTGATGATCTATTCCCGCGCCATTGGGAGAGTTTTGCCCAAAGCGCCGGTCTTTCTCCGGCTCAGGTGAAGAAACGGGTGCTTCAAATGGCCGATCTGATGCTCCGCCGGGCTCATAAGCTGGTGTACGACCTCACCGCCTCCGGCCTGGGGCACGATATTCTGGATCGCATTGCCGCCCTCATTGAAGAGCGGTGCGCTCTTTCAATAAAACGCCTTAAGAGAGAAGATCCATGAGGATTCCCCGCCTGACCTGGGCCGGAGGGCCGACGGCCGGTGGGCCGACGACCAGTGGGCCGATGGAAGACCGGGAGATCTGGCTGGACCCGGCCCAGGCCCGGCACGGGGTCTCAGTCCTGCGCCTTAAATCCGGCGACCTGGTGGAAGTGGCCGGCCCGGCCGGGCTGGCCCGGGCTCGGGTGGTCACGGCCCGGGGCGGCCGGAACCCCCGCCTGGGGCTGGCTCTTGAAGAAGACTGGCGAAATAAGGCCCCCACAGGGCCGGGGCCTCGGCTGGCCCTGGCCCTGATAAATCTGCCCCGCTTTGATTGGGCCGTGGAAAAGGCCGCGGAATTGGGGGCCGGGGAAATCTGGCCCCTGGTCTGCGAGCGGGTCAAGCCCGGCCTGGCCCGGGCCGCCCCGGCCCGGAGCGCGAGGTGGCAGCGCCTGGCCGAAGAGGCCCGCAAACAGTGCGGCCGGCCCCGGCCCCTGGTCATCCGCCCCCCAGTGACCCCGGCGGAACTCCTGACCGAGGCCGGTCCCGACCCGACCGGTTTCTTCCTCAGCCCCCGGGCCGCCGATGTTGCGAGCGAAGAGACGGCCAAGATCAGGTCGGCCCCTTGGATCCTGGTCGGGCCCGAGGGCGGCTTCAGCCCCGAAGAAGAGGCGGCCTTCCTGGCCGCCGGCTTGCGGCCCCGGCGCCTGGGGCCCCTCACCCTGCGGACCGAGACCGCGGCCCTGGCCGCCCTGGCCTTGCTTATGTTATAATCCATAAAAAACTCCGCCCGAGGTGCCGGATATGCTGAAAAGTCTCGCCCGTTGCCTGGTTATGTGTGTTTTGGCCGTTCCGCTCCTTATGGCGGCCGGGTGTTCCGAAGAGTCGGACGCCCCGCCCCAGGCCGCCCTTGAGGCCCCCCCCCTGGCCCTCCTGCGCTTCGGCCCCTCGGGCGACCTGCCCCGCCTGACCCAGATAACGGCCATGTTTGACCAGCCCATGGTCCCCTTGGGGGCCTACGACCAGGTTCCCGAGGGCGCCCTGAACCTGACCCCGGACCTCCCCGGCCGCCGGGTCTGGCTCAACCAATACACCCTGGCCTTCGTGCCGGACCAGCCCCTGACCGGCAGCCATCATATCAAAGCCGTGCTCCGGGCGGGCCGCCTTGCCCCGGCCCTCTCCGGGGCCCGGCTGAAAGAGGACGCCGCAGCCGAGATCCGCCTCCCGCTTTTGGCGGTCCAGAGCCGCCATCAGTTGGAGGAGCGGAACCCGGAAACAGCCCTGGCCCCTAGCTGGCGGGTGGTCTTCAACCAGCCCCCGGACCCGGCCGGCCTGGAAAGGCGCGCCTGGTTCATCTGGTCTGAGGGCGGGGCGGAGCGCCGGCTGGCCGCCGGGGTGCGGCCGGACCCGGGGCGCGAAGGCCTGACTTTCGAGTTCGTGGCCCCCGAGCCCCTGCCCCGCGACACCGCTTACCGCCTGGTCCTGGCGGCCGGGGCCAGATCCCTGGCCGGGCCGGAACCGGCCCCGGAACTGACCCTGGCCGAAGACCGCACCTACGGCCGCTTCACGGCCGCCTGGTCCAACCCCGACGACCCCGACCTGGCCGCCTGGCCCCCCAGTTGGGGCCCCCCCACCCTGGTCTTTTCCAACCCGGTCGATCTGGCCCAAATTCTCCCCCTGATGCGCTTTTCGCCGGACTACGACCTGGGGCCTCTTCTCCGGGAACTGACCGACGAAGAAGAGGGTGAGAACGCCGCCCGCTTCCAGCGGCGCCTGTATTTATATGGCCGCCTCAAGGGCGAGACCGACTACACCCTGACCATCGACCCGGCCGCCCGCGACCTCTACGGCCAGCCCCTTAAGACGGCCGGGCCCCTGACCTTCAGCACCCGGCCTTATCCGCCCGAGGTGGAATTCGGCCTGAGCGAGCCCTACGGCCTTCTGGAAACGGCCAGCCCGCCCCAGCTTCGCCTCATGGTCACCAACCTGCCCCAGGTGGAGATCGAGGGTTTTGCCCTGACCGCCGAGGAGGCCATACGCTTCCTGGCCGCGGGCGAAGAAAACCCCGAGCGGGCCTGGACCGGCCGCTACGATTTACAAAATTGCGGCCAGCCCGCGGCCTCAAAATTTTTGGCGGCCAGGAAACCGGTCAGCAGCCTGACTCTCCCGGTTCCTGACGGAGCCCGGGACGGGCGGATATCAATGCCCCTGGACCTGGCCCAACTTTTCGGCGACCGCCGGCTGGGCCGTTTTCTGGTCATCCGGGCCCGTTATAAGAACCAGGATAACAAACCCCGGCAGACCTGCGCCCTGGCCCAGATCAGCGACCTGGGCCTGACTGTCAAGACCGGGCCCCAATCGGGCCTGATATGGGTGACCAACCTGGCCGAGGCCAAGGCCTGGCCCGAGGCCGATCTGGAACTGCGCAACGGTTCCGGCCGGGTCCTGTGGAGCGGCCGGAGCGGCCCGGACGGCCTGGCCGCCCTGCCCGGCCTGGAAAAACTGTTTAACAGCGGCCGCCCGGACCGCCGTCTCTTCGTGGCTGCCCGGGCCGCGGGCCAGATGGCCCTGTGGCCCCTGGACTGGCAGGATGCCCTCTCCAACTGGCGCTGGCCCGTGGAAGCTTACAGCCCCTACGAAGCTGAAAAGGCCGCCCGGGAACCCAACCATTGGCTCCTAAACGCCCTGCCCCTCTACCGGCCCGGCGAAACGGCCAAGTTCAAGCTCATCGCCCGCCAGGGCCGGGGCGATCTGATGCGGGAGCCGGCCAACGAGGAACTGGACCTGGAGATCCGCGACCCCTTGGGGGAAAAGGCGGCCCAGGTCAGGAAAAAAACCAGCGCCTTCGGCACTTTAAGCCATGAATTCCCCTTGCCCTCCAACGCCCATTTGGGCGACTGGACGGTCTGGGCCGGCCCGGCCGACGGGGAACTGTCCCCGGCCGGCTCCTTTAAGGTGCTCACCTACCGCCCGCCGGCCTTTGAAATAAAAATCGAGGGCCTGCCGGAAAAAGCCCTGGTCGGGGACCGGGCCGAGCTGGACATCCGGGCCGGCTACCATTTCGGGGCCCCGGTGGCCGGGCAGCCGGCTGTCTATTCAGCCCATTACCAGCCGGCCTCCTTTCACGGACCTTACGCGGACTTCAGTTTCCAGGATGATATTAGCCGGAATGAAGATGAGGACGGCCCGGAATACCCGGAAGAAGCGGCCGAGGTCCTGGCCTCGGGTGAAGGCCGCCTGGACCAAAGCGGGAGCCTTAAGTTCGCCGTGGGCCTCTCCGCCCCGGCCAACCGGCCGCCCCGGCCCCGCTATCTGACCGCCAATGTCACGGTCACTGACGTGGACGGCCGCCCGGTCTCCACCTCCGGTCGTTTCCTGGTCCACCCGGCCGGGCTCTACGCCGGCCTCTCCGTCCCCCTCTTGAGCCGGGTCGGGGAGGACCAGGCCGTCAAATTCATCGCCGCGGACCTTGAAGGCAGCCTCGTGCCCGGGACGGAAGCCGATCTGACCCTCTACCGCCGCAACTGGCGGAGCGTGCGCCGCAAGACCCCGGGCTCGGCCTATGAATACATCTCCCGGGTCACGGATGACAAGGTGGCCGAGACCCGCCTGACCAGCGGCGAAGGGCCCGTGACCTGGAACGTGGCCCCGGACCAGCCCGGCCAATACTGGGTCCTGGCCGAACTCCGCGACCCGGACGGCCGTCTGGCCCGGGCCGCCGACTACTTCTATGTGGCCGGCGCGGGCGAAGTGGGCTGGCTGCCGGGCCAGGAAAACGAACCCCTGACCCTGGTGCCGGACAAGCGGACCTACCAGCCCGGCGAGGTGGCCCGCATCCTGGTCCAGAGCCCCTTTGACCAGGGCGAAGGCCTTTTGACCGTGGAACGGGCCGGCCTCCGCCGCTCCGAAACCTTCCGCATCACCAGTAACACCCCGGTGCTGGAAGTGCCCATCGAGGCCTGGGATACCCCCAACATCTTCGTCTCGGTCCTCCTGGCCCGGGGCCGCCTGGCCGACAAGCCGGACCAGCGGAACATGGATTTCGGCAAACCCGCCCTCCGGGCCGGCTACACCGAACTGGCCGTACCCAGCCGGGCGGCCCTCCTGGACGTCAAGGTCGAAGTCCAGCCCCCGGAAGTCGGCCCCGGGGAGGAAGTGACAGTTGATCTGGTCGTTACCGACCACCTGGGCCAGCCCTGTTCCCAGGCCGAAGTGGCCTTGATCGCCGCTGACGCGGCGGTCATCCAACTGGCCGGCGAGGCCACCTATCACCCGGAAACCCGGTTCAACCGCCCTTATCCCCTCCTGGTCCAGACGGCCAGCAACCTCTTCAGCCTGGTCAGCCGGGAAATTTTCGGCGCGAAGGGCGGAGACCCCGGGGGCGGCGGCGGGCTTTCCTCCGATCAGGCCGAGGGGCTGCGCCGCTTGTTTGCGGCCCTGGCCTTTTTTGAGCCCGGCCTTAAGCCCGACCAAAACGGCCGGGTCTCTGCCAAAATCAAAATGCCTGAAAACCTCACCACCTTTAAAATATTCGCCGTGGCCACCGGCCACGGCCGGAGAAGCGGCACCGGCCAGGCCTCGGTCCTGGTGACGCGGGACCTTTTGGTCCGGCAGTCCCTGCCCAACTATGCGGCCCCGGGCGATGAATTCTCCGCCAGCGCCGTGGTCAGCAACCGGGGGAGCGGCCGCGGCCAGGCCCGGGTGACCCTGGAGGGTGAAAATTTTGACCTGCTGGGAGAAGAGGGGAGCCGGACGGTCGATATCGAGCCGGGCCAGAGCCGGGAAGTGGCTTTCCGGGTCCAGGCCGGGCCGGGGCCGGAGGCCAAGTTCCGCTTCGGGGTGGAAATGGGCCGGGACCGGGACCGGGCGGAATTCACCCTGCCCGTCATTCCCGCCAATGCCCTGACCACCCAGGGCGCCTTTGAGCGGTTCACTGAAAGCGGCCAGATGGACCTGGCCCTGCCCCCGGGGACAGACCTGGGCCGGGGGGGCCTGGAATTGGAAATGGCCCCCAGCCTCCTGGGGGTCATGCGGGGGCCCCTTTCCTGGCTGCGGGCCTACCCCCACAACTGCGTGGAACAGACCGTTTCCCGGGCCTGGGCCGAACTCCTGACCCTGACCCTGGACTACCGCCTGGGGACCACCCCCGAGGAGGCCGAGATTGCCCGGGGCCGGGTGCGGACCGCCCTGGCCCAATTGGATTCCTGGGAAGCGGGCGGGGGCTACAACTACTGGCCCGGCAATACCAGCTGGTCCACCCGGTCGGTCTATTTGACGGCCTACGTGCTGGATTTCAGGCTGGCGGCCCGCGAGGCCGGCTTTACTGAAGGGAGTGGCAGCGCCGTTTATTTTCTGCGCCAGTCTCTCCAAGGGGAAAATGTCTGGCCGCGGTGGTATTCACCCGAAGCCGTGCTGGAGGCCCGGCTCTACGCCCTGGCCCAACTGGCCCGGGCCGGGGAAAACGTGGCCGCCCGGCTGGAGGATTTTTTGGCCAGGCCGAACGAGCTGAATTTATCCCAACTGGCCCACCTCCTGCGGGCCGTCCACTACCAGCCCGGCCTGGCCGGCCGGAGCAAGCTCAAGAAGACTCTTTTGGACCTTATTGACCAAAAACTGGTCCTGACCCCTGAGGGCGCCGCCGCAGCTTCGGCGGCCCCCCGGGAGATCTGGTCCAGCCCAACCCGCACCCTGGCCTTTGTGGTGCGGGCCCTGGCCGAGGCCGCCCCGGACCACCCCCAACTGCCCGGCCTGACCCGCGGCCTGGCCGCCGCGGCCAAGGGGGGCCATTTCGGCAGCACCCAGGACAATGCCGCGGCCCTGAGCGCCCTGGCCGCGGCCGGGGCGGCCCTGGAGCCGACCGCGCCCGACCTCGCCATCGCGGCCCGGCTGGGCCAAAACACCCTGGTCCAGGGCCGCTTCCAAAGTTTCCAGGACCAGCCCCTCACCGGCCGGGCCCCCTTGGGCGATTTGGGCCCGGAACTGAACTTCGACCTGTCAGGCCAAGGCCAGGTCTGGACCGCTGTGCGCCTCAAAAGCGCCCCGGCCAAGCCGGACCTCACGGCCTGGTCCAATGGCGGTTTCAGCCTGGTCCGGGACTACGCCGTGGTCGCCCCCGAACCCGGCATGGCCGGAACCGGCGCGGCCGGGGCCGAGAACTTCCGGCGGGGCCAAGTGGTGCGGGCCTCCATCACCCTGGTGGTGCCGGAAGCCCGCTACAATGTGGTGCTGGAAGATCATGTCCCGGCCGGTTTCGAGCCGGTCAACTTCAACCTGGCCGATGCTGACCAGACCCTCCTGGACCTGGTCGGGGATTCCGACGATATTGACCGGCCCCGCTCCTGGTATAACCACCAGGAAATCTGGCCCGACCGGGTGGCTGTCTATGCCGACTACCTGGGCCCCGGGGTCTATACCTTCAACTACCTGGCCCGGGCCGCCACCCCCGGCCGCTACCTGACCCCCGGCCCCAGGGCCGAAGAGATGTACGCCCCGGAAAACGCCGGCCGGGGCACCGGCCAAATCATCGTTGTTGAGTAAGGGTTAGCGCGGCTTTGCCGCGCTAACCCTTACTCAAACTTATCCAGTCGGGTTTGATGGCGCCCGCCGTCAAATTCGGTGGTCAAAAAGGCTTCCACTATGGCCTGGGCCAGTTCCGGGCCCAGGAGCCGGGCGCCCAAGGCCAGTATGTTGGCGTTGTTGTGGCTGCGGGCCAGGCGGGCCATCAGCTCTCCGGTGCAGTTGGCCGCCCGGATGCCCTTGAACTTGTTGGCCGCCATGGCCATGCCCGTGCCCGTGCCGCAGATGAGGATGCCGAGGCCGCAGGCTCCTGAGCCCACGGCTTCGGCCGCTTTGCGGGCGTAGTCGGGATAGTCGGCCTTCTCCACCTCGTCGGGCACACCCAGGTCGATCACGGTGAATCCCTTTCGGGCCAGGTCATCGCCGATCAGCCGCCGGTATTCGCGGCCGGCGTGGTCGCTGGCCAGGGCTATTTTCATGTCCGTCCCTTTCTTTCTATCATGACCCGGTGCGGGCTGTGCAGATGTTTGATCAAATGTTCGCGGTAGCCCATGTCTTCGCGGGTTATGTGCACCACCCACCATTCCTTTAGAAAATTCAAAAACGGGGTCGCCTCCCCGCCCTCTTTCAAACATTTCAGGAAAATGCGGTCGGCTTCGGCGATGAGATGGTCATGCCGGGACTGGTGTTCCCGGAGCCGGGGGTAATCCGACTCTGTCAGCATTTCAATTTCGTTGGTGAAGTGGATCTTGGTGTAGCCCATGATCATCTCGGCCGTGGGCCTGAGGAGGGATTCGTCGTCCCGGACGAACAGGTCATGGTGGAGGGAATTGATGATGGAGACAATGCCCCGGTGCTGCTCATCAATGATCTTTATGCCGGTATTATAAGCCTCGTTCCAGACTATCAGGAGGTTTCCATGTTCGTGGGTCATATCTCCACCTCAAAGAAAAATAAATGCGCTCTCGGCGCTCTCGGGAAGCGTTTATCAATGAACATTTTAAATTAGCCCGGCGAAGCCGGTTTCAAGGCTAGAGCCAAACACTTTAAAAGTCCAGCTCTGCTGGCTTTTAAAGTGTTTGATGCTCTAACGCCCCTTTTTAATGATGCGGTGCTGGCTGAGTATGAAATCGAGTATGTGCTTGCTGTAGGCCTTGTCTTCATGGAGTATGTGCTTCTGCCAGCACTTCTTGAGAAAATGCAGGTAGGCTTCCGGGTCCAGGCCGTGCTCCTCCTCTTTCAGGCATCTTACGAAGTAATTGGCCTCGGCGATGATATGGTCGTGCAGGGCCTGGTGTTCCAGAAGATGCGGGTAATGCGAGGCTTTCATCAGTTCGGTTTCGGTGGCGCAATGGATCTTGAAGAAACTCATGACCATGGCCACGGTGGGGGCCAGGAGGGTGGGGTCATGCAGGACAGTATGCGAAAAATGGAGGGAGTTGATGATGGAGGCGAAACACCGGTGCTGCTCATCCAGGATAATGATGCCCGTCAGGGACGAGTCCTCGCAGGCTATCAGCATATGTCTCTGTCCGCGGGACGTCATTTTTTACCCCCCTGAAACCAAGCGGCCTTCACAATCAGATTTTTAGACAGTGCCTAAAATTATAACCCCATCCGGCCCCAAAAAGCAAATTTCAGGTTTTAGGGAACCTCTAAAACCGGTCATTGAGGCCGAAGCCTCAACCAAACAAATCGGCATGTGTTCCTGTACGCGAAACTGTCAGAATAAGCATTTTCTGGTTAATAGAGTAAATCAGCAGCCAGTCAGAAAGTAGGTGACACTCCCTTGACCCGGCATACTCGCCTGCCAGCGCGTGATCTTTGTGTTTAGGGTCAAGAGTTTTTTCCGACAATAATGTGTCAATCACAGTTTCCAGGAGAGAAAGGTCAAGCCCGCGTTTTTTGGCCAGCTTGTAGTCTTTACGGAATCGCGAAGTCGTTTTTAAAGTCAACATTCCGCGTCAAGCTCCGCAAAGAGTTCTCTGGCTGAAGAGTAGCTTTTTACGGCGATCTTGCCGGAGGCGATATCCCGCGCTTCCTGAAGAGCCGCTTCCGTCTCCTGGTTGAAACGCGGTTGTTTCATCTCAAAAGGCAAGCCGCCCACCATAAGGGACTGGCGCAGAAAAATGTTAATGGCATCGGTCACGGTGATGCCGAAACTTGAAAAAAGCTGTTCAGCGCCCGACTTTGTTTCCGGATCAATACGAATATTCAGATTCGCGGTTTTGGCCATAATTTTCACCTCTGGAATTATTTTACACAATGTAAGCACATTGTCAATACGATGAGCCAAGAAAAATGCGGACAAGACCAGAGTGGAGGATCCCCAAAACACAAAAACCCGCCTTAAGCGGCGGGTCAAAACGAGATCATCTTAGAGCCAAGCGGTTTAAAGGCCGGCGGAGCCGGGCCTTTAAACCGCTTGAGGCTCTACGCCAAGGTCAGGACTTCGTCTCGAAAAAATTCGAGCACCCGGGGCCGGGCCGGGCGCCGGTTCCTGGATTCGGGGGCAATCAAAAGGCCGGGCTCGGCCAGGGCGGCCCGCACAAAACAGCAGTTCAGCTCATGGCCGGGCTTGTGGAGGATGAAATGGCCCAGGAGGGGCGCGCCGGCCAGGGCCAGGTCGCCCAGGAAATCCAGGATCTTGTGGCGGACGAATTCATCGCGAAAGCGCAACCCCTCCGGGTTGAGGAGCCCGTCATCCCCGACCACCACGGCGTTATCTAAGGAGCCCCCCTTGGCCAGGCCCCGGCGCTGCATGTTTTCCACATCCTGGGCCAGGCAGAAGGTCCGGGCCCGGCTTATTTCCGCGGCGTAGGCCGCGGGAGAGACCACAAAATAAAAACTCTGCCGCCCGATAAAGCCGCCGAAATCAATGTGGCCTTCCACGGACAGCCGGCCGGCCGGCCGGGCCTCGATGCTCTTATCGTCCAGGGTCAGGCTGAAGGGGCGGGCCAGGGTCTTGAAAAGCCGGGGAACGGCTTGGGTAACCAGCCCGGCCTCATTGATGAGGCGCAGCCATTCGGCGGCCGAGCCGTCAAAGACCGGCAGTTCCGGGCCGTCCACCTCGGCCAGGATGTTGTCCACCCCCAGGCCGACCAGGGCCGAGAGGAAATGCTCAATGGTGCTGACGCTGTTTTCCCCCCGGCCCAGGGTCGTGGCCAGGGTGGTGCCCGTGACATTGTCCGCCAGGACTTTCAAGGCCGGAGCCCCGGGGAGGTCCGACCGTTTCAGGCTGAGGCCGGAGCCGGCCGGGGCCGGCTTGAGAAGGACCGTCAGTTCCCGGCCCGTATGCAGACCCAGACCCCGGGCTCGGATTTCAGTGTTTATGGTTTTTTGCAGCATGTTGCATCCCGTTGAACAAATTTGGCGAAAATCTCGTTCAAGATAGTTAGCAAATTCAGTGCCATTGTCCTAGTCAGGGACGGCTAAATATTATTTATTTATTTAACATAGTTATAGTGGGAAAGGGCAAGGAGGGCCTGAAGCGGCGCCCGAGATGTGGTTTTTTAACCACACCCCGGGCGCCGCTTCACCACACTATGGGGTTGGGCGCCGCGAAGCCCTGGAATTAAAAAGCCCCGCCGAGAGTGGCGGGGCTTTTGTCCCGGGTATTCCGCCGTGCAGGCTCCACGGCTCGCCGGATCAACCCGGCGAAGCCGGTTAGCCGCCGATGAGGGAGAGGGCCAGCTGGCTGAGGGAGTTGGCCTGGGCCAGCATGCCCGTGGCCGCCTGGGTGAGGATGTTGTTCCTGGTGAACTCGGTCATTTCCGTGGCCACATCCACATCCGAGATGCGGCTTTCCGAGGCCTGGAGGTTCTCGACCTGGATCTCCAGGTTGGTCATGGTGTTCTCCAGCCGGTTCTGCATGGCCCCGAGGTCGGCCCTGATCTTGTCTTTCACGTCAATGGAGTAATCAAGGGCCGCCAGGGCCTCCTGGGCATTGCTCTGGGTGCGCACATCGGCCCCGGCCCATTCGCCGTCCTCGGCGTTCTGGATCTCCACGAAGCTGTAGCGGTCGAGGCCGTTGATGATGCTCTCATCAATGCCCGGCAGGGCCAACTCGCGGGCCGCGGCTATCCACAGGTCCCGCTTGTCGCCCACGTCCTTGCCGTTGAGGGTCACGTTCCAGACCTCGTTGCCGTTATTTTCCTTGGTCTGGATGGGCTTCATCTTGCCCCAGACATCCGCGGCCGTGCTGCCCAGGGTGAAGTTGGTGCCCCCGCTGACCCAGCGGTGCTCCCCGGGCGCGAGGCCGCCGGTGCCCTCCACGTTCTCGAACTGCACAAATTGCCGCCCCGACTGCATGGCCTGGGAGACCGCGTCGATGCCGTAAACGTCGCAGGCCAGGAGGCTGTTGTAATCCCCGCCGTCCTTTTTGAAGACATAGAGGATGCTGGAGTTGGCCTGGTCCAGCATGGCCCAGAACTGGCTGGTCGAGTTGTGGTTGATGGCGCTGGCCAGGGCCCGGGCATTGTAGTCGCCGCCCAGGCCGGTGCCCACCAGGTTGATCTGCTTGCTGGAATCGACGTACCCGCTGACCTTCACCTCCTTGTCTGTGCGGGTGGGTGGGTCGTCCAAGGTGGCCACCGGCAGGGTGGGCGAGCCGAAGTCGGTGTATTTTAAGGCATCGACCTTGGTTGTCAAGCCCGTGAGGTAGGGCAGAAACTGGTCTCTGATATCGTCCCAACGCTGGTTGTATTGCAGGTCCAGTATGACTTGGGTGTAGCCCAGATCTTTGCCCAGCGTGCCGTTATCGGTCCAGTTGCCGTTGCCGTCAACCCAGAACCGGGTGGGCACGGCGCTGGTTGGGTCTGGGTGGTCGCCGCTCGTGCCGTGGGTGGTGATGACCTGCTTGTTAAGGCCGGTGAGGCCGGCTATCGCGGCGTTTATATCGTTTACGATATCTAAAAAGTTGCTGCCGGCGCTTAAGACGACGCTGCCCGACGACAGGTTGAGGCCCAGGGCCGAGGCGTCGCCGCCGTTGTACGTCCACATGCCTTCGGCGCCGTTGGCGGCGGAATACCAGATCCCCCCGAATTCCTCATCGATGAGGGAGCTGCCGGCCGCAAGCCCTATGGCCGCCACTTCCGTCGCTAGGGTGGCGAAGAGGGGCCCGAACTGGCCCACGATCGCATCGTTGAACGCGCTGACGATTCTGTCATAGTCCCAGCCTTCCTCTATCTCGACTCCCACCTGTTTGAACCCGAACTGGGCGGCCAGCACCTTGCCCAGCTCGGCGTCTTCCGTATATAGGCCGGCGGCGCCGGTGCCGCTGACCCAGAGGTCCAAGTAAACCGTCCCGGCCGTCTGCAGGGGGTCGATGGCCGCCTCATACACTTGGTTGAGGGTGGCCGAGGTCAGCCCGCCGGTGGTGCCGGCGCATATCTGCCAGCCCGTCAAGGGCGGCATTTTCGTGGGGTCGAGGGGCAGCGGCCCGCCGTTGATGGTGATCGCGGACATGTACTCCAGGGCCAGGTTGAACAGGGCGGTGACAGAGCCGGTGTTGACCGCGCTGCTGGCGTTGATGTTGACGAAGTTGCCGGTTTTAAATGCCGATTCGATCTGCCGCTTGATGTCCGCGGCGGCTTCGGCCTTGGCGGTGGCCAGGGCGGCGGGGGTGTCCGGAGCCCCGGGCTCACCGGATATCGTGGCGGAGAAGGTCACGGCGACCCAGCTCGGCCCCAAGGCGGAGGCCATGCTGGCGGTGTTGGTGAAATTCCCGCGCCCGTCGGTCCACCAATCGTCAATGGTGGTGGTGTACTTGTATTGGGCCACGTTGGCCGAGCCCCCCCGGGCCAAGGCGGAACTGCCCCAGACATAGGCTTCATCGCCGAAACAGATGCCCATGTTGGCCCCGGCGTTGATCAGGGCGCCCCCGGCGGCGCTGATCTGGACGCCCACTCGGCTCTGGGTGCCCTGATTGACCTTGTTGATGAGGTCCTGCAGGCTCTCCGAGGAATTGACCTCGTAGCGCCCGGCCAGGTATTTGCCGGAAAGGAGATTGACCTCGCCGCTCTTGTAGCCGGTTTCGTTCTGGGCCATCCAGTCCCAGTTGTAGCCGTAGGCGAAGGTCTGCCCGTCGTCGAAGCCGGCCTTGTCGTTCAGGGTCTTGAAGCCGGCCGTACAGCAGCCCGGGCCGGTCAAGGCCCCGGCCCCGGCCGCGCCCTGGGCCCAGATGTCGTTGGTGGCGTCGCCGCCTATGCGCAGGCCCGTCTGGCTGGTGGCCCGGGCGTCGCCTATGTTGATGTAGTAATAATCCTCGGCCGCGTTGTTGCCCGTGCCGAAGTGGATCTTGAGGCCCTGGCCCCCGTGCTGGTTCGAGATGGAGCCGTCCAGGAGCTTGACCCCGTTGAAGTTGGTGGCATTGGCTATGCGGTCTATTTCCCGGGCCATGGCCTGGTATTCGGAGTTGATGATGTCCCGCTGGGCCGTGGTGTAGGTGCC